>SKEO01001123.1_pt1 | contig 22497 bp, 27 predicted proteins | sample 4826801 | NCBI WGS metagenome assembly SKEO01 (sample SAMN11008807, study PRJNA524170) | human gut metagenome | biome: Human fecal sample; material: Feces; isolation source: fecal sample from pouch patient p3 | host: Homo sapiens | place: Israel: Tel-Aviv | collected 2016-02-25 | reverse complement strand
TATCTATGATTTTTTCAAATTGTTTTCGCTTAATCTGAATACGGTTGCCGTTCACGATAACCCAGCCAGCGTCAAGATTTTCTTCGGCTAATTTACGCAATTTCTTTTCGCCAATGCGGAAGTATTTAGACGCTTCTTCAATCGTCAGCGTATATTTTTCCCAGATAGGCACATCAGTATTGTTCATAATCTATGCACCCCCTTTACTGTGTGTCATTTTTTACAAGCAGGCAGACGGCTTTGGAAAACTCCGTTAGTATCTCAACTATTCCCATTCTTGTGGGCAGAACCGCACCATGCGGACGTATCATTATTCTGTGAGGATAGGTCGTGGCAAAACGACTTTTCCAACAGTCGCTCTCGGATCACTGCGTGGGTCGCTCGCTTTCTTTTAAAAGGTCGTGGCGTACAGTTCCCGTGGCTCGCTATCTCACAAACGTATCTGTCTGCTTTATTCAGTTGTCAAAGAGCTGTAGCGAAAGCGTGTTGCTTTCATGTAGAAGCAGGGGCAGAGCAGGAAAGAGGGGGACATTAAATCATGCTCCGCTAAAAACTGCTTATTTTTCTGGTTCCAAGTCCATATCTTCAATATTAAAACCTAAAATCATTTTGATAAGTGCTTCTCTGATACGTCCTTTTAATTCCATGTCTACAACAATATAAACATTGCCATATTCGTCATAAAGTGAACGTAAACAGCACTTTGATATGTACGGGTCATAAAATGCCAGCAATTTCTCAATCGCTTTTTCGTTTCCGTCCATAGCTGATGAAATCAAGTAATAGGACGGCTTTTTAAATAACTGTTTCATTTTCTAATGTTCCTCCTTGAGTATTTTTTTCATAATTTCCAAAGCGTGATGTCGATTTCTAAATACACCGCTTTGCGTGATTTTCTGCAAGTTGGCAATTTCACTTTCTGTCATTTCCAAAAAGTAATACATCAACAGAGTATTGCGTTTTCTTTCTGGAAGTTTCTTCAATGCTTCTGCCAATTCATCATCAAGGACACGAATATCAATGCCACATACTGAAAAGATTGTATAATCTGTTTCGTAGTCGTCCCAAACAGTCATTTTATCAACAATGACATCTGGCAATTCGCTGAAAGATATTTCTTTATTTTTACGACGGTTTAATTCCTTGTAATAATCTTTCACGACACTACGAACAACTTTCTTTAAACAACTTTCAAAACGACATTGAACTGTTTTCTGGAAGTCAGACGGTTTCATCAATCTCACCCCCTTTCCTTTATGATTTGAAAAGTGTTTATCCCTCTTTCCGCACCATATAAGGACAGCTAGGTGTGATTTAATGACCTCTTTTGAAAAATTTTTAAGTTTTTTTCGGGTATGAAAAAAGCCCGCACAAAACATATAGTCTGTACGAGCTTTTTTTTTAAAAAGCGATATACTAGATATAACGAAACAACGAACTGAATAAAGAATACAAAAAAAGAGCCACGACCAGTTAAAGCCTGAGAAACTTTAACTGCGAGCCTTAATTGATTACCACCAATCAATTAAAGAAGTCGAGACCCAAAATTTGGTAAAGTATTTAATTACTTTATTAATCAGATACTTAAATATCTGTAAACCCATTATATCGGGTTTTTGAGGGGATTTCAAGTCTTTAAGAAGATACCAGGCAATCAATTAAGAAAAACTTAGTTGATTGCCTTTTTTGTTGTGATTCAACTTTGATCGTAGCTTCTAACTAATTAATTTTCGTAAGAAAGGAGAACAGCTGAATGAATATCCCTTTTGTTGTAGAAACTGTGCTTCATGACGGCTTGTTAAAGTACAAATTTAAAAATAGTAAAATTCGCTCAATCACTACCAAGCCAGGTAAAAGTAAAGGGGCTATTTTTGCGTATCGCTCAAAAAAAAGCATGATTGGCGGACGTGGCGTTGTTCTGACTTCCGAAGAAGCGATTCACGAAAATCAAGATACATTTACGCATTGGACACCAAACGTTTATCGTTATGGTACGTATGCAGACGAAAACCGTTCATACACTAAAGGACATTCTGAAAACAATTTAAGACAAATCAATACCTTCTTTATTGATTTTGATATTCACACGGAAAAAGAAACTATTTCAGCAAGCGATATTTTAACAACAGCTATTGATTTATCTTAAAATTTTGTGTATAATAGGAATTGAAGTTAAATTAGATGCTAAAAATTTGTAATTAAGAAGGAGGGATTCGTCATGTTGGTATTCCAAATGCGTAATGTAGATAAAACATCTACTGTTTTGAAACAGACTAAAAACAGTGATTACGCAGATAAATAAATACGTTAGATTAATTCCTACCAGTGACTAATCTTATGACTTTTTAAACAGATAACTAAAATTACAAACAAATCGTTTAACTTCTGTATTTATTTACAGATGTAATCACTTCAGGAGTGATTACATGAACAAAAATATAAAATATTCTCAAAACTTTTTAACGAGTGAAAAAGTACTCAACCAAATAATAAAACAATTGAATTTAAAAGAAACCGATACCGTTTACGAAATTGGAACAGGTAAAGGGCATTTAACGACGAAACTGGCTAAAATAAGTAAACAGGTAACGTCTATTGAATTAGACAGTCATCTATTCAACTTATCGTCAGAAAAATTAAAACTGAACATTCGTGTCACTTTAATTCACCAAGATATTCTACAGTTTCAATTCCCTAACAAACAGAGGTATAAAATTGTTGGGAGTATTCCTTACCATTTAAGCACACAAATTATTAAAAAAGTGGTTTTTGAAAGCCATGCGTCTGACATCTATCTGATTGTTGAAGAAGGATTCTACAAGCGTACCTTGGATATTCACCGAACACTAGGGTTGCTCTTGCACACTCAAGTCTCGATTCAGCAATTGCTTAAGCTGCCAGCGGAATGCTTTCATCCTAAACCAAAAGTAAACAGTGTCTTAATAAAACTTACCCGCCATACCACAGATGTTCCAGATAAATATTGGAAGCTATATACGTACTTTGTTTCAAAATGGGTCAATCGAGAATATCGTCAACTGTTTACTAAAAATCAGTTTCATCAAGCAATGAAACACGCCAAAGTAAACAATTTAAGTACCGTTACTTATGAGCAAGTATTGTCTATTTTTAATAGTTATCTATTATTTAACGGGAGGAAATAATTCTATGAGTCGCTTTTTTAAATTTGGAAAGTTACACGTTACTAAAGGGAATGGAGATAAATTATTAGATATACTACTGACAGCTTCCAAGAAGCTAAAGAGGTCCCTAGCGCCTACGGGGAATTTGTATCGATAAGGGGTACAAATTCCCACTAAGCGCTCGGGACCCCTTGTAGGAAAATGTCCTAAGTGTGGCAACAATATTGTATTAAAAAAATCGTTTTATGGTTGTTCAAATTATCCTGAATGTAAGTTTACTTTAGCTGAACATTTTAGAAAGAAAAAACTAACCAAAACGAATGTAAAAGAATTACTGGAGGGAAAAGAAACCCTGGTAAAAGGAATCAAAAACAAAGAGAAAAAGCCCTACAATGCCGTTGTAAAAATTGGGGAAAAGGGATATATTGATTTTATCTCTTTTTCAAAATAAACATAAAAGCCCTTTAAAGAGGGCTTTTATATATTAATCACAAATCACTTATCACAAATCACAAGTGATTAATCACTTGTTTATTAAGATATTAAAAGCTATAATTTAAATAAAGCGTGAATTTTATGACACAAAAAGAGGGGGGAGAAACTTGGAACTAGCATTTAGAGAAAGCTTAAAAAAGATGAGAGGTACCAAATCAAAAGAAAAATTCTCCCAAGAATTAGAAATGAGTAGATCAAATTATTCACGAATAGAATCAGGAAAATCAGATCCAACCATAAAAACACTAGAACAAATTGCAAAGTTAACTAACTCAACGCTAGTAGTGGATTTAATCCCAAATGAGCCAACAGAACCAGAACCAGAAACAGAACAAGTAACATTGGAGTTAGAAATGGAAGAAGAAAAAAGCAATGATTTCGTGTGAATAATGCACGAAATCATTGCTTATTAAAGCTAAATAATATTTATTTTTTAATAGTGTACTGTTAGGTGGAATTAAATTGTAAAGAATTGCACTTAAAACATTCCATAACTCAAGCCCCCTTACAGCAAAATACTATGCAATGCCTAATCGAACTTATTGAGGAAATTTTAAAGTTTCTAATTTTCTTAAAATCAAGGATTTTGTTTGTTCTCTTGAATATCCCATTTCTGCTAATTCATGCAGACATTTGATTATCTGTAAATCTGTTTCTTCTTTCATTTTTGTTATTATACAGCAGTTATCTTTTGTAACAAAAAAATCATTTCCTTTTTTTACGATTAACTCTTTCTTTCTCAGTATTTTATAAGATAATTGAATTGTATGTTTACTAACATTTAATTCTTTACTTAAATTTGTTATTGAAAGTAGCTTTTGACCTGCTTTTAATTTCTGTTGAAAAATTTCTCGTTCTATATAATTTGATATTTGTTGTGCATAAGGGTAAACATCATTAAGATATAACTCCATGTGTATCACTTCCTTTGTTTTATCATCAATAAGCAACTATTCAATGCTTAATGTAAATTATGGACTGTTCCTTTTGGGAATGTAATTGTCAGTCTTGTATATTCCGTTTCTTTAGAAGTAATATCTAATTTCAAACCTAGTCTATCAGATAATTTTTTCGATAAATACAGTCCCATGCCCGTTGCATTTGCTTTGTTTCTATTTGAACCAGTAAAACCCTTTTCAAATACTCTTGATAAGTCTGACGCTTTTATTCCACAGCCATTATCTTCTATCACAAGCAGTATATTTGTTTCATTGTCTTGACTGTATATCGTCAGTTTATTTTCCTGCTTGTCAAAATACTTAATCGTATTTTGCACGATTTGAGATAGAATGAATGTCAGCCATTTTTCATCGGTATAAACAACATTCTCTATATCATGGATATTGATAACCGTTTTCCTTTCCATAAGTGAATGACGGAATTTCAAAATGATATTATGTATCACTTCGTCTAAATTTAACTGTTTTACAAAGTAGTCTTTTTCCGTATTTTCACTTCTTGCATAATAGAGCATTTGCTCTACTAACTGAAATATCTTATCAGTTTCTTTTTTTAACGTATAATTTTTCGTATTATCAAACGTCAAAGACAATGCCCCTATCGGTATTTTAATTTCATGGGCGAAACTTTCCACATATTCTTGATAGTCCTGCTTTTCTTCTGTGATTTTACTGATTTCATCATTCATAGATTTGCAGGCTTTTTTTAGTGCGTAGTAATAGGCTTCATTTTGAAATTCTTTTGGCTTTGGTAAAACGTCTGCAATATAATAGGTTTCTTCCAGTCCGTCTACTAAATCAATAATATGTTGTGAAGCGTTACGTTTCTTCCGATACAAACACCATTGAAAAAAACCTTGTATGCTGATGAACAGAATTACCAGCAATACAACAAATAGCGTATCTACACCGTAGAAAATCAAGAGAAATACTACTAAGGCAAGAAAGAAAAGCTGAAACAATATCTCTGTTATTTTTTCTTCTAAGAATGTAAAAAAGCTCACAGTTTCCAACCCTTTCCTCGTATATTTTCCAATAAATGAACAATACCGATTTCTTTCATTTTCTTTTTTAGACGGGTCATATTAACCAGTAATACATTTTCGTCTAAATAATATTTGTCGTTCCACAGCTTTTCCAATAGTTCTTCTTTGCTAATAACTTTATCTTCATTCATAAAGAAGTAGTATAAGATACGAAATTTATTTCTTGTCAGTTCAATGCTTTTCTCTTGATACTTCAAAATGGATAAATGTAAATCAAGGGTACAATCTTTTTTGACAAGCTCACGGAAATTGTTCGGGTTTGATAACTGCAATGCACGCTTGATCTTCTCAAGAAGAATAAGCGTGTCATACGGCTTTGTGATAAAGTCAATTCCACCCACTTGAATACTTTTCAATTCGTCAGCATTTGTATCTCTGCTTGTTACAAAGATAATAGGTACTGGCATAGCTTGTTTTATTTTCCTGCATACTTCATAGCCATTTTCATACGGCAGGTTAATATCAAGCAAAACCAGCTCTACGCAATATTGCTTTAATTCCTCTGTCAGATTTTCAAAGTTAGTCAACAAGACTGTTTCATATCCTTGTGTGTTCAATAGTTTAGAAAGCTCCAGACGAGTGATTTCATCATCTTCGATAATTGCTATTCTCATTTCCACACCCCCTTGATTTACCATTATAATAATTCCACAGCAGGAGAGCTAGAAAAATCTAACTCTCCTCATTGATATTTCGTTTGAAACCGATATACGTTGCTATCCAATAAATTCCATAGATAAAGAAGAAAATCGCCAAACCTACTACGAAGTAAATTAAATAACTATACTCACTTTCTAAATAAATTTTATAAACATTATTGACTGATACCAGCATAAAGAAACTTGCAAGAATTGAATAAATAACTGGAACACCAAATAATATTAGTAATTGCTTTCTGATTGTTTTAAATAATGATTTATCATTCACTCCCAATCTTTTTAATGTTTGATAGCGGTATTTGTACTTTGTAGAGTCACTTAGTGATTGAATAGCAAGAACTGTTCCAACTGCCGAAATCAAAATAAAAGCAATATAAAGACAAATGCTTGCAATCATAGCGGTCATCGTATTTTGTTCTTCAATAGCAGAACCTCTTACAGAAAGTCTATAATATTGTACGACTGTTTCACCATCATCATTTACTATTACTAATCGATGTTTCAAATCTTGTTTGATTTTTTCTCTAAGTTTTGTATCTGTTTCTTCTATGGTATCTATAATCAGATGTTGCTCAGATACTTCCAAGCCTTGAACATATTCATCAGGCACAATAACAGCAAATCTTCCAGTATTATTTATTTGATACCAATACGTTTTTGTATCAATGCCCTTTAGTTTTAATTCTTTTCCACTTGTCAACTGAATTTTTTCAATATCCTTGTTGTTTTCAACTTTATATAACAAATCTTTGCTAGTTACAAGAAAATACTCGTCATTACTTAATTCTATGGTGTCCATATTCTTTAATTTCAGTATTTCGTTATAATCACTTAATTTCATTACTGGGTCATAATCATAAAATTGCACGTCAAAATAATTCTGCATTTGATGTTTCGGTTCTTTATAAACATCAAATTCGATTGCTTTATTTATTGTATAATCTTCATCAACAACATTCACATATTCTTTAAAATCTTTAAATGGTTGTTTTTCTTCAAACACATGAACATCAAACGGAGCTGTCATTTCTATGCTTGCTTTATACACTCCTTTATTGATACTTGAAAAATTTAAACATAACAAAGAAAGTAATATCAACATGGAAAGTGTCCCGAACGTAAAACTCATTGTTCTTGCTTTTGACGCAAAAGTTCTTGTTACAAAAAGGTTATCTTTTTGATATTTAAGTTTTTTATTTTTCAATAAAACCGACAACAACATATCTGCACAAGTAGCTGATACACCATAAATACTGATAATCAACATCATCATGCTAATCATCAAATACGTAAGAGTTTCTTGTTTACCGCTGTTTTCCATTGTCCAACGTGAAGCCCAAAGCAAAATAGCAGTAATTCCTAATATAACACTAACAATGAAAATAATATTTCTCTTTTTATTGCTACGGAACATTTTCTTTTCATTCTGCTTATCAAAATAAAGAAAATCATGTACCGTCATTTTTCTAATTCTTCGTAAAAGATTAAGCAGAACCAATACGTATATTGCCAAAAAGTAAATAGCAAGCAATCCTATGGAAACAAAATTTATTGAAATAAAGATTACTTCTGGAATACCTAATAAGTTTACAATTACCAATGATACAAATTGACTAAATATGAACCCAAGAGGAATAGCCAAAACCAAAGCACATATCGCTAATAACACATTTTCAATTACAAGCAATCGAGCAATTTCTTTTTTTCTAATTCCAAGAAGCATATATGTTCCAAGCTCTTTGCTTCGCTTTTCAAACATAAATTTTGTGGTGTAGTTAATCAAAAAACAGATAACAAATATAATAACAACATTCACAAAAGCTAGAATATACTTAAACGTATCCATGCCTGTCGATAATTCTATTACTTCTTCAGAACTTGCCACTAAGTTAAAAGCAAATATAAGAGAAAATGCGATAGTAACAGTTATCAAATAAATCAAATAATCTTTAATGCTTCTTTTTGTATTTCTAACCGCTAATTTACCTAACATTTCCCACTTCACCTCCGAGCAAGGTTAATATATCCAGTATTTCATTGAAGAAATCTTTTCTGCTTTTTTCCCCTCTGAAAATTTCATTGAATATTTTACCGTCTTTCAAGAACAAAATACGTTTACAAAAAGACGCACTAAACGGGTCATGTGTTACCATTAAAATAGTAGCCTGCATTTTCTTGTTGATGTCAGACATTGTTTCCAGTAACAATCTGGAAGATTTTGAGTCCAAAGCTCCCGTCGGTTCATCAGCTAATATCAGTTTCGGTTCATTGATTAAGGCTCTTGCACAAGCACAACGCTGTTTTTGTCCGCCAGAAACTTCATAAGGAAATTTCGATAAAATATCACGAATACCCAATTTATCAGCGATAGCATGAACTCGTTTGTCAATATCAGCAGGGTTCTGTTTGTTGATTACCAATGACAAAGAAATGTTTTCTTCAATCGTTAAGGTATCTAAAAGGTTGAAATCTTGAAAAATGAACCCTAGATTTTCACGTCTGAAATCAGCAAAATCTTTATCTTTGATTTTGGTAATATCTTGATTGTTGACTGTAATGTGTCCGCTGGTTACGGTATCAATCGTAGAGATACAGTTTAATAGGGTAGTCTTTCCAGAACCACTAGCTCCCATTATTGCGACAAATTCGCCCTTGTCTACATACATAGAAATACCGTCTACTGCCTTTGTGATATTTCCAGAGTTACCCCCGTAGTATTTTTTTACTTGTTCTAAATTTAAAATGTGTTCCATTAAAATCGCTCCTTTCTTCCTGCCACATTTATTTGTTTTGGAATACGATTAAATTATAGCAAGGGCAGTATTCAATTACACTTACAGTTTTGAAAGTAAACAGAGAGTAAAAGAGCCGTGATAATGCAGATCACAATTCTGTGAAGCATTTTCACGACCCGTTACTTTCATTGTCTAAAAAATTACAATTACAAACCTTTTATAAATAGTCGTAAGAAACCAATTCTTCCATAGGAATACGTGTAGCAAAATGACGTTCTGGGTCTGCTGGTGTTTCTTTCCCATAACCAATGACTAATATATTGACTGGTTCTAAATTATCTGGTAATTGAAATTCTCGTTTGATTACATTTGGTTTAAAAAAGCATACCCAAACTGTACCTAATCCCAACTCTGTTGCCTGCAACATCATGTGGTCTGTCAAAATAGTAGCGTCAATATCTGTTGTCTGTTTGTTATCAAAAGGTCGTGTCCATGCTTTTGAATGGTCTGCACAAACAATAATTGCCAATGGGGCATTATATATGTTTCCAGCTTTTGCAATACTTTTCAATCGTTCTTTGTCCTGCACCACCAATAATTTAACTGGCTGTAAGTTCGCCGCTGTTGGTGCAACATGAGCAGAAGCAAGTATTTTCTCCAACTTTTCCTTTTCTACTGGTTTATCTTCGTATGTTCTAACGGAATACCTCTTTTTTGCAATATCTAATACATTCATGTTTCAATCTCCTTTGTTCTTGTGAATTAGGTCAACCTATACTATAATTATATTCGTAATAGTCTATTAGACAAGAACGCACTATTTTGTAATATACTACCCAAAAGAAAAGCGAGAGAACATTATGGAAAATAATTGCTGTGGTTTTAGTTGTCCAGTTGAAGCAACCATTCAACTAATCGGTGGAAAATATAAGGCTGTCATTTTGTGGCATTTAATGAATAAAACATTACGGTATAACGAAATTCATAAGCTCATTCCCAAAGCAACAGATAAAATGTTAGCACAACAACTCCGTGAGCTAGAAAAAGACGGATTGATTAACCGCAAAGTTTACCCAGTTGTACCGCCAAAAACAGAATATTCTTTAACTGAATTTGGAAAAACCTTAACCCCTATTCTTGATGAACTATGCAACTGGGGAGAAAACTATTTGCTCCAAAAATAATTTAACGCCGTGATAATCAGATCTCACGCTGTGAGTTGTTTCCCACGGCGTTTTTATTTACACTTTTACTTTTGTCTTTTTCGTAATGATATAAATATATTCTTCTGGTGTAGGGCGTTTATTCCCAAAATACTTTTTGAAATTTGCCTGCACCTCTGGGTCGGTGCTATTCATAGCTTCATCAATCGTTGCTTCAATATTTTCCCGAACATCAGCTAATGACATACCGCCAGCCTTTGCACCTGCTTTTAACGCTTTTTTAATATCTCGTTTTTTTATTCTTAGCATTAAATCACTCCTAAATATCTCTGTTTATTATCTGTTGGCAAAGAAAGCACCAAGAAATAACAAAAAGTATTATCGCTGTAAAAATGCTAATAGTAAGTGCCAAAACATGATTTTCAATTAACTTAATCATGCCAAAGAAAAATACACCCGATATTCCGTATGCTAAAATTCCAATAGCTCCGCTTAATTCTTCTTTGATAAAATAGTAACAAGGAATAAGAACAGCCCCTGACATAAATATCATAGTAGTTGTCATACAAGTAAATAATAAAAGCAAATGTGTATCTAGTTCATTACGGATTGAAGTAATAATAATACTTAAAACTAGACCAACAACAACCCCTAACAAACATAATAGAGCATACATAATATATTTACTGCTAACATGTGATTTTTTTGATGTTGGAAATGTTATTGATGATTTCAACCAACCACATTTTCTGTCTGAATAAATTGTAGTTGTTACAAATTGCCCTAGTATAATAGAAGCTATCAGCATTAAAACATAGGGTGGAGCATAAAAAGAAACTCCGAACCCAAAGACAACAAAGCCAATGAGTAATATTATCATCGAAGATTTAATAGCAAAATAATCTTTTAATAATAAGCCTTTCATAATCAACATTCCCCTTTCACATAAAGTAACATGATATCGTCTATTGAAGCAGGTACAACTAAAGTATGTGGATATTCCTTTTTTGCTTTTTGTCTATTTGCAACAAGCACTTGCCATTCATAATCTTGTTTCTTATAACGGATAATATCATTTTTATTCAATTCATCAAATTGTTTAGCATTGCATTTGATGATACCGTATTGCTCAGTCAATTCATCTTTAGGTCTTGAAAATAATACTTTCCCCTCATGTATAAATACGATATAATCAGCGATTTTTTCTAAATCACTTGTGATGTGTGATGAAACCAAAATGGAATGTTCTTCATCTTGAATAAAATCTAAAAACATTTCTAAAATATCATCTCGTATAACAGGGTCAAGCCCACTTGTTGCTTCATCAAGAATAAGCAATTTTGAATTATGAGATAGAGCAACCACTAAGGAATACTTCATGTTCATTCCTTTTGAAAATTCTTTTAATTTTTTATTGATAGGAAGTTCAAACTTATTTAATAGCTCAAAATATTTTTCATTATTCCATTCAGCATAAATATTTTGAAAAACTTTTCCTAACTTTTTGGGTGTTAAATTATCGGGATAATTACTTCCATCAAATACAACACCGATATGTTCTTTCGTTTCAGCGTTGACATCTTTCCCATTAAATACAGAAATTTTCCCTTGCTCAGTAACAATCAAACCTAAAATAGCTTTAATTGTTGTGCTTTTCCCTGCTCCGTTTTCTCCAATCAATCCAACGATACTACCTTGCGGAACAGTAAAGGAAATATTGTCAAGTTTGAAGTCACTATATTGTTTAGTTACTCCATTAAGTTCCAAAGCATATTTTTCCATAATCTCATTCCTCCTCATATAATAGTGCAAGTAAAGATTGTAATTTATCCAGCTTTATTCCGCTTACCTTTGCAATTTCAATCGCTTCTATAAAATAATTTTCTATTTTCTTTTGTTGTTCTTCTAAGTAGAAATCTTGATTTTGAACGGATACAAAGCAACCTTTTCCAGCAGTTGTTTCAATAAAACCGTCCTTTTGAAGTACATCATAAGATTTTTGCACCGTTAAAACACTAATATGCAACGACTTTGCCAGTCCTCTTATAGAGGGAAGTGCTTCTCCAGCTTTCAAATCTCCGTTGATAATCATTGCCTTTATTTGTGAAGAAATTTGCTCATAAATCGGTATGCTGGCATGATTATTGATAAAAATATCCACTATACCACCGCCTTGTCTTATACTGTATTAACTTTACAAGTACAGTATAGTATTATATGATACGATTGTCAATAAGTTTAGGCTTGTAATCATGCAAAAATGCTAACTACAAGCCTCTTGATTTATCCTATAATCTTCCAGTTGCTATCCTTATGTAGTACAAGTTCATACTGCGATACTTGTGTTGCCTTTGTCTGATTATCAAGGAATTTTACAGCAACCTTAACTTTCACATTGTCCCCGTCCTTTGTAAAGATAGGGTTTACCAGTTCAGAATAAAGATAGTCCCTGCCGATAGGTTCAAGCACATTTCCCGTTACATAATAGGCAAGTTCTTTTTCTGTGGCTGTTGGGTACAGCTTAAAGAATGTTTCCAGAAAAGAGGTAGCGTCATTGACAGTATCAGCGTCTACGCTTGCATCTGCTTCTGGTGTCTTAGGCTCATAGTCCGATTTTTCGATTGCTGGTGCAAGGGTAGGGTTCTGAACGATTACCATATCCCCGTCAGCGTCCACATGGACTTTTACGGTATAGGTTGCTTTCACATTGCTTGTCTGTTCTCCCTCTTTTATCTGCTGATCTACTTCGTAGGTAGCAGAAAAAGTGTCCGTTCCCGACTGTTCGATACTCCATACAATCACATCTGTAACCGTGGAGCTGGTTGGTATATCGGTTCTAATGGTATCCACATTCAAGTCCTGCAATTCCTTTGTCAGATAACCGTTGATTGCCTGTGTCCTTGCTTCAATCGCTTCTTTACTGTTATTCCATGTGTAGTAGGACTTCGCAAAATTCTTTACGAAATTTTCTATCCCGTTGGTATCCTGCAAGCGAAGCTCAATGATTTCTTTTTCATGGGTGGTGTGCTGGTCGATAGCGGTAAAATTCTTATACACCCCAAAACTCACGCTTGCGATAAGCACCACCCACAACGCAATCACGGTTTTCTTATGTGTGCCTACCTTAACAGTACGCACCTTTTTTTCTTTTGGTTCTTTGAGAGTTTCTGTCTGTTTCTTATTCTTCTTAAACATATTTTTCAAGTCCTTTCTATTGTTTTACTCGTCCTGCACCGATTAGGTGCTGTTGCCAGTAACTACTGCTTAGGTCTGCATATCCTATCGGGTCGCCTGCATGGTACATCTGATTATTTCCTACATAAATGCCGACGTGCGTTACATACGAACCAGCGTTATAGGTAGAATGGAAAAACACCAAGTCCCCAGCCTTTGCCTGCGAGAGTGGAAGATGTTGGGTAGCGTCATACTGTGCTTGTGCTGTTCTCGGTAAGGAGATACCAGCTTTTCCATAGCACCATTGCACAAGTCCGCTACAATCAAAGGAAGTGTTCGGGTTACTGCCACCATACACATACTTCCAGCCTTGATATTTCAACGCTTCATTCATAATCGCTTGTGCCGTCGCATTATCAAAATGTGCCACAGTCAGATATTGATTGACTAATTCCACATAGAACATATTTCCATAGCCATACCGCCAGCCCCCATTCTTCGCAACAGCTATCGGGTTGGTGTAGGTTACTTTCTTTCCACCCGACTTCTCACGAGCGAAGCTCTCTGCAAGATTAAAAGTGTGTTTCTTTCCTTTTCCTGCCACATAACCCACATAGCCACCGCCATAGTTATAGGACTGTATCGCTACATTCAAATCGTCGATACCTTGATTTTTGCAGGAAGAAAGCAGGGACGCAAAATACTTACACCCCTGCTTGATTGAACTTTCCGTATCTAAGGAATTAGGCGGTAAACCAAGACTTTCCGAACTCTGCATAACATCTTCTGCCGTACCGCCACTTTCTACTTGAATGATAGCCAATAGCACATTGACATACTCGGAAATGCCGTATTCTCTGGCGTATTTTTCTACCATAGGCTGATGTTTCAAGACTTCTGCGGATAGGTTCATACCCGTAATGCCAGAAGAAAAATTGCTGTTCTCGTCGTCGCTGTCCGCACTAATCAACACTCCAAAGAAAAGCACCAGAGAAAAGAGGATAGGAAACAGACTGCCAATGATAGCGATATGTTTCAGTTTCATTTTTTCTTCTGTCCTTTCTTCGTTACAAGGTTACGGGTTTTCTCTGTTGTCTGCTGGTTCTTCTGGACGCTCTGCGTCTGCTGAACCTTTGTCCTGCGGTCTTTGGGGTAATTCTGGCGTGTTTCCTGCGATACCACTTTTTCTACATTCTGCCTATGTACTGGCTGTGCAGACTGGGTCGCTTTCCTATCAGAAGCACCAGAAGATAACGGACGCTCTTTGATAACATTTGTCTTGACTGGCTCACTTGCTTTTGAAGTGGTCGCTGTGGCAGGACGTTTGACTTCCTGCATTTTTTCCGCACTCGGCTTTGAAGCTGTGGCTGGTCGCTCATGGGGACGGGTAGCTCCTGTTGTCGCTGATCCGTCAGCCTTTCGCTGTGCCTGCCTTGCTTCTTGTGCCTTTTGAAGCTCCATACGCTTGTCAGCGATATTTTTCTTGTGCTGTTCCTGCTTTTCCAATCGTCCCGTCTGTCTGGACTGCTGTTCCTGCACCATGCCACGCTTGAAGTCGGACACGCTGGACTTTGCCTTTTCCTTTGCGGAATACACCGCATAAGCGGTCTGTGTCGGCATATCCTTGATGTTTTCTTTGACAGCGTTTGCTTTGTCTTTCACTTTATTTTTCGTATCTAAGACAGCACCCACCTTTGAGCCTGCACGCTGTCCCATGCTGGAAGTGGTATTGCCCCGATTTTCTTTAGAAGCTGTATTTTTTCTTTCAGCTCGTTTATTAGCAACGGCACTTCCAGCCACCGCACCAGCCACACCGCCCGAAATACCGCCAGCACTTACCGCCCTTGCAATACGGTGTTCCATACGCCTAGCCCTATGTCGCATAAACAGATACGGTCTGCGGAAAATTCTTCGTCCCATGCTTTGACTGTCATTAGCGTTCAAAGAGAACATACTCATTAAATCGCCCAGCTTCATGTAGATACCAGCGAAACATACTATCTGCAAGAACGCTACCATAAAGAACGGGTAATCTTTGGAGATGTTATAAAACATACTGGAAATACTGAACGCCACTGTTACAATGAGCGTTATTCCTGCCCGTGTCATTATGGTATTAAACACCCTTACGATTGCCTGCTTTGCCATGCTTTCATAGCTGGGTATCATGGAAAGTAGAAAGCTGATAGGTAAAAACATTGCAAAAATAATAAAAAGTATCTGGCTAAACAACATCATGCCCGTAAGCAAGAATACAAATATCGTTATCCCCAAGTTGAAGAACAAGAGGAAGAACACCATACCTAAACGGTTTACCACCTGCGGTATCGTCAGATTATTATTGTCGTTATCCTCGATTTCTATTTTCACGACTTCCTCTCTGGTCTTTCCGTCCTCGTCCTCTGGACTTGCCGATACAAGAGCGACCACACGGTCTGCCCCGATTTCTTCTATGTTGCTGTTACCGAATTGCAGAAGTAGCCACGGCTGTTCCACTTGAATAGAAAATAAGCTGTCCCGTATCAAGTCTACGCTGTCCTTGCCCTCGCTGTCGGAGTTGGGGAGCATGATTTTTGTTCCCAAATCAAGTGAAGCGGTACTGATGTCTGATGAAAATTCATTTATCTTCTTGATGTAGTCGGGAGCATAGGCGATAAACGAAGCGGACAGTACGAACACCACCACAAAGTTGATAACAGCGTGAAGTGCCTTGCTGGTTTCCCGTTTAATCAGTCCCGTATAAGCAACATACATTCCCACCACTAAGATAATGAGAAGCAGGAAACCAACATAGAAGCCCGTAGAAGAAAAGCCGTTCTCGGTTACACCTGCAAGGGTCTGTATGCTCTTTCCGATACTGTCTGCCATATCGTTAATAAAATCAAGTTTATAGGCTTCCTGCACCACATAGCCCGTGGCATTGCTTAAATAAAGGCTTATCGTCCAGACAAAGTTGGTAATGCAGTAAAGCCCGTACTGTACCGATTTTCCAATGCCGTCCAGCCAGTTCCACGGCAACCACGACCAGCTATTATCCACATAAAAATCAAGCTGGTAGTTAGATAGCGGATATTTTGAGTAAAGATTTTCTGCATTGATAGTATCGTCTACAAGTCCCGTTGCATGAGCCACCGTCCCCAAAAGTGAAAGCAGGATAAGGGAGAGTGCCACCACGAACAGAGCCGTTTTGAGAAAGTGAAGTATCCTCCTTTTTGTGAACGCACCTTTTATCCTTTCTTTCATCACTCCACCTCATTTCTCTGTACGGGCGGTCTGGTATCAAAGGCGTGTAGCAGTTCTTCAAAAACTGGGTGTATCTGTACCACACCGACACGCCCGTATAAGTCCTGCAATAAGCATTGTCCGTTCTCCAAATCACGAAGCCGTTTCTGGTTGTTTTCGTCGTCCTTGTCAATACCGAAAAATTCTAAGGTCTGCTTTATCTCGCCCAAGTCGGTACTACGAAAGGCAAACTTCAAGCCGATATTGTTTTTCAGACTTTCTTTTGACACGTCCCCAGAAGATTGTGTAACAAAATAAACGCCTGCCTGCATAGCACGTCCAGCACGAACCAGCTTATTTGATAAAGTTTCGCCTTGTGCTACATTTAAGAACGCCCACGCTTCATCAAGGTCTACAATCTTAAAAATGCTTCTGTCGCTGTGAATGAAGTCGAGTGCAAAGGTACTAATCACAATCAGCATAGACACCGACAATAATTCAATAGTCGTGTATTCCTCAAAGGTTGTGTCCTTATCTGGCAGTACAAGGTCGGCTACTTGAATGATATTGAGCTGATTATCTAGGCTGATTGTATTTTTTACTGTCCCGTCTGAAAACAATAAATGTGCAAAATCATAGTTCGTAAAACTGGCAATATGATTTGCAATATGGTTCGCAATCGGCGTATTTTCTTTCCGTAATTCTGTGATAACATTTAACAGCCCTCGGTGTTCGCTTTCAGATACATTGCTGATTGCACTAATAAGCACAGGAAATTTATCTCCGTCACGGGTAGAGATACCCGTTAAGAATGTTAAAATTTCTTTTGCCAGCGTCGCTCCGTCCTCTTTGTCTTTCATAATCACAAATGGGTCAAGAAGTCCTGCATTGTCCTTGTCGCTGGTTAAGTTTACGATATTGATTTCATGGGCGATTTCTGGGAGCGTTTCTTTCCAGTTGCCACGCTCTGATTTTGGGTCTAAGATAACCGCTTGTCCCCCAAAGAGAACCGAATAATACACCAGAAGATTGTTGCAGAACGACTTACCACCGCCAAGCGAACCGACAAAAGCAGAAGCAAGGGCATTTGTAACTGTGCCTTTTACGCCCTGCGAAGCTAAAGACGGTTGCAGGTACACATTTCTTCCCGTATCAACGGAATAGCCCATATAGATACCCGTAGTTTCCCCTAACTGCTGTGTCGCACCAAAGCCAAGCCCTGCCAAGAAATCTGATTTTACATACTGCACATAGTCGTTGATATATCGCTTGCTGGCAGGTAAAAATTCAGAATGAAGCCCCAGCATATCCCCAGCAGGACGCACCAGCTTTACATTGAGGTCGTCGTAAAAGTCCTTGACTTCATCACAACGGCGTTTCAGCTCGTCAAGATCGGGTGCAGACACCCGTATGACGTAGCTTAACTTATACATACTTTCTTTTGTCTGGTCTAAATCAGTTTCCAGCTCGTCCACGCTGTCTAAAGCGTCCACCACATTTGAGCTGGTTTCACTTCCTGCTTGATAGGCGTGATTATCAAGGTCTTTCAGTTCCTTTTTCTTGTTGCGGACGGTCGTTAATGCTTTCCGATTTTCCACGATTTCTACATTCATGCTCGTATCAACGGGGAATGTGAATTGCTGTTGCTGGAAATAGAAGATTTCAGACGACGGAAAATCAAGCTCTCCTACAATCGCATTGACGGTAAAATAGGACACATAGCTTTCCTTGTCCTCATGTTCCAATCGTAAATACCGCTGGCTTTCCTCAATCACACACCTTGTCGGACGGATAAGGTCGTAGTATTTTATCAGCGTCTCTTTGTTCAATTTTTTCTTTGGTAGCTGGTACTCATAATCTTCATAAGCGATACCGTCCCTGCCGTAAAGATGTTCCATGAGATACCCAAAATCATGGATTTCCAAGCGACGCACCTTAAAGCGACGGGAGATTTTATTTTCCAGTAACTTTTCCATTTTTATGTAACGGTTGATTTCATCATTCGGCATGGAAACAAAATCATTCATCAGCGTGTGGTTCACTTCATGGAGAAATTCTGTGAACGTCAGCCACACCGATTTTTTGATGTTCTTCAGATTGAGCTGTTCTTCCGTAACCATGAGCTTAAAGCCAAGAAAAAAGCGGTAGTCCACTTGATTGTCCCCAATCATAGATACTAACGCTTCGGTCTGTTCGTCTATCTTCTGGCAGGCAACTTCCTTTAATTTTCCAGTTACCAGCTTCTTTGACTGTTCCTGCTGACTTCGGATTGAGCTTTCTGTGGCAATCTGCAAGGCATGAATTTTACCCTCACGGGACTGTGCGATAAGCTGGCGAAAGCTGTCATGCACGATAAATTTCTGCTCTGCGGATAAGAAAGAATAGTTGTACGGTATCAGCTCATAGTAGGCGAACACCTCATTGTCCTTGTTCCAGACAAGGTTATTGTCAATATATTTTATCGGGAACATAGTTCACACTCCTTACTGCCGTGATTGTTTCATTGAGTATCTGCTTATGCAGTTTTACGGCTTTTCCTGCATAAGTGATTTTCGGTCGCAGAGCATAGGTTATCTGTGATTTCAAAAAGCTGTACGGCTTCTTTCCGTCAAAGGTTTTTTGCGACATAAACCAAGTGAGAGCAACGGGAATACCGAAGTATTTGAGAAATGCTCCCTCAATCATGGAAAGTGGGGGAATATCCCCAAACAGAATGATGATAAATTCCGTAATCACAAACCATGTAATCTGTGTAAAGGTAACGGGAAAGGGCAAGTTAAAGTCATTGATTGCATACAAGACTTTTTCCACGTTCCAGATACCCGTATAAGATTTAATCTTTTTCAAGTTCTTTCAGCTCCTTTCAAAATAGAAAAGGACAGCCATTTTCAGACTGTCCCTTAAAGAGAAATACGCTGTCAGTAGCAACAATGCTTGTCGCTGATCTTCCAGCGTTAGTATGGTATCTCGCACATACCTCGGCTTGTTTCAATAAAGCAACCGCCCATATCCAAATCTCGCCCGTAGGCTTCATAGTCGATGTAGTTCTGCAAGCTGGGTGGAATGTCGCCTAGTGCCTGCAATTCGTCTATGTAATAATAGGCAACGTCTGTCATGGTTTCACAGTCGGGATAATAGTAAATATCGTCCTTGTGTTCCACGACTTCTTCCAGCGTCCCGTAATGACCGATAAATTCATCCAGACACTCTACAATATAGTCGGGAAGTTCCTCTAGCATTTCATACATCTCATTGAGTTCATCAATGGAAACATACTCGCCAATCGCAATGGGAAAGTTATCGGTATCATGGATAGCATATTCCTCATATTGTTCATTTAAGCCGATTTTTTCTTTCACATCTTCCTCGTCAATAGGAAACGTGAACCAAGCACCGACTAAATAGCCCTCATTGTATTTGCCAAGATTAGCAATGTAAACCGCCATATCATCAATCATAAGCACCACCTCATTTCCTACTCTGGCAGTTCAAAGATACCGTGTTCTGTTACTAAAAATTTCCCGTGTTCCTGCAAGTGAGAAGCGTAGGCTTCAAAATCGAAATAGTATTCTTGACAGTCCTCAGATAAATGTTTGAACGTCGGGTCGTTCATCAGCTTTTGCCTTGCAACATCTATCATGCTTTTGCAGTCAGGATAAACTGTAATCATGTTTCTGCAAATATAAAGTGCTTCTAAATTTTCATACACCGTAAGAAGTGCTGTATATTCTTCCTGCATATCGGCTGGTAGCTGACGGTACATAAAATCTAGTTCGTTGAGCTGGTACACGCTTGTATGTTCGTGGACTTCATCAGCAAAGGGCAGTACCTTTTCGATAATGCGGTAATCCCCACTTTCTGCACCGACACCTAACTTTTCTTCAAACTCGGCAACATCTATCGGCAGGTCGAACCAGTATGATATTGTTTCTTCGCCAGTTGTTCCTTTCGTTTCCACCAGCACCCTTGTTTCCTGCATTGTTCCTCACGTCCTTTCTGTTGTTTCATCACATCTTTTAAGGTCTGGTACGACATACCAAACACATACTTTGAAAAATCTTCTAACTGTCTTTCTTCATAGTCGGCAGGGTTCAGTCGTTTCATTTCATGCCACACCTTACGCTTGTAAGAGGGCAGGTCGGAAATGTATTCACAGCCGACTTTTGCCTGCATATCCTTAAAAATATCGTTCATGTCATCACTCCAATCTGATTTTAGGTAAGAAAAAAGCAGTCAATCCTAAGACTAACTGCTTTGTGTGTAGGGATATGGAATTTTTAAAATGGAAATTCACAATATTAATTGAGAGGCAGAAGCTTCTTCATTCTCACATTCTGCATAATCAATATTTTTTACATTTCTTTGAGTGGCATATTGAACAATTCGTTCTTCAATTATTTCATATATAGTTATTTTCCCACATTCAGGACATATTTTTGCTGGTACATTTGTGGCATGATATGTTGTGCCATTATAAACTACATCAGTTTCTGTTGTAATACTTTTTAACCATTTTCTACATTTTTGACATCTAAACATAATCGCTCTCTCCTTTAACTTCTAATTTGCCGTTTTCTTCATATCCACATTATATCATTCCCATATATGTGCTGCAATATAAATTGCTATGCACCGATAATCTTATTAAACAGCTCTAACAGTACATCTTTCACACCGCCAGCGTTGAATACCAAGCCGACAGCAATCAAGGCAACTACCAAGAAGCCGATAAGTTTGGAAAACTCACGCTTGAAACCTAAGTAGATACCGATAACCACGATCGCCATAAGCACTAAGCTCTGTGCATTTGATAAAAACCATTGATACAAATTTTGTCCGAAATTCATTTAATTGTCCTCACTTTCTTTTAATTGTTTCATTTCACAGTCAGCTTCTTTGCCGACATTCAAAATACACATCAAGACTACGCCGATACCCATTCCCATAGATACCAGCAGGAAGTCTTTTACTAATTCCCACATTTTTCATCACTCCTAACTTTCCACCAAATCTTTTGCAGGGGTCGTCTGCTGTTTGATTATCATTTCATGCTTTTCTGTGAGCTTTGCCTGCTGTTCGATTGTTTCCATGTAGTCTGTGCCATTTCCCTTATCAATCTTTTTCAGCATTTTCAAGGTCGGTGCTACCTGCCTTTGTACCCACCGCAATGTACGGTCTAAGGTGTACGGCTCTGGCTTTGTCGTCAGCTTCAAGCTCTGTCTGTTATCGCCGATAAACCAAGCCCAACGGTCATTGAGTTTCCAGTCATTTTTTCGCTTGTCTGGTTCTTCATCAACAAACCGCACATACTGATTGATGATAGAAAATGCGGTCTGCTCTGCGTCATAATAAGTCAGCAAATCTCGTACCGCATAATAGGCTCGTTCATTGCGAAGCCGTATCTCAAAACGGTTGATAATGTCGGCTTCTTCCAGAGGTGTCCCCAACTTGACGTACTGCTCATAGTCCTTTTCATAGATACAGAAATACACATCTGATTTCAGCGAACCAAGATAAAGGGTACGTCCCATATATTCTCTGTCGTCCTCTCTGTGCTTGATAAGCTCGCCCGACTGATAAAACTTATAGCTTCTGGACTTTCCGATATATTCCCGTTTCCTGCATTTTTCCGCAAGCTCTGGAATATCCAAAATGCCCGTATGGTCGTTGATAGCAAGGTCGATACGCTTCATCACTCCACCGTCTATTAGTGCGTCCATGAGAAAGTCATACCAGCTTCTTTGTTGTGCCAGCAGGTAACTTTCAAACTGTCGGCAACCACGCCCCTTTAACTCTAAAAGGACACCTTTTTCTTCGTCAGCCGACGTATAGATAAAGATGTCCCCTAAAGAATAATGCTCCGTATAACTGTAATGTCCGTAATCTTCATGGAGCATATAA
>SKEO01001121.1_pt1 | contig 22526 bp, 19 predicted proteins | sample 4826801 | NCBI WGS metagenome assembly SKEO01 (sample SAMN11008807, study PRJNA524170) | human gut metagenome | biome: Human fecal sample; material: Feces; isolation source: fecal sample from pouch patient p3 | host: Homo sapiens | place: Israel: Tel-Aviv | collected 2016-02-25 | reverse complement strand
AGGCATGTCAGTGACAACTGCATCACATTTGCCAGATTCAAGAGCAACCAGCATTGCCGGTGCGCTTTCCTGTGCCGGAAGGATATCAGCATCTGGAATCTGAGGCAGGCAGGAATCATACCAGATCGTATTCTGCTGTGATGTCACTGTAGCTCCTTTAAGGTCTTCTACGCTTGCTGCGTCCTTGTAATCTCCATCATTCTTAACCAAAGTGATGATGGATGCATAATAATATGGATCTGTGAAATCAACCATCTGCTGACGTTCTTTTGTAATAGACTGTCCTGCAATAACACAGTCAACCTGACCGGACTGTACTGCCGGTACAAGAGAATCCCAGTCAAGCTTTACGATTTCAAGATCATAGCCTAATTCATCTGCAATTTTCTTTGCCATCATAACATCATATCCATACGCATAATCAGAACTTCCGGAAATCTGTACTGCTCCATTGGAGTCATCTGGCTGTGTCCAGTTGTAAGGAGCATATCCGCATTCCATTGCAACTTTCAGAGTTTTCTTATCATCCGCACTTACACTCTGTACACCTATAATCCCACATGTCATTGATGCAGCTACTGCAGCTACTGTCAACATTCTCCACATTTTACTCTTTCTCATTTTCGTTTCCTCCTGAAATGTATATATTTTTTTCATCCATAACAAAAAAAGAGCGCACGGAAGTATGAAGTGCTCCGTTGCGCTTTAAGTCATATTAATACTTTTTCTTTTAAAAGTCAAGAAAAAAAAGCAGCTCCCGAAGGAACTGCCCTGAAATCATATTTATGAAGGTCTTCTTACAGACAGGATTGTTCTGTAAGCAGCGTTGTTGCTGATCTTAATACCATCTCTGGAGTTGGATGCATGTACGATCTGTCCGTTACCCATGTAGATTGCGACATGTCCACCATAGCAGATCAGGTCTCCTGGCTGAGCATCTGCATAAGAAACTTCTGTTCCCCAGTTCTGCTGCTCATAAGATGTTCTCGGAAGGCTGTAGCCAAACTGAGCATATACACTCTGTGTAAATCCAGAGCAGTCAGCTCCACCTGTAAGACTTGTGCCACCCCATACATATGGGTTTCCAACAAACTGTGTAGCATAATCTACGATTGAAGATCCTGAACCACTGGATGAAGAACTGCTGGAGCTTGAAGAGCTGGATGAAGTATCTACTGTATCCGGATCAACTGTGTTGTCACTGTCAATCACATTTCCATATTCATCATATTCTACATCACTGCTTCCACTGTCTTCTGTAGTTGTTTCTGTTGTAGTCTGGCTCGGATCAACCTCGTTTCCATCTTCGTCATATACAGTATCTCCGTTTTCTGCTGCTTCTGAAGCATCAACTTCGTTACCGTCTTCATCATATACTGTCTGATCTTCCTGTTCCTGCTGTGCAGCTTCTTCCTCGGCTGCAGCAGCAGCTGCTGCTGCTTCAGCTTCTGCCTGACGTCTTGCCTCTTCTTCGGCTGCAATACGTTCTGCTTCAAGCTGTTCAATCTCCGCCTGCTGTTCCTGAATCAGGTTTGCATATTCATTTGCCATTTCCTGTGCATATGCAATTTCATTATCACAATCTGCAGAATTTGCTTTCTTTGTATCAATCTGATTCTGAAGATCTACAGACTGTGCTTCATATTCCTGTTTCATACCTTCCAGTTCAGCTTTTTCCTGCTGATACTGATTTCCAAGGTTTGTTACCTGTGTAATTGTGTTTGCATATTTTTCAAGGCTCTGTCTGTCATAATCATACATTTTCTGAGTATACTCAGCTTTTGTAAGAAGATCAGAAAGATTATCTGCACTCATCATCATCTGGAACCAGGCTTCATTTCCACCTTTTTCGTACAGATACTGGATACGCTGTTTCATTGCTGCGTACTGTTTGTCTTTGGCATTCTGTGCCTTCTGCAGGTCAGCCTGTGTCTGCTGAATGTCTGCTTCTTTATTACTGATATCCCCTTCCAAGGTCTGAATGGAAACCATGACATTCACAAGATTTGCGTCCAGGGAGTTGATCTCATCCTGTAACTGCTGCTTAGCGGAGTAGAGCTGATCAATCTGAGCATATGTAGCATCAAGCTGTGCGCTTGTAGCTGCCTGTTCCTCTCTCAGTTCATCTTCTCTTGACGCGCTTACACTGACAACCTGTGTTGCAGTCATCATTAATGCCAACGTCAGGCAAACAATTCTTTTTTTCATGTTTCTCACCTCATAATCATTTTAACTCTATTTTGTAACAATTGTGAAATATCTTTCTTAAGTTCTTATACATATTAACACAAGGTTCTTTCGAATGCAAGAGTAAATCGATAAAAAGTTTAATATTTTGTAACATTTATTAAAAGTTCTGCAAAACAAAGGAGAAGTTCCCGTGTCTGGAAACTTCTCCGTAACATTTCATTCTTATTTAAAATCCAAATAATTCCTGCAAAATGACATCTGCCGTTTTGTTCTTGAAGTTATCCGGATCAGAAAGAGTGGAGCCGTACCATCTCATATAATTTCCTCTTCGGATATAGTTACCGCAGGATGGACGATAGGTGTACTTCTTATATCCTGCATATCTGGACATGTACTTCGTTGCAAGAGCAACTGCCTGACTGTCATAATCTCCATCCGGTGTACAGGTTCCTGCAATCTGGCATCCTGCATTCGGAGTGGAATGAACGATCACGGCACTCTTATCGGAACACTGTCCAAGAACGATCCATGTATGACCGTCATCATATCCGATGTCTCCCGGATATACCTTCCAGCCTGTCTGGGACAAGTAATTCTGATTTACATAGGTTCCCCATTTTAATGTATTCTTATAATAACTGCCGATTTCTCCTGATACAACCGTATAACTATTTCCATTTCTCATAACCTGCTGTGCTGCCCATCCTACAAATCCGGAACAGTCAAGTCCTTTTGCTCTGTTTGCAGTACTCAGATCACGATAATTATTATAGTTATAACTACTTGTCTGGCTGAGATAAAAGCTCTGCCAGGTCGGGCTGACACCGATCCTTGTGGAATCATACCAACCGCCGCCCCAGATATACAATGCCTGTCCAACCGGTTTCAATGCCCCGGCAAGATAATTCTTGAGCGTTTTGATCCCGGTCTGCTCAACCGGTTTCGGATCATTTGCAAAATAGGTATTGCTTGTCGTACTGCTGTCATTTGCAGATGAATAGGTCATAATACCTGTTGAGCTGAATGTATAGGTCACACCATCAATCGACTTGGTACCTGTAACCATCTTGAAACTACTCTTGTCAAAGTAATATTTATTTCCACTGATCGTTACCCAGCCGCCCGCTGCGATTCCTGTACTTGGATCAAAATAATATGTAGCGCTGCCAACCTTTGTAAGTCCCTTGGCCATAACACCGTTGCTGCCAAAGTATCTTAATTCTCCTTTGGCAGATTTTGTCCAGCCGCTAACCATTCTTTTGTATTTGGCATTGAAATATCTCGTCTCATTTCCGGTATTCACATAACCGCTGGCTGCAATTCCTGTACTTGGATTGAAATAATAATAATATTTGCCGATTTTTTTCAGTCCCATATACATCTTACCATCGCTGGCAAAATACCACTTCTGCCCCTTTGCATTTTTCAGCCAGCCTTTTGCCATCGTATAATTCGATGGCTGGAAATAACGGACAACTGCGCCATTGGCAGATCTTACAAATCCCCTCTTCGTGTAGCCGGTCTTGATATCGAAGTAATAATATTTACCGCCGATCTTTTTCATTCCGGTATACATAACACCATTTTTTTTATTAAAATAGCGCTTTGGTCCTCTGGAACTTCTCTGCCAGCCTTTCAGCAAGACGCCTGTCCTTGTATTAAGGAAGTATTTCTTTCCATTTAAAGTAAGCCATCCCTTAACTTTCTTTCCGTTTTTATAATAGTATGTTTTTCCTTTTACGGTTCGAAAACCAGTTGTAGCAGCCTGCGCATCTACCGTGGACGCCTGAAACGCAAAGCCTGCAGCAAAAAGCATCACTCCTAAAAATATGGCTGCGATCCATGACTTTTTGCACACCTTTCCCATACGGTCAACCTCTTTCTACGAGTATAAATATTCGTATTTTTTACAATCTTGTTACAATATTATGTAGGTATTATATATCATGTTTGTAACAACGTCAATAAAAAAGTAAAAACCTGCCAATATATTCCCCTCCTGGAGCGCAAAAAGGACCGGGTCAAAAACCCGATCCTTATTTTTTACAATTTCATTTCATATATTACAGAAGATGTTTTCTCAGTTCAGCGCCATCCAGTGCACTTAAATATGCCGGTGCAACATCAAATACTGTTTTGCATCCTTTCTGTCCTTCCTGGCTCATGCGATATGCAGCTCTCGCATATGCAACGATTACGGAAGATGTAAATTCCGGATTGGAATCCAGCTTCAGGCTGTATTCGATCACATGACTGTTCTCATCGTTCCAGCCGGTTTTGCCTGTACGGATCACAAATCCACCATGCGGAATTCCACTGTGATCACGTTTCAGTTCTTCTTCAGAAATAAAATGTACTGTTGTATCATATTCATCAAAATAATTCGGCATTGTCTTGATCTCATTTTCAATGCGTGCAAGATCAGCACCTTCCTCAGCTACTACGAAGCATTCTCTTGTATGCTTCTGTCTTGTAGTCAGTTCCGGATTTTCTCCGTTTCTGACTGCTTCCAGTGCAGCTTCTACAGGAATTGTGTACTGTTTTCCATCTTTTACTCCATCAATTCTACGGATTGCATCGGAATGTCCCTGGCTTACACCCTTGCCCCAGAATGTATAATCCTTTCCATTTGTAAGGATTGCGTTTGCATACATTCTGTTCAGGGAGAACATTCCCGGATCCCAGCCAACAGAAATGATTCCTACATGATTGCTTTCAGATGCTGCTTTGTCAACATTTGCGAAATGTTCCGGTACTCTGGCATGTGTATCAAAACTGTCTACCACATTGAACCACTGTGCATATTTCGGTGTCTGAACCGGCAGATCTGTTGCACTTCCACCGCAGAGAATCATAACATCAATTTTATCTTTCATCTTTTCTGCTTCATCTACATGGTAAACAGATGCTGAATCTGTAAGAATTTTTACAGTTGCAGGATCACGACGTGTAAATACTGCAACCAGTTCCATGTCCGGATTATGTTTAATTGCGCATTCTACGCCTCTTCCAAGATTACCATATCCTAAAATACCAATACGAATACTCATTGTGATTTCCTCCTGTTATTTCACTTCGGTAGTTACTGTTCTGTTCACAGCAGCTTCCCATATGCTGTTCTTTGTCGCTACATCGCTTTAGCATGACAGCACACCCATTATCATAATATCCCAATCGACAATTGTCAATTTTTTTATAAAAAACCTTCTAAAATATTTTATTGATATTCCAGAAGGTCTGTTATTTCTTTTCATTATTGACGATTCTTCTCAGCAGCAGAACATTCCACCCGGACAGCAAAGATTACATGCCAGATTGGCCAGGCAAAGCTTCATACAATAATCGCTTCCGTCACTTGGCATTCCTCCAAATGGATTCTGTTGTTCCTGATACCAGGTTCCTCCGCCTTCCAGTCTCTGCAGCAACATTCGGTACTGCATATTATCCGGTTCCATATTTACTGCACTTCGTGCATCATTTAACGCATTTACATTATTTCCCAGTCCCATATTCGCCATCGCGGACAAATAATACCACTGGCCGTTTCTCTGCTGAAGTGATGAGAGTACATTCATTGCCTCTTTGTAATGTCGGCTGTTGATATAATTTGCCGCTGCCTGTCGGCGCACTGCCTCTTCATCCTGATACGTATTCTGGCCCTGTGTACCAAAGCCTCCAAAACCACCATATGAATTATAGTTTCCTGAAGAACCATATTCCCGTTCTTTCATGATCTGTTCATATGCCTGCTGGACTTCTTTAAATTTTTCTTCTGCCTGTGCTTTGTTCGGATTGTTGATATTGGCATCCGGATGATATTTACGGCTCAGCTTACGATATGCCTTCTTTATTTCATCATCAGATGCATCTCTCGAAACACCCAGCACACTGTATGGATCAAACATCTTCTTTCTCCCGCTCTTCCCTACGCTTTCGCGATATACTCTCAAATCTGCACCATACTCCGGAATATAAAATATTCCGCAGGATGTCTGCATATTTTATAATAGGAAGTTTTTCAAATTCCCGACAGGTTTCTGCCATCATTAGCAGCAACATATTTTTTATCCTGTCATCAAACCCTTTTATTATATAATCTTTTGCAAAAGGGTTGTAATTTCCTTTTTTTACATCATCTTCCACATCATCGTAGGCATCCATCAGGTAAATAAACTTACCCAAATAAAATCCCATGCGGTGAAGTGTTGGTTCCCAGACATCTTCTCTGTATGCAAAGATTTCTGCCATGATTCTTCCAAAACAGCCCGAAACACGATCGATATCTGTCTCTCCCTCCTGTTCCATCTCTGAAAGTTCATTCAAACAGGAAATGATCACATCGATTTTTTTCTTCCATTGCTGTTCGCTTTTTTTCTCTTTACTCTCCAGAAGCTTCCCATATGCAAGACTTAAGATTTTTTTCTCGTCATTCCAGTCATCCTTACACTTATAGTAAGTCAGAAAGATATTCATATCGGCTCCGTATTCTGTTATGGCATTTTTCCGTACCGTCTGTTTACGTACCGGATGTACAATACATCTGGTCGTACCTTTTCTGGTCGGTGGCTCATACAACGCACTGAGCAGAAGGATCACAAATGTCATATCATAGCTCAGTGTGATCTGCCCGCTTATCCCGTAACGCTCTCTCAGCTCCCTGCACAGTCCGCAGTAAAAAGAACGGTACATATCAAAATCTTTAAATTTAATTTCCGGCTTATTCAGCACCACATATCCAAACATACAGATACCTCTCTGTCAGTTTATCAGCTTCTTTTGACAAATTTCGTATGACATTTCGGACATTCGATTTCAATCTTGCCTTTGCCTTTTGGAATACGGATCTTCTGACCGCATCCCGGACATGAATAAATATGATGGGTCTTTCTCTGGTTCATCATATTTTTTTCCCGGTTAAATCTCTGTCTGAATTTTGCTGTTGCTGCAAGATATTTTTCATTCTCTGCATATCGCTTCTGAATGTCTCTGGACAGCATTCGATAATATGTATATAGAAGCACCAGAAGCCCTATTGTGTCAAATAACGCACCAATTCTGTTTCCACCCGGGAAAAAGATAGAAATAATGATTGCTACAAGTGCAACTCCCATTGTGAAACGTGCAAATGCGTCCACTCCATAACGTCCCTGCATAAATTTATTAAATTTGTCTCTCATTTAAGTCCTTCTTTCTGTCTGCTCACCCGACTATTTCTCATCACATACCTGGAAGATGTAGAATTTCAGATAATAAGATTCATCAGATGCCCAGAGAATCGGGTGATCCGGTGCCTGTGTTCTGTATTCCACCTGGCGCAGTCTCTTATGTGCGCTTCTGGCAGCCTGACCGATCGTTTTGGTAAACAATTCATATTCCATAAAATGGGAACAGGAACAGGTCGCAAGGAATCCTCCGTCCTTTACCAGTTTCAGTCCACGAAGATTGATTTCCCGGTATCCCTTGACTGCATTTTTGACAGAACTGCGTGATTTGGTAAATGCCGGTGGATCCAGAATCACTACGTCATATTTTTCTCCCTCTTCTTCCAGTTTCGGGAGCAGTTCAAATACATCTTCGCAAATAAATTTTACTTTGTCATCCAGCCCGTTTAATTTTGCATTTTCTGTTGCCTGATTCACAGCAAGCTGCGATGCATCCACACCTGTAACTTCTTTCGCTCCGGCTATTCCCGCATTCAGGGCAAAAGAACCTGTATGTGTGAAACAGTCCAGCACTCTTGCATCTTTGCAGAGTTTCTGGATTGCAAGACGATTGTATTTCTGATCAAGGAAAAATCCTGTTTTCTGTCCGTCTTTGACATCTACCTGATATTTTACACCATTTTCCACAATTTCAACCAGTGTAGGAAATTCCGGTCCGATAAAGCCTTTATACAGTTCCATTCCTTCCTGTTTGCGGACCTTTGCATCACTTCTTTCATAAATACCGCGAATCTGGATTCCGTCTTCTGCCAGAACTTTTTTGAGCAGTTCCAGAATCGTATTCTTCAGACGGTCAATTCCCAGTGCCAGTGACTGTACGACCAGAACATCTTCAAATTTGTCTACAACAAGTCCCGGCAAAAAATCTGCCTCTCCGAAGATCAGGCGGCAGCTGGATGTATCTGTTACTTTTTTTCTGTACTCCCATGCATCGCGCACTCGTTTCTCAAGAAATTCTTCATCAATTTTCTGATTTTCATCTCTTGTCAGCAATCTGACTGTAATCTTAGAATTCGTATTGATAAATCCTTTTCCCAGCGGATATCCGTCAAAGTCATGAATCAATACAATATCTCCATTTACAAAACTGCCCATGATCGTTGCAATTTCATTATCAAATATCCACATTCCGCCTGATTTCAGAAGACGGCCCTCTCCCTTTTTCAGTGTAACCACTGCAAGACTCATAGTTTTTCTCCTTTCGGATCCTTCTCTTTTGGTTTTCAAAGTTATATCTGAGATAAAAAACTCTTTTTATTTTAGCACAGAAAGATATGGATTTCCAGCTTTTCACAATCTCTTCACAGCACAGTTTCCTCTAAAGGAACAAAAAGGATGCCTCCCCAAAGGAGACATCCTCATCTTGCATCGCTGTTTTTTATCTTTAGTAAGTTTCTTCTGTAGTTCCATCTTCAGAATATGCTTCTGTATTTTCGTCAGTTCCGGCTTCTGCGGTATCTGTGGAAGAATCTTCAGATGTAGTTTCTCCATAAAGGTTTGCAAAGAACTTCATTGTATCATCATACAGTTTCTGTCTTACTTCAGCATCTACATTTACAAGCAGATCATCATCTGCAATTTCTGTATCAATACTGAAGACTGTCTTCATCTCTTTATCCAGTACGTTCAGCTCAGCTGAGAAGTATTTGTCTGTGTCTGCCGGTACATAAGAAGCCCCTGCATCATTTAATACTTTGATATAGGTTTCCAGAACTTTTTTGCTGAGTTTGGAAGCCACATCCTGATCAAGTGTTACCGGAAGTTCTGTCACATTCGGTACAACGCTCTGAAGTACAGCAAGATCTCCCTCATATTCTCCCTTACAGAACTGCTGTGCCTGCTCAAATTTTGCTTTGCCTTCTTCTGTCAGTGTTTCTGTATTCAGAGTATCTTCTGTAGAAGCATCTGTGTTTTCGTCTGTTCCTTCTGTGGAACCATCTGCATTTTCTGTTGTTCCATCTGCAGAAGTATCTGTATTTTCAGTGCTTCCATCCTCTGTTGCTGCTGGGATTTCTTCACTGCTGCTGTTATCTGTACTGCTGTCTGTGCTTTCCTGAGGTGTGTCTTCTGTAGTTCCATCTGAACTTCCATCTGTATTTACGGTTCCGTCTTCTGTCGCATCCGGAATTCCTGTGGAACTGTCACTGCTCTCACCTGCATTGTTTGTATCTGCACCTGTCTGCTCTGCAAGTCCCGGATCCTCTGTAGATGTCTCTTTGACATTTCCGCCAAGCGCACCACTGTCTACATTCGTTGTAATATCTTCACCGGTACCTTCATCAGCAACGTCGCTCTCGATCGGAGTTGGTGTAGGCTGCCCTTCTGCTTCTGCTTTGCTCTGTTCCAGATTCTGCTGAATATTTGCAAGAGTCTTTTTCATTTCCTGAATATCATAATTCTGCTGTGCGATCTGCTGAAGCAGTGATACGATCGTGTCGATTTCATCCTGACTTAAGCTTACGCCATTCTGCTCAGCGATATTATATACAATATTGTAGATTTCATCTGCATTCTGAATATTGTCACCAATGATCTGCATCTTTGCCTGGTTGATGATATTGGTTGCATTATCCTGTCCAACCTGCTGAGCCACATCACCTGTAACTACAACTTCTTTGGCTGCAAGGTCTTTCTTGGTAGAATCCAGTTCCTGTCCACTTGCAGACTCGTATGCTTTCATGACACCGGTAAGTGCACCAGTACCGGATACTTCATACGGGCATGCGGCAACAACTTCACAGTTCGTTACTCCTGCTGTAGAAAGTGCTGTTGCGATCATATTACATGTTACATAATTCAGATTGGCTGTACGCACCTTGATGCCGCCGGACTGTGTAGGTTTTACATAGGCACAGCTCAGTGTTCTCGTTCCAATCTGTTCACTTGGGATATATTTGCCAAGCAGATCATGCTCATCCTGGTTGGTAACACTGATAACCTGCACCTGGCTCGCATCTGCCTTGAAATAATTCATCATTGTATTTTTCTGTTCGTCAGTAAGATCCGCTCCAAGTGTAACTACCTTTGACGCATCTGCCATTGCAGGAATCGGTGTGCTGACTGCCAGACACATACTGCAGAGCATTGCAACGATAACGCTTCTTTTCTTCATATCTTCATCCTCCATTGTTCACGCCGACAGAAAATCCGAGTATCTTCCGACCGGCAATTACATCTTCTTTTTAATATCCAGTATTATAACACACATTCTGCCATAATTGTATTTTTTATTTTCTGATACCAGACAGAATCATGGGCATGCACAGCACGAAACAATTTTCAGATATCATATTACTTCCATAAATACCTGGATCGTACCGCCACATACGAGTCCTTCCTCTTCTGCCTGTGAAGCAGTCATATCTACTGTAAAGATCTGCCCCTGTGCACTCTCTTCATGAAGCATTCGCAAACAGAGATGCTGTACTTCACTTTCCATGCATCCGCCTCCGATCGTTCCTATGATTCTTCCATCTTCAAGGACCAGCATCTTTGTTCCAATGCCTCTGGGTGCTGAACCTCTTCTTGCAACGATCGTCGCAAGTGCCTTCTTTGTGTCCGGCTCCTTCTCACCAGTCAGATAGTCCAACAGTTCTGCGTCATAACCACTCGTCTTACGCACACTGTTTTTCTCTTTGATCAGTTCTGAAACAATGGAGACTGCAATTTCCTCCGGTGTTTCTGCATGGATATCAAGTCCTACCGGTGTATGTATCTCATCCAGAACCTTTCTGTCAAAACCATCTTCCTCCATCTGTTTTTTCAGAAGAGCCGATCTTCCTCTGCTTGCCATCATTCCGACATAAGCATAGGGTTTCTTCAAAATTGCCTCCAGACATACCCGATCATAACGATGCCCTCTGGTCACTATCAGAAAATACGTATCTTCACTTCCCGGAATCTGCTTCAGTGCATTTTCAAAACTGTCACAGATCACCTGATCCGCTCCTGCGCGTAGTGCTTCTCCTGCAAAACTCACACGGTCCTCCAGAACAGTCACCGTAAATCCAACTTTTCCTGCCAGAAGGATCACCTGCTGTGCCACATGTCCCGCTCCACAGATTACCAGATGTGCCGGCTGTTTCAGTGATTCCACAAATAATCTTCTCCCATCTGCTTCTGCAATACCACTCTCCCCCGGCTGCACCAGTTCCCGCAGCCGTTCTGTCTCTATGTCTCCGCTGCCGCATTGTGCTTTCACTTCTCCGTCCGCCAGGAAATATCTGCTTCCAGTCCCATTTCCCTGTATCACGGTCACCAGAAAATTATTTCTTCCCTTCTGTCCGTCTTTCAGTACATTATATAATTCAAAAAGATTCATCCTATCCCTCCTGCGGATCTTCGGCTGTTTTATCTGCTCCAAAGTATAGCATGTCACAGGACAGTTGTATAGCAATTCTCTGTAAATAAAAGAAGACATACCGATGTTTCCACATATGGACTACATCTGTACGTCTTACTTTTACAAAACGTTTATCTTCGGCATATTTATCTTTTATAATGCCTTGTAATACAGCGCAACAATATCCTGTTTTCGCGAAGAACGTGGGTTTACAGCAATATTTCCACTCTTCATGGCATCATCTGCCATCGCATCGATTTTACTTTCAATCTCATCCTCTGATACTTCTTTTCCTTTGGCCGCCTGGCGGATAGCTGTTGTCAGATCTGCCGGAATTCCGATATCTTCATTCAGTTCACGTATTGCGTCAACCAGCATCAATGGCTCGAACTCATCTTCAAATGCCGGAATCGGACTGATGTAATTATAGATTGTCAGATATCTTCCATGGTCTGCCAGGGCATTATATTCAGCAATCACCGGGAGCAGCACTGCATTTGCTACTCCATGTGCTACATCAAAAAATGCACTCACCGGATGACTCATCGCATGCACATTTCCAAGTCTTGCAAAAGAAAAGGCAATTCCTGCAAAAAGTGACCCTGTCAGCATGGCCTCTGCTGCTTCCAGATCTGTACGTCTTGCAACAAATCTGCGAATATTTTTTCCAATCAGTTCCATGGCTTTTTCTGCCATGGCATCGGAGAATGGTGATGCAGCGGTAGAAACATATGCCTCTTCCGCATGGATAAATGCATCAATTCCACATGCCGCTGCCACAGAAGCCGGTGCAGATGTCAGAAGCTCCGGATCAAGGATTGCATATGATGGAAGAAGTTCATAACTGAATACTGTCAGCTTATAATCCCTGCTATGATCCGTAATAACAGAAAATGCAGTCACCTCTGATCCGGTACCTGCGGTAGTCGGAATCGCGATCAGCGGAATGATCTTGCCCGGTACTTTATGTGCCCCTTCATACTCTGTGATGCTGCCGCCAAATTTTGCTGTCACACCAACTGCTTTGGCAACATCCATCGGAGATCCTCCACCAAGTGCCACGATAAAATCTGCTCCGGCTTCTTTAAATGCCTCTGTAGCCTTTTCAACAGTCGTCACGGACGGGTTGGCCTCTACATCCGTAAAGATATCCACTTTCATACCAGCTTCTTTCAGATAATCAGCCGCTTTGTCCACAATTCCCATTTTTCGCAGTGTAGGGCCGGAAATCAGCATGGCATGGGAACCACCCAGTTTTTTTGCACATTCCGGAAGTTTTGCCATCGTTCCTGCACCTACCATAATATTCTGTGGAATAAAAAATTCAAATGCTTCCATAACTAATCAGCCTCTTTTCTTCTATATAACTATATCATATCATTCAAAACTCCATATTTCCGATCTTATGCCGTCATTCTGGAAAGTACACGGTCAATTGCCGCATCAATAACCAGATCCAGTTCTTTATCATCAGCCTCCGGCATAAGAGATGCTGCATCTTCATCCGAAATGATCTCAATAAGGCTGCCGAATTTTTCTTTGTATTTCACTTTGCAGACTGCATAAAATACAACGCCAAGGAGACTCCATGCACCTACCATCATCCATTCCTGCATGATCAGTGTTCCGCCGGAACCCGGGATACAATACACCAGAACCATACAGCCGGAAAGGATCACTGCCATTGTACCTACAAATTTGTAAGCCGGTACACGATAAGGTCTTGGCATATCCGGTTCCTTTTTGCGAAGGATCAGGAAAGAGAGTGAAACCATACAATATGCAAGACAGCAGCCAAAGTTACCTGCATCGCAGATCCATACCATCATGACACGTCCTGCGAAAGGAGCGATCATCGTAAGGATACCGATCAGGATCAGTGCATTGACCGGTGTTTTGTGCTTTGGATGGAGTTTTGCAAATACTTTCGGAACCATGTAAGATTCTGCCATAGAATACAATGCACGGGAACCACCGATCATAAAGGAGTTCCAGGATGTAACAATACCGCACATACCACCTACGATGATAACTTTTGCCATCACCGAGGTTCCAAAGGCTTTTGCCATCGCATCTGCAGTTACCAGTCCTGTTGTACTCTGCGAAAGTGCAATCTCTTCCGGATTCAGAACATAACCAACTGCAAGGATTACAAAAGAATAAAATACAACTGCAAGTACAACTGACAGAATCATCATTTTACCAATCTTTTTGAGTGGTACATTGATTTCCTCTGCTGCCTGCGGGATAACGTCAAAACCAATAAAGAAAAATGGTGTGATAACTGCGACTTTCAGTACATTTTTTGCCATGGTACCAGTTGTCTCACCCATAAACATCTGTCCCTGAAGATTATCCACATTACCATTTATAACAGAAGCTACGATCAGAAGAATTCCTGCACCACCGATTATACATGTAAGAACTGTCTGAAGAACAGCAGCTGTTTTTGCTCCCATAATGTTGATCATCATGATTAAGAAGGCAATAATAATTGCAACGCTCAGCCAGGAAGCATAGATATCAAATCCGGCAACTGTATAAAGATAGCCTTTCAGAAATCCCGGCCACAGATAGGTGATGATCGTTGGAAACGCACAGGCTTCAAAACAGGTAACTCCTACATATCCAAGAATGATCGCCCAGGTACAGATAAAGGAACCGGTAGGTCCCATTGCCTTATAGCTGAATACGTGCTCACCACCACACTGTGGCATGGCTGCGGTAAGTTCTGCATAGGTAAGACCAACAAAGAAGATCATGACACCACCGATTGCAAAGGCAAGTGCTGCTCCGACAACACCACCGGCATCGATCCATGTTCCGGAAGATACAACCCAGCCCCAGCCGATCATTGCGCCAAAAGCGATTACAAGAATGTCCCATGCACTGAATACTTTATCAAATTCTGATTTTTTCTGTCCCATAGTCTTATTCCTCCTCGCTTCCAAATTTTCTTCTGATCAGTTCTTCCAGGTATTCTGCAGTTCCTTCTATTCCAAGATATGAGCTGTTCATAAGAATATCCCGGTTATGACGGTCGCCTCGGTTGCTGCCTGTCAGCGCCAGATGACGTTTATGGTATCTTTTATCTTTTTCCAGTAATAAGATCTTTGCATCTTTTTCAGAAAGGTTGTGACTCTCCATAATATTATGGATACGTACCTCATCCGGAGCATAAATAAATGCTCTTAAAAGATCAATATCTTTTGTATCCTTCAGGATATAATCTGCGGAACGGCCAATGATCACGCAGGATTCTTTCTCTGCAAGTTTTCGTATGATCTGCTTCTGCACATGGATCGCACGGTCAGTCAGATCCGCATACTTGGAAAACGAGCCACGTACATCGCCTTCTGCACCTTTACCGGCAATCGTTCCGCCCTCCTCTACTTTTTCCATGATCTCTTTCGGAATTCCGACCTCTTCAATGATCTCATCGACAAGATCACGATTGTAAAATTTGATATTGAGGTCTTCCGCTATTTTTCTGCCAATGGCATTTCCTTTGGCTCCATATTCACAGCCAATCGTTATAACCAGATGTCTCATATCGATTTCCTCTCACACGAATTTTTGTTACCGTTTTTTCTTAATCACACTTTTATTCTGTAACAAAAAAGGCGTGCGAACCATACCCTGATGATCCGCGACGCCCTTGTCACTTTTGTCTGTATTTATTTTTCCAGAGATTTGATCGTATCTTCAATGATAGCAACTGCTTTATCGCACTCTTCTTCTGTTACGATAAGCGGTGGGATCATACGGATAATGTGTGCTCCGATCGCAGTGATCAGAAGCTTTCGATCCAGACAGCCATGTTTCACATCTACCCCGCCAATGGTATCATCAAATTCCACACCTACCAGAAGGCCCTGATGTCTTACTTCTTTTACATGCGGAAGTTTTTCCAGTTTGGATGCGAAGTAATCGCCGACTTTCTTTGCATTTCCTGCAAGATCTCTGTCAAGAAGTTCATTCACTTCTGCAAGTGCTGCTGCACAGCTTACCGGATGTCCACCAAAGGTTGTTCCGTGAGAACCTGCGGTAAATGCTTTGGCAACTTCTGCTGTTGCACAGATTGCACCGATCGGCATTCCGCCGCCAAGTGCTTTAGCCATGGAAACAATATCCGGTTTGATGCCATAATTCATATAAGACATTACAGCACCTGTTCTGCACCATCCTGTCTGTACTTCATCGATCAGAAGGAGCATATCGTTTTCATCACAGAATTTACGAAGTCCCTGCATAAATTCCATTGTTGCAGGATGTACACCACCTTCGCCCTGTACCGGTTCGACCATGATCGCGATCGTATTTTCGGTACATGCATCTTTGAATGCCTGCAGATCGTTGTACGGTGCATAGGAGAATCCATAAGTCATTGGTCCGAATCCAACCTGACATCCGTTAGCCGGCTGACCTGTTGCTGACATGGCACCGAAAGTTCTTCCATGGAATCCCATCTTTGCAGTTACGATATGATAACGGTTCGGTCCGTATTTTTCAATACCATATTTACGTGCCATTTTGATCATTGCTTCGTTTGCTTCTGTACCGGAGTTCTGATAGAAGATCTTGTCCATTCCGATCGTTTCACAGACTTTTTCAGCAAGCAGTGCCTGTGGAATGGTATATGGATAGTTAAAGGTATGCATGATGTCTTCTACCTGATCTTTGACAGCAGCTACAACTTTCGGGTTACAGTTTCCTGCACTGTTTACTGCAATACCAGCATAAAAATCAAGATATGGTGTTCCGTTTTCATCGTATATATACATGCCGTCTGCTGTCTCAGCAAGAAAATCAAAACGTTCATAAGTCTCGATCATGTACTTGTTTACTTTGTCTTTGATGTCCTGAAAAGTTAATCCTGTGTCTTTTAATTTCATTGCTGTGTCCTCCCATATCTTTAAGATAATAAAAAAAAGCAAAGGCAGATTTCCGTTACCGGTAAGCGCCTTTGCTTTGTTTTTCTGTGTATTATTTTGTACAACATTACAATATCACTGACACTATTATTTGTCAATAGATTTTTTACCAAAAAGATTTTTGTTGATTTTAAAAGACTTTTTGTATTTTAGAGATATATTATGCAATTTTCTTTTGTGCATTATATTGTACATTTTGTTTCTGTATGTTATTACATTTTGTTTGTTCTGCCATTCCACTTCTTTATCACTGTTTTCCGTGATAATCAAGGAAAAAGCAGGTACAGCAGGCCTTTTCCCCACTCTCATTCCGGTATATATGATCCTGGTCTGTCTCAAATTTGAACACCTGATCTTTTCGAATCTGACAGCTCTGTCCATGACATTCTACAGTCAGCACACCTTCCGTCACAACCAGATACTCGCGCGTCTTCTCACCATGACTTCCACTCACATAAATACCGCCGGGCTCAACTTCGATCCGATACACTTCTATAAGGCGTGTATCTTCATACGGCAGGCAGGTCCAGACACGGTACTGTCCTTCCAGTTCCTTGGTCGGAAGCAGTTCTTCCGGTGTCACGAGACAGCAGTCTACTCTCGGCGGCTGGATCAGTTCCTGGAATTCAACTCGAAGACCGCTGGTGATCTTTCCAAGCACTCCAAGCGATGGATTAGCCGTTCCTCTTTCAATCTGTGCCAGCATACTTTTGCTGACGCCAGTCTGTTCTGCTGCCTGATCCAGGCTCATACATTTTGATTTTCGAATTCTTTTCAGATTTGCCGCAACATTTTTTGATAAATAATCCATAATTTATATCTTTTCTTTCTCTGTGAGCATTGATGCTTTCCACTCAGTTACGCTTAAGTGCCATTTCATTTCAGGAATTCATCGACATCTATTCCTCTGAATGACCGGATTGTCGGGAAATATCTGTGTTCTGACGGTTCTTTTTCCTGGGTATACCAGATTCCTTTCATGCCGCTCTCCCATGCACCTTCAATATCTTTTCGGACATTATCACCGATGAATGCACATTCTTCCGGACGAACTCCCGCTTTTTCCACACAGATATCAAAAAAATGATAATGTGGTTTCTCTGCCCCCGCTTCTTCGCTGGTAACAATAAAATCAATATATGATGTCACACCAATTGCTTCCAGTTTTCTGTACTGAACGTATGCAGTCATGTCTGTCCCGATTCCGATACGGATTTTTCTTTTTTTCAGCTCTTTCATAAATTCCAGGATTCCCGGATTTGACTGTATATGCTGAATAAATGTGTCCCAGTAGGCATGATACATATTTCGCGCATGCGGAAAAAGTGGCTGTTCGAGAAGTTCCAGCATACACTGCATCCGCAGCATACGGCTGTGGATTGCAGCAGTATCTGTTCCGATCCGGTCTGTCATGATTCGTCCTGCCTTTCTGTAGCAGGCCTGCATCTCGTCTGTTGTAATCCCAAACGAATCCCTGCAGTATACAGCCAAAGCTTCCATTCCATAAATATGATTTTCATCATAACTGTATAAGGTATTGTCTATGTCAAAAATGACCGCTTTTATCATCATGTTTCTCCTTGTCTGTTTTCCTGATTTCTATCTTACCCTATTCTTTTCCTTTTGACCATATAAAAATGCCGGTGCACATCTGTTTCTTTCAGATATACACCGACTTCTTCTTACTCTAAAATATGCTCTCTTCCCATGGAAATGATCGTTCTTACGTGATCATCTGCCAGAGAATAAAAAATAGATTTTCCGTCTCTGCGGGCCTTCACCAGTTTATTCTGCTTGAGGATACGAAGCTGATGGGACACTGCGGACTGGGTCATGTTCAGGACCTTTGCCAGATCACAGACACACACTTCAGATTCAAACAGCACAAACAGGATTCTGATTCGGGTGGAATCTGCAAATACCTTAAACAGATCCGCCAGATCATACAGTTCTTCTTCGTCCGGCATAGTCTCATTCACGATCTTTAAAAGATCCTCATGAATCTCCTGGCAATCACAGATGATTTCTTCTCTCTCTTCTGCCATATTTTTCTCGCTTTCTCTCTAAACTATTCAGTTCAGGTAACTACAATTTTTTAACAAACAAAGTTCTGATCGCATTCAGCACTGCAATGATCATAACTCCGACATCTGCAAAAATCGCAACCCACATATTGGCAATACCCACTGCACCAAGAATCAGACAGATTACCTTGATTCCGATTGCAAAATAAATATTTTCATATACAATACGCATACATTTCTTTGCGATGCGGATAGCTTTCACGATCTTCATCGGATCATCATCCATAAGAACAACATCTGCTGCCTCAATAGCCGCATCCGATCCAAGTGCTCCCATGGCAATACCAATATCTGCTCTGGAAAGTACCGGAGCGTCATTGATACCATCCCCAACAAAGGCAAGTTTCTCTTTCTCTGTCTTTTTTGCGAGAAGTTCTTCTACCTTACTTACTTTATCAGCCGGAAGAAGTTCACTGTATACACGGTCTACACCAAGCTCACCCGCTACCTGCTGTGCAACCTTATCAATATCGCCCGTCAGCATGACCGTCTCTTTAATGCCATTTTTCTTAAGATTTACAATTGCCTCTTTTGAAGTCGGTTTCAGGACATCTGAAATCAGGATATGCCCTGCATAAGCTCCATCGATTGCAACATGGATGACCGTTCCGACCTGATGGCACTCTACTGCCTCCACGCCGATACGTTTCATCAGTTTTGTATTTCCGACTGCAACAGAGATTCCGTCCACCTTCGCCGTAACACCATTTCCGCTGATTTCCTCTACATCTGTGACACGTTTCTGGTCAATTTCCTTACCGTAAGCAGTTTTCAGGCTGCGGCTGATCGGATGTGACGAAAAACTTTCTGCCAGTGCTGCATATTCCAGAATCTTTTTTTCTTCCATCGTGTTATGGTGAACACCTACAACTTCAAACACACCCTTGGTCAGGGTACCGGTCTTGTCAAATACTACATATTTTGTATGGGCCAGAGTTTCCAGATAGTTGGATCCTTTGACCAGAACACCGGCATTGCTGGCTCCACCGATTCCCGCAAAGAACCCCAGCGGAATACTGATGACCAGAGCACACGGGCAGCTGATTACAAGGAATGTCAGGGCTCTGTAGATCCACTGGCCCCACATTGCAGGATTGTGAAGGAGCACGAGATTTACAAGCGGCGGCAGGATTGCCAGTGCAAGTGCTCCATAACATACTGCCGGTGTATAATAATGGGCAAATTTTGAAATAAAATTCTCAGATCTGGATTTACGGGAACTGGATTCTTCAATCAGTTCCAGAATCTTCGATACGGTCGATTCGTCAAATTCTTTTGTTGTCTTAATCTTCAGTACACCGGTCATATTGATGCATCCGCTGATGATCTCATCTCCCGCTTTTGCACTGCGCGGAAGGCTCTCACCGGTCAGTGCACTGGTGTTGAGGCTACTGTTTCCTTCTACGATCACGCCATCGATCGGGACTTTTTCACCCGGCTGTACGACGATAACGGAACCAACCTCAACTTCATCCGGATCTACTTTTTCTAACTTACCATCGTTTTCAATATTAGCATAATCCGGGCGGATATCCATCAGTTCGGTAATGTTACGGCGGCTCTTTCCAACTGCATAGCTCTGGAAAAGTTCACCGATCTGGTAGAACAGCATAACCGCGATTGATTCGTTATAATCGCCGCTTTTTTCATAAACTGCCAGCGCAAATGCACCGATCGTTGCAATGGCCATCAAAAAGTTTTCATCAAAAACCTGACCATTTTTGATTCCTTTAAATGCTTTCTTTACAATATCATATCCGATAACCAGATAAACTGCCAGATAGCAGATAAATCTCGGAATTCCCGTAATCGGAACGAAATGCAAAACGATCAGTAACACCGCTGCTATGATGATACGTGCCAGCATTTTTTTCTGCTTTTTATTCATAACCTCTTTCCTCCCGCCATTTATTTAAATGCCCTGCCGCATCCGCAGCAGAGCATTCTCATTTCATCTTATAAATAAATCTCGCAATCGTCTTCTACTTTCTTACAGTTCTTCAAAACTTCTTTCATTACGCTGTCCGGATCCTGTCCTTCTTCAAATTCTACTTTCATCTTGAGCATCATGAAATTCACGCTTGCATCTTTAACACCTGCTGTGTTCTTAGCTGCTTCTTCCATTTTATTTGCACAGTTTGCACAGTCAACTTCAATTTTGTAAGATTTCTTCATAGTAGTATTCTCCTTCTCATATATGTTTTATTCACGTTTTCATATGAACATTCATTCATATGTTTGATTGTATTATAACACTACCCTCATATATGTCAATATATTTTAAAGAACTTTTCAGACGATTTATGCACAAAAAAATCCTCTCAGTATTGTAAAAATATACTGAAAGGATTTTCTCTCTTTTATTCCTTCACCAGCAGTGCCACTGCTTCTGTCCACACGGTCTCGCAGAACTGGTCTACACAACAGGCTTTTTCAAGTCGATATCCCGCCTGCAAAAATGCCTCCAGATCACGTGCAAGACTGGTTGCTTTACAGGAGACATACACAATACGGTTTACCCCATAGGAAAGGATCTTCGGCAGCGCTTTCGGATGGATTCCATCGCGAGGTGGATCCAGGACGATCACATCCGGCTTCTCAGTCAGATCATCCAGAACCTTCAGGACGTCACCGGCAATGAATTTACAGTTATCCAGTCCGTTCAGCTTCGCATTCTCTCTTGCTGCTGCAACTGCATCTTCCACGATTTCCACACCGATCACTTCTTTTGCTACCGGAGCAAGCAGCTGCGCGATCGTTCCGGTTCCACTGTAAAGATCAAACACTTCCATTCCACTCGTATTCTGGATATAATCACGCACAATATTGTACAGTACTTCCGCAGCCAGTGAATTCGGCTGGAAGAAAGAAAATGTGCTGATGCGGAATTTCAGTCCGAGCAGTGTCTCATAGAAATAGTCCTGTCCATAAAGTATCCTTGTCTCATCGCTCTGAACTACATCTGAAAGTGAATCATTAAGAATATGCATGATTCCAACAATCCTGCCCTCCAGTGGAAGAGCCAGAAGCTGATCTTTCAGCGGTTCCAGATCATACTCTTCCTGAGTGGTCGTTACAAGATGCACCAGAATCTCACCGGAAGTAACACCTCTTCTCAACATCAGGTGCCGCAGATAACCGGTGTGCTGCAGTTTCCTGTAATAAGAAGCTCCTTTTTCTCTGAAAAATTCTCTTACACAAGTCAGGATATCCGTCATATCCTTATGCACCAGCTTACAGTCGTCAGTATTCAGGATATCATACGTACTTCCTTTCTTATGCAGGCCAAGGGACAGTGGTCCGTCTTTGACCTCATCTCCAAAAGAAAACTCCATCTTATTGCGGTATCCGAATTCGATCGGGCTTCCGTGAATACCCTCCCATTCAAAAGCTGCATTTCCATTCTCATCTATCTGACCACCCTGGATCAATGCCTCTTCCAGAAGCTCTCGTATCTGTGTCTCTTTCATATGAAGCTGGTCTTCATAGGACATTGTCTGATACATGCAGCCACCACATGCTGGAAAATTGCTGCATACCGGTTCTCTTGTCTCCAATGGTGATTTTTCCATTACCTCCAGGATACGTCCCTGTGCCCTTCCGGAACGTTTCTTCTGAATCATAAAGCGTACCTTCTGTCCCGGAATTCCGTTCTTGATCAGAACCTTCTGATCCTCCACAAAAACATATCCCTTATTCGGGAAGTCCACCTTCTCTATTACACCTTCGTAAATTTAACCTTTTTTCATGCTTT
>SKEO01001116.1_pt1 | contig 22560 bp, 20 predicted proteins | sample 4826801 | NCBI WGS metagenome assembly SKEO01 (sample SAMN11008807, study PRJNA524170) | human gut metagenome | biome: Human fecal sample; material: Feces; isolation source: fecal sample from pouch patient p3 | host: Homo sapiens | place: Israel: Tel-Aviv | collected 2016-02-25 | reverse complement strand
GAACTGACAGAGGCAGTACGGACAGCCTTCCGGAAATATCTGCGCTTTGACGGTACCGCCCATGCAAAAAAGCCGTTTACCCTCCATTTCGGGGAGCGATGGGTGCCGCTGCTGACCAAGCTGTTCACAACCGAAATGGTCCGCACCGACGATCTGGCCATCGACCGCTCTGCGGCGGCCGGCGAAAACGGCATGGTGCGGGCGTCCAATGCGCTTCGCGCGCAGCTGGAATCCGGCGACCGCGAAAACGAGGACCGGGATTATGTGGAAGGCTGTTTCGGCCGCAGTCTGTATCCCCCGCGGGAGCTGGCGCTGATTGAACAGCGGCTCTGCACCGGAAACCATCTCGGCTGTCACCTCTGGTTTACCCGCGGTGAAACGGTGCAAGGCAAAACCATGCGTGCCGATGTGCAGCACCTTTTCGATCAGGCGGCCGAGCAGGCCGAACGGAACCGTGCAGATTTCCTCAAAAACAATGACCTGTATCAAAGCTCCATCCTGCGGCTGACCGAGCACATCCGCAACTGCATGCAGGTGCAGCAGCAGCCGGATGCCGTTTCCGCCCGACAGGGACATGTCGATAGTCAGCGCATCTGGCGGCTTCCGGTACTGAAGGACGGAAAGGTATTTCTCCGCAGCGAGGAGGAAAACAATCCCGGCTTTACGGTGGATCTGCTGCTGGACGGTTCGGCCTCGCGCCTGCACTGTCAGGAGACTATCGCAGCGCAAGGCTACATTCTGGCCCGCAGTCTGGCTACCTGCGGAATTCCGGTCCGCGTCAGCAGCTTCTGCAGTCTGCGCGGTTATACGGTCGTGCGGATTCTCAAGGATTTCAGCGAGAAAAACGCGGAAAGAAAAATTTTCAATTACTTTGCCGCCGGCTGGAATCGGGACGGACTGGCGCTGCGCATGGCAGGAAAGCTGCTGGATACCGCTCCGGCGGATCGGCATCTGCTGATCCTGCTGACCGATGCCAGCCCGGATGACAGCCGCAAAATTCTCCCCACCGGCAAGGTGCCACTCAGCCGCAGCTACGATGGCGAAGCAGGCGTGCAGGACACCGCCGAGGAGGTTCGTGCTTTGCGGCAGCAGGGCGTCCGGGTCGCTGCCGTCTTTATGGGCGAGAACGCCAGCGCCCCCGATGCACGGACGATCTATGGACAGGATCTGGTCCGTATCCAGCGGATGGACCAGCTTGCCACCGCTGCCGGAAAACTCATTCAGGAGGAGATTCGGGAGCTGTCCGGGTGAGCATGTGCAAGTATATTGTAAAAGTTATCTTTTTGCCTGTCGAAAAAGTCCAGCAAAATGAACTGCACCCTATTTGTTAGACAGTATGATATACTATCTAACAGATGGGGTGCACTTCAATTTCTGTCCTCGCTGATTAAAATAATTCCTTATTTCTATTGTATCTGTTTTAGTTTTACCCTATCGCGAATAAAACTCACTTTCTGCCACTCTGACCACAAAGTCATACTCCGTTGAGGTTGCTTTAGAAGGAGCACCCTGAATAAAGGAAGAAAATAAAGCAATCAGCATAATGTTTGATTTTATTTATCTTTTAGCGTAAACTGATAATAAACAGAAGAACTATGCTTAAATCAGTAGGATACCCGCAATGATTTTGTAACATGGAAGCAATGTTATTGTGCCTGTAGTAAAACCGGTTTTACTACAATAGATTCAAACGAAAATCAAGAGGATGTGAAAATTATGCCGCTCCAAATTGTGAGAAACGACATTACGAAAATGAAGGTTGACGCCATCGTCAACGCTGCCAACGAGTCGCTGCTGGGTGGCGGCGGTGTGGACGGCTGCATTCATCGTGCTGCAGGACCGGAGCTGCTGGCAGAATGTGAAACGCTCCGCGGCTGCGAAGCCGGGGACGCAAAAATCACAAAGGGCTACAAGCTGCCCTGCAAATATATTATCCACGCTGTCGGTCCGCGCTGGTACGATGGACAGCACGGTGAACGTGAACTGTTGATCTCCTGCTATCAGACTTCGCTCATGCTGGCGAAGGAATACGGCTGCGAATCGGTTGCATTCCCCTTGATCTCCTCCGGCATTTTCGGCTATCCGAAGGATCAGGCTCTCAAGGTTGCAATTGACACCATCAGCAGTTTCCTTCTTGAAAACGAAATGACAGTATACATTGTCATTTTTGACCGTAAAGCCTATCAGATCAGCAGCAAGTTGTTTGCTGATATTGCAGCGTACATAGATGACCGCTATGTGGACGAACATACCGATAGTCGTTCCGAGCGTCTGCGCAGAATGAACACCTTCCGGATGGAAGAGCCGATGCCTTGCGAGGCATCCGTTCGTGAAATTGCAATCGAACAGCTCACACCTCCCTTCTCTGCGGCAGTTGCCCCTAAAAAGGCGGCCACCCTTGATGATGCACTGGGACAGATCGACGAGAGCTTTTCAGAGATGCTGCTGCGGAAGATTGATGAGCGCGGCATGACGGACGCACAGTGCTATAAGAAGGCAAATATTGATCGGAAGCTCTTCTCGAAGATCCGTTCGGACAAGTCCTACAAACCTTCCAAGCCCACAGTCATTGCATTTGCCATTGCCCTTGAGCTGCCGCTTGTGGAAATGAAGGATATGCTCATGAAGGCGGGGTTCGCGCTCTCCCATTCCAACAAGTTTGACATTATCGTGGAGTATTTCGTGGAGCATGGAAACTACAACGTCTTTGAAATCAACGAGGCTCTGTTCGCCTTTGATCAGAGCTTGCTCGGCGCATAAAAATGTCGCTTGAAAAGCGACCACTGCTCTCCTGTGATTTGCTACCATAGAGATAACAAATCACAGGAGGTTTTTTTATGAAGCATACAACAGAATTGGTTTTTATCCTGGACCGCAGCGGCTCCATGTCGGGGCTGGAGACAGACACGATCGGTGGATTCAACTCCATGATCGCCAAGCAGAAAAAGGAAGCGGGCGAGGCGCTGGTCTCCACCGTACTCTTTGACAACGAGAGCGTGGTCATCCACGACCGCCTGCCGCTGAAGGATGTGCCGCCCATGACCGAGAAGGAGTATTTCACCCTCGGCTGCACGGCGCTGCTGGATGCCGTGGGCGGAGCCATCCACCACATCGGCAACATCCACAAGTACGCCCGCCGCGAAGATGTACCGGAAAAGACGATGTTCATTATCACCACCGATGGTTACGAAAATGCCAGCCACCGTTATGACTATGAGACGGTGCGGCGCATGATTCAGCGGCAGAAGGAGAAGTACGGCTGGGAGTTTCTCTTTCTTGGTGCCAATATCGACGCAGCGAAGGAAGCGGCACGCTTCGGCATCGGTGCTGACCGTGCAGTGAACTACAAGTGCGACGAGGCCGGTACAGCCCTGAACTACGAGGTCATCAGCGAAGCGGTTTGCAGCGTTCGCGCCGCAAGACCTCTCGGCGCCGACTGGAAGCGCCGCATCGACGAGGATGTGCAGAAACGTGGGAGATAATGAATATGTACGGTGCGATTTTGGGCGACATTGTGGGCAGCCCCTACGAATTTGACTGCAACAACTACAAAGGCAAGGACTTTCCGTTATTCAGCCAGCGATCCGAATTTACCGACGATACGGTAATGACGCTGGCCGTGGCACGGGCCCTGCTGGATACTCGCGGACAGGATGATATCACCATCAAAGCGGCGCTGGTGCGGGAGATGCAGCGGTTGGGACGTGCTTATCCCGACAAGGGCTACGGTGCGCGGTTCAATCAATGGCTGTATGAGGATGATCCGCAGCCGTACCGCAGCTATGGCAACGGCAGTGCCATGCGGGTTTCTCCCGCGGCGTGGCTGGCAGAAAGTATACAAGAGGCGCTGCATCTGGCGCAGCTCACCGCCGAGGTAACACATGATCATCCGAAGGGAATCAAGGGCGCACAAGCGGTCGCTGCGGCGATTTTCCTCGCCCGCACCGGCCACAGTAAGGTGGAAATCAAAGCGTATGTGGAATGCAAGTTTGGTTATGATCTCAGCCGTACCTGCGACGAAATCCGTCCAACCTATCATCATGTGGAGAGCTGTCAGGAGACGGTGCCGCAGGCCATTGCTGCATTTTTGGAAAGCACGGATTTTGAGGATGCTCTCCGCACGGCGGTGTCCCTCGGCGGTGACAGCGACACACTGGCCGCCATCACCGGCAGCATCGCCGAAGCATCCTATGGTGTACCGGAAAATCTGAAACAGGAGTGCCGCAAACGGCTGACACCGGATCTGGAAGAGATACTGCAAGCGTGTGAAAATATGCTTTTACAGCGGTAAAAACATGATAAACTGTAGATGGAAAGAGAAAAAGGAGAGGCTGTCATGGCGATTTTAAACTTTTCCGATGTGCTGAAGAAAGTAGGACTTGACCCGAAAGAGGTCAAGCTGATACGCCACGCATTGTCTGATAAACGATTCAGAATTAGTTTGATGAAATACTTATAATGCAATAGATTTTTTCTCATATGAATACACAAAAGGGCTCCTTTCGAGAGCCCTATGGGAGTCCAGATTTTTGTCCGCACCCCTCACTCGCAAAACTAAAGGGCTTGCCGCCTGCAATTCACAGACAGCAAGCCCTTTCGGTTGCTTGAACAATTTTTGCGTTGAATTTTTGTCTAACTTTTGGGTGCAGTTCAGGTGGCTGTGCCTTCTTTTTATTCCTTGTTAACGGTATTGCAAACTTGAAGTTGTCTATTTCTTTAATATAGCAACAATCATAAATATTTACTTGCTTCCCGAATACTTAATTTATCCATTTTATCCTTGTAAGTCTCAACGAAATTTCTTACCCAATCAGGATTGGTCTTTGAATAGTCCCTCAAACTCCAACCGATTGCTTTATTGATAAAAAATTCAGAACTGCCAAAATTGTTTACCAATATTTTCTCAAGCAACTGTGTGTTTGTTTTATCTTTTCTGCACAGCTGATGGTCAATAGCAATTCTTCGCACCCAAAAATCATCATCTGTTGACCATTCAAGCATTAAGTTGTTTATTCTCTCGTCAAAAAATGCTATATTTCCAACAATTCTGTCCAGCCCATCTATTGTATCCCACCATTGATTTGTTTTAATATACTTTTTTATGTGTGGAACATCATCATATGTTAAGAATTTCTGCATCGCTACAAGATAATCCATCACAAAATAATGGAATTCTCTATGTTCGTCTGCATAACATCTGTCAAGCAAATCCCAGTCAACAACCTTTTTTGTTTTTTCGGCTCTTAGAAATTCCTTATAGATGGATTTTCGTTTCGGTGTTGGTAAACCATAAAATACAAACAGATTTCTCATATATGCTGCCATTTTTGTGGCGTTTTCATCATTTCTATTTGCTTCAAATTCCTCTTTTAGTTCATTATATTTGTCCATCCCTGCTTCTCCAAATCCCGCTTTACGCATCCCTCGTCAAATCCACATCCGGACGAGCATTTGTGCCATACACGATGCGCGGGACACCGCTGTAATCCTCGGTGATAGTGACATCCTTGTAGCTGTGCCGCTGCATGATGCCTGCCACGTCGTCGGCCTGATGCCAGCCGCACTCGAACAGCAGCCTGCCGTTCGGCACCAGCAGCTCCCCCCAGCTGTCGCAGATGGCATGATAGAAATCCAGACCGTCTTCGCCGCCGTAAAGCGCCTCATGCGGCTCAAAATCGGCTACACTGCGGTCGAGCATCTGCATTTCGTCCTCGGTAACGTACGGCGGATTGGAAACGATGATATCAAACTGCCCAAGTCCGCGCGGAGGCGCGTGCATGACATCGGCCTTCATGGTCAGCAAACGGCTGCTCACGCCCAGATCACGGGCGTTCTCGCGGGTAATGTGCAGCGCACCGTCCGACAGGTCGATCGCGGTCACGCGGGCATCCTCGACCGTGTGCGCCGCCGCAATGCCGATGCAGCCCGAGCCGCAGCACAAATCGAGAATACGAGGTGAAACCCGCTCTTTGGCCTGCTCAATGACCAGCTCGCACAGGCGCTCGGTATCCGAGCGCGGAATGAGCACCGAACGATCCACCTTGAAGGTCAGGCCGTAAAAATCCCATTCGCCGATAATGTACGCCAGCGGTTCGCCGTCCAGACAGCGGTCGCACAGCAGACCGGCGTAGTCCACAGTCGTATCCTCAACGTAGAAATGGGACCAGCCGGCAGTCTGCTTTTTGTCTGCTTTGCAGGCGTAGGCGGTGATCTCCCGCGCGGTCAGCTGCGGCATCGGGTCACCGCCCTCTTTCAAGCGGCGGAAAAGCTGCATGTAAACATCGTTGATAGTCTTGGTCACACAGGGTCAACTCCTAAATTTACGCGGGTTTGAACCACAGCGGCACGGCGTTCGCCCGCACCCTGCAATCGCGGAACACGGCTGCGGCCGCCGACTGAAATTCTGCGGCATTTTTGGCTTTTTTAATCGCTTTGCCCGTTTTTTCGCTGTTTTCAAACAGATTCAGATGGTAAAACCAGATTTCCTTCATGCGGAGCATGGCAATCCGGCTGTCACCGAAGGCTTCGCAGTAGCGCACGAACAATGTATCGTGGAAGGTCTCGAGTGTTTTTGCGTCTGCAGCCTTGCCGCCGGTCAGGCGCATCACGAGAGACGGATCGGCGATCAGCGCACGACCGATCATCACCGCCGGCAAATCAGGATAGCGTTCGCTGACGGCGCTTACGTCCCGCTCGGTGATGAGATCGCCGTTGTAGCACACGGGCATGCTGCAGCGCGGAAGCGCCGCCGCGAAATCGCTCTCGCGCACCTTGCCCTTGTAGAAATCCTGCCGCACACGCGGATGGATGGTCAGCTCGGTGATGGGATAGCGGTTGTAAATCTCGAGCAACTTGTCAAACTCGCTTGCCTCATGCACGCCGAGACGGGTTTTTACCGAAATCCCCTCGCATTTTGCGAAAACTTCGTCAAAAAACCGGTCCAGCTCGTCCGGATGTGCGAGAAATCCGGCTCCCTTTCCCTTGGCCGTCACCGTGCCGGACGGACAGCCAAGGTTGAGATTGACCTCGGGATACCCGAGGTCATGCAGTGCATTCACCGCCCAGATGCAGTCCGCGGCAGACTTGGTGAGCAGCTGCGGAACCGCAGGCACGCCCTCGTTGTACTCCGGCAGGACATCGCGCTTTTGCCGCGGCGTCAGCTTTTCATTCGTGGTCGGTGTGATAAACGGCATGAAATACTTGTCCACACCTGAGAAAAATTCGTGATGCGTCCGGCGATAGACCGCACCGGTCACGCCTTCCATCGGCGCAAAATAATAGTGCATGGCGCTTACCACTCGTCCGACCCGTCATCCGGAATGACCGCCTTCATCGCGGTGATCGCAACCTCGATCATGGAATCGTCCGGCTCAAATACGGTCAGGTGCTGCACCATCAATCCCGGCCAGCGCAGTGCACGCGAGAGCAGGCTCTCCGAGCGGCCGGCGTAGCGGTTAAACTCGTAGCTTATGCCGACAACAAGCGGCAGCAGGATCAAATGCGCGAGCATACGCAGGAACGGATTGGTAATGTCGATGATGGAAAAGACGATCGACGAAACGATAGTCGCAATGATAATCAGCACAAACATGAAGCTGGTGCCGCATCTTGGGTGGTATTTGCCCTGTTTGCGAACATTTTCAACGGTCAGTTCTTCGCCTGCTTCGTAGCAGAAAATGGTCTTGTGCTCTGCGCCGTGGTACTCGAATGTGCGGCGAATATCCTTCATATGCGACACCGACCACATGAACAGCAGGAACAGCACAACGCGCACGCAGCCCTCGAGCACATTGCGCGCAAGCACACCCCAGGTTTTCGGCACAAAACCGCCGAGAAAGCTCGGCAGCAGGATGAACAGGCCGATCGGCAGAGCAATGCCGATGACAGTCGAAATGCTCAGGATAACCTTGTTCAGACCCTCCGAGCCGAATTTCTTTTCCAGCCAGAGTTCAAACCTGGACGGCGGCACATCGGCTTCCTCGTCCTCAAAGAAGGACGCGGAGTAGTTGATGGCCTGCATGCCCTCCTTCATGGCGGTAAACAGCGTATACGCGCCGCGGAAGATCGGCTTTTCCCAAATCGGGGCACGGCTCGGCGTCGGTTCGGTCTTGCTGACAAGCTCGCCATTCGCCCTGCGCACGACCGTGCAGGACTTCTTGGGTCCCTTCATTACAATACCCTCGATGATCGCCTGACCGCCGATGGTGGTTTTCTTTTGCGTTGTCATGAATGCTCTCCTTCGGTAAACGGGGTTTCAGATGCCTTCAGAATGGCACCGGTAATGCCGAGCGCCTCCTCGGACTTGGCGGACGGCAGGGTGACGGTAACCGTCGTTCCCTTGCCGACCTCGGACGCGATATCCAGCGTACCGCCGTGCATGGAAACGATTTCCTCCGTCACGGCAAGGCCGATGCCGCTGCCGCGCTGCTTGGATGACCCCTTGTAGAATTTCTCCTTGACGAACGGCAGCTCCGCTTCGGGAATACCCTGACCGTAGTCGCGTACAGACGCGACGATGTTGCCGCCGTCACGTTTAAGGTCAATATCGATCTGCTTGCCGTCGCCGCCGTATTTCGCGGCGTTGTCCAGAATATTCAGAAACACCTGCTTCATGCGGTGGCGATCGCCGTTGATGTAGTAGTTTGCATCCACATCTTCGTCGTACAGCAGGCGGATTCCGCTCTTTTTGAGCAGATTTTCATACATATAGACCGCTTCATACAGCTCGATGGACATATCAAACGTCTCGATCTCCAGCTTCATGCGGCCGGATTCGATGCGTGCAAAGTCCAGCAGCTCCTCGACCATGCGGGTCAGACGGCCCGCCTCCTTCTGGATGATCGTCAGGCCCTGCATGACCTCCTCCGGGTCCTCGCCGCCGCCGGCCAGCAGTGTCTCACTCCAGCCGCCGATAGCGGTCAGCGGTGTACGCAGTTCGTGTGAAACCGAAGAAATGAAATCGTTTTTCATGCGTTCGGCGCGGCTGATCTCGTCCGACATATAATTGATGGTATCGCACAGCTCACCAATCTCGTCATCATAGGTCTTCTGCAGCCGCACGCCGTAACGTCCGGCCGCGATCTCCTTGGCGATGGTGTTGATCTTGAGCACCGGATCGACGATCGACCGGATAAAATAGCTGTTCGACGCCACAACCAGCATGAGGAACAGCAGGCACGCCAGCAGAGAGAAGCCGACGATCATCCAGATCTGTCGTTCGACGATACGCAGCGAGGTGATATACCGCACGCCGCCGACCAGATCGCCGCGCGCACTCAGCAGCGGCGCTGTGACGCTCATCACGCGCTCGCCGGAAAGCGGGTCTCTGCCGGTGAAAACCGCGGTTTTCTGACCGGAAAGCGCCTGCGATGCATCCTCGGTCGAAGCAACGCCGCCACCGGATAATCCGGAGGTGGACAGCAGAATGCGGCCGTTTGCGTCCAGAAACTGCTGTTCAAACTTGTCCTGATCCTGAAATGTGGTGACGGTTGCCTCCGCCTGCGTGTAAAACTGATCGTAGGTATCGGTGAAGTATTTGCGGAATGTGTCCGACGTGGTCGCCGCGCGTGACGCGAGGTTGTCGCGCACGGTGGCATAGTAATACCCTGAAACGCCGACAGAGATCAAAATAACCACAACGGCCAGAATAACGAGCACGAAGGACAAAGAGTTCACCAGCCAGCGGCCCTTGATGCCGCCCGGCGAGTGCTGCACCTTTGGTGCCTCCGGCTTCGGAGACGGTTCCGGTTTGCGTTTTTGCTTGCGATTTGTCATAGAAAATGACCTTTCTGATGCCGCTTACCAAGCGGCGGAATGTGCGCTGACGCCGCGCGGGAATTCGCCTACCCGGCGGGGCACAAGAAGGAAGCAACCTACGGTTTCCTCCTTCTTGTGAATCTTCCTCTTTCCCTTAGAGGGCACGGCGATAATTCATAACTGAGACTATAGGGGAACGGGCGTACTGTTCATCTTCCGCAGGTGCTATCTATAATAACATGCTAACGAATTGCGCGACACTGTTATCCCCCAGGGGACCTTCTCTTGCCCTTTGGGCAATTCACCTTGTGTCGCGCCTGCGTTGATTTAACCGCCTGTGTAGCAGTATGCTGTCTGACACTGCGTATCGGTGGGGACATGGGAGCACTCCGTGCTCCCCTATGGCAGAAAAAATCCTCTGCCGTCCCCCCTATTTCGAAGCGGTCGCCGGTCTCTGGTCTGCGCCAGATCATGAAACAAAGGGAAACGGGAGTTCCAAGAGGGTAGAAACCGCAGGTGTCTACCCTTTTGGTTTCCGCGGCGAAACCGCCGCCGTTCCCCCCGCCGCGGGTGCGGCGATTGGCTATATCAGCCCTCCCACATATAACCGTAGCCGCGGACCGTTACAATATGGGTCGGGTCCGCCGGCGAATCCTCAATTTTAATCCGCAGACGGCGGATATTCACATCCACAATCTTCAGCTCGCCCACATAGTGGTGTCCCCATACCATTTCGAGCAGCTCATCGCGCGAAAGCGCCTTGCCGATGTTCTGCATGAACGCCTTGAGCAGACCGTATTCGATCTGCGTCAGCTCGATCTTCACACCGTTCTTGAGCACCTCGCGGGCACGCAGATTGAGCTTGAACGGACCGGACTTGATCACGTCATCCTCGGAGAACGGCGAACCGGATACGCGGCGGTACAGCGCGTCCACACGAGCCGCCAGTTCAATAACCGAAAACGGCTTGGTGACATAATCGTCCGCACCGTTCATCAGACCGGTTACCTTGTCCGCTTCCTGCGTGCGGGCGGTCAGCATGATAACGCCCGCCTGATAGCCCGCGCCGCGCATGGCGCGGCAGACCTCGTAGCCGTCGATGCCGGGCAGCATAACATCCAGCACCGCAACCGCGATATCCTGATTTTCATGGTACTTTTCCAGTGCTATTTCGCCGGTTTCGGCCTCTATTACCTCGTAACCGCTGCGTTTCAGGTTGAGAACCAGAAAGGAGCGGATATTCTCTTCATCTTCCAGAACCAGAATTTTGCGCTTCATTGTAATATCCTCCTGTACTTTTAGCGCTTATTGGTAACTGCCGCGTTTCTGCGGCGTTTGATGATTCTTAATTGTTCCACGCCTGGTTGACCAGCGAGAATCGGGCTTTGATCTCGTCTCCGGTCAGCGCCAGCTCGCTCTGCTCGCCTTCATTTGTCAGCTTGGCAAAGTAGATGGCCTGCGTGGTCTGTCCCAGCTGGATCAGATCGGTGCGCTCGGCGTAGTATTCACGGTTGGAGCCGGTCGCGCAGTAAATGTTAAACAGCGGGATGGACATTTTGTCCTTGCGGTACTCAAAAAACTCCACATAGCTGAGTCCGCCGTCGTTTGCCTTGATTGCGGTGATGCGGTCATGCCATTTCTGGTCGATCAGCAGGCTCCACGCATCCGAAATGTTCTGATAAGTGGTTGCAACCTTGGCCGGAACCTTGCCGATGCCGTAGGCATACCAGTCGAGCATATACACCGCATCGGACGAGGATGTGTCCTTATAGCCCGCCATCAGCACTGCACGCGGCAGCTCGGTGATGCCGTCGCCGTTGACGTCGCTCGCGTAGACCGCCACCGGACGGTAGGTGCTGTGGCTGGCGGTATCCTCGCCGTCCAGTGCCAGATTGCGCAGCGTGTCGTTCGAGTAGACGAAAATATCCGTCGTCAGACCGGCGCCATTCGCCACCTTTTCCTCAGCGAACACGGCGGTCTTGCTGTCCTGCACACGGCCGGACTGCATGCGCTCAACCGCAGCTGTCCCCTGACTGGTCGCCGTCTCACCGGCCGGCAGCATGGAGCCGTTGTCATACTGATACAGGCGTGCCACGCGCTTGCCGGAGGTGTCGCTCGTAATCAGCAGCAGATCCTTTGCGCCGTTGCCGGTCAGATCGGTCAGCTCCATAGCGGTATATTCGGTTTCAAGAATGATACTCGGCGTGCAGTTTTCGTCAAAATCGCACATGGTAAGCGCACCTGTTCCGTCGCCCGGCAGGCGCCAGGTGAGGACCATGCCGCGCTTGCCGCTCGGCTCAAGTACCGGAAATTCGACCGAACGCAATGCCGTTCCGCGGCCGTCGATCGTACCGGTGCAGACGTAGCTGTCATCCTGCTTGCGGTAAACAGCTACCGTAAATTTGTTGCTCGTCGCCGAGGTGGCGCCGCGGAAAAACGTGATGGCCTCCTCTACGCCGTCGTTGTCCAGATCGGCAAGCTGAATAGACGAACGGTTTTCGCCCTCGCTCGGCGAGGCGTAGGATACGCCCTGTGCAAGCTGCTTTTCCAGTTCAGTCTGCAGGCTTTGGTAATTGCTGGATGGTTTGGGCGCAGCCAGCAGCTCATCGCCCGAAGGAAACACACAGCCGCCCAGCAGCAAAAGGAACAGCAGCGCCGGTAAAATTCGCAGTGATCTCATGGAGCTCTCCTACCTAAAATGATGCAAATATTGGTTGACAGGTGCAGGCACCTATACATATTAAGTATAGCACATTCTGGCAGGGGGTGGTACTGAAATTTACGCAAATTTTGCAGGATTTCAAGCGGAAAGGGATAGAAAAAGGGCGGACCAACGGTCCGCCCTCAGGCTGTCGCAAAACTGCAGTTTCGCCGACAAGAGGAACGGACCGCAGGCCGTTCCAAAGTCGTCCAAAAGTTTCTCCCGATGGTCGAAACTTTTTCCCTCTATAAGTCAAAAATCCGAACGCTATCCTTGCGCGGCTTCTCGGCCGCGCTGCAAGGCACATGTCCCCGGATTTTTGGAATCTGCACAGCAAATTCTATTTGATATGCGCTATCGCGCGAATTAACTTTAAAAGGACGCACTATGTGCGTCCTTTTACGGGATTTCATCAGTATCTCAGCGGAATACCGTGCGGTTCAGCCTCACCGGCAGGCAGCAGCGCCGCCGTAATGTCCGGCCGGCGTGTTTCGATAAAGTTTACGCCTTTGCGTATGAGTTCCGCAAGCGTATTGGGATCGTCCGTGCACCGGCTCATGGTGAACAGCCCCGCCTGTCGGCACGCCGAAACCAGCCGCTCGGATAAATCCTTCGGCTCAGCCCGCAGACCGAACAAACCGGTTGTCTGCGCGGCATTGACCAGCGCGTCAATCTCGCTCGGCAGATTGGGCAGCTCACCCATGATATGTAAATCCGGATTGGCAGACGCAACACGAGCCGCTTCTACCAGTCCCAGACCGATGATGATCGTGTCATCCAGACAATCCGCATACCGCAGCGTCATACGCAGCTGCCGCAGCATGGTCTGATCGTGCACGGTGATGGCAATCTTGCCCTGACAGGTGCGTGCCAGCTCGATTGCCTGACTAACCGGCGTCAGCTGCGGCGCCGCCTGATGCAGCTCCGCGTAGCTGTAATCGCTGACAGGCAGCCTCGTGCCGTCGGGCGCGGCAGCACAGCCGTCCGACGAAAGCACGGCAATACCGTCTGCCGACATGGCAACCGAAAAACAGCAGCCTTTTGCGCCCTCGTCGTTGCCGGCCAGAATGGATTCCAGTCCGCTGCGTTCGGTATCCATGCAGCCGTCCGCAGACAGGACAAAAGTCTCCTTATTGGTATAGTACAATACCGATCCTCTCCCTCTGTTACAGGGTCTCCGGAGCCTCGTACTCTACGCCCTGCGTATCCACGGTAACGGACTTCATCTTCTGCTCCTCGCGCGGACGGTCGTGCCAGTCGCGCTTGGTGTTGACGATGGCGTCAACAATGTCCATGCCGTCGATAACCATGCCGAAGGAAGCATACTGACCGTCCAGATGCGGTGCGTCCTCGGTCATGATGAAGAACTGGCTGCCTGCGGAGTCCGGTGCAGCGGTACGCGCCATAGACAGAACACCGCGGGTGTGGTTCAGGTCGTTCTGGAAGCCGTTTGCGGTAAACTCGCCGCGGATTTCATAACCCGGGCCGCCCATGCCGGTGCCTTCCGGGTCGCCGCCCTGGATCATAAAGCCCGGGATAACACGATGGAAGATCGTGCCGTCATAAAAGCCCTTCTGCACCAGAGAGACAAAGTTGCGAACCGTGTTCGGTGCAACTTCCGGGTACAGCTCTGCACGGATTACGCCGCCGTTTTCCATTTCAATCGTAACGATAGGATTGCTCATTGGTATCAACTCCATAATTTTTGTCATTTTGCAGCATATGCACAGCCGAGCTGTACATATATGTACTTCTATTGTAGCAAATTTGGAGTGGAACGGCAAGTGGTGTTTGTCGAACAGCGGCAGCTGTCCATTATTTTGCACTGATTGACTGGTGCGCTTGAACCGCGTAAGCGATTCACCCTGTCCGGGCGGCACCTTTTCTGCACCGGGTGACTGGGGCACACGAGTCGCGTGAGCGATACGCTCTGTCTGGGCGGCAGTCTTTTCTGCACCGATTTTGCGGGGTACACAAACTGCGCAAGCGTGTTCGCCCCCCTAACGGGCGGGGAGTTGCGCTCTGCGGAGCGCGGGAGACTGCCGCGTCCGCGGCGGGGACAAAGAGGAAGGGACACCTGCGGTTTGCCCGTAGGCTGCTAAACCTTGTTTCCGCGCCGTGCGCGGATTAAATGAGTGCCCTTCCTCTTTGAACTCCTGACTTTCCCTTGTTAGATAGTCTGGCGCAAACCAGAGACCGGCGACCGCTCCGAAAAAGGGGAACGGCAGTCGGGTTACCATTGCGTAACTTTCGTGAAATATTCGCAGTTCACAGATAGCGTACTGCTACACAGACCGGAGGGTCTCCGCAGGCGCAACACAAGGTGAATTGCCCGAAGGGCAAGAGAAGGTCCCCTGGGGGATAACAGTGTTGCGCAACTCTTTGGCACGTTATAACGGACGGCACCTGCGAATCTATCGTTTGGTATAATTTATCTTGCGCAGGCCCTGTCTATCACAACTCGCTAACGAATCGTGCGGCACTGTTATGCCGCACCCTGCTGAGAGTAACCCGCCTATGTAGCAGAAATGTATCTGACCCTGCGAATATGCGGATACATGGCGCGCAAAGCGCGTCCATGCGGAAGAAAAAATCCTCTGCCGTTCTCTTTTTCGGAGCGGTCGCCGATCTCTGGTCTGCGCCAGACTCTCCAAGGGAAAGGGGGGATTCACAAGAGGGTGAAAACCGCAGGTGTCTACCCTCTTGTGCGCCCGCGCGGCATCAGCGCAGTTGCCGCGGCGCAACCGCCGCAATTCTCTCAGCCAAAGATTGGCTGCCACTCCCCCTCCGCAGGATACCGCTGTAAAAACCTGTCGCAAAAACTGGCTATCCACTTTATCCACAGGACTTTCCACAGGGTATCTGGGGATAACCTTGTGCATAAAGTGGATAACTTTTTGTATACACCCTCGCAGGCCGCCGTATATCTCGGTTTTTCGACTACGCATTGTAATATCGGCTGTGGAAAAACCACCGCTGCATAATCCACCACATCTTGTGGAAAACTTGTGAACAGGGCAAATTCACCACTTCAGGAGGGATCATCTATGTCCGAAGAAACCCCGTCCATTGCCGCACCGGAACAGAATGCCATCGCGGAAACCGGCTCGATTACGGCAAGAACATCGCGCGGAACGATACACTGCATCACCATTGTCGGCCAGATCGAGGGCCACATGGAACTTCCCGCACAGAACAAAACCACCAAGTACGAGCACCTCATCCCGCAGATTGCGGCAGTTGAGCAGACCGACGAAATCGACGGTCTGCTGGTTCTGCTCAACACGGTCGGCGGCGATGTGGAAGCCGGACTTGCCATCGCTGAGCTGATCGCGGGCATGAAAAAGCCGACCGTGTCGCTCGTGCTCGGCGGCGGGCATTCGATCGGTGTACCGCTGGCCGTTGCCGCCAAAAAGAGCTTTATTGCCGTTTCCGCCGCCATGACCATTCATCCGGTGCGGATGAACGGCACGATCATTGCTGTGCCGCAGGCATTCGAGTATCTGGCGAAAATTCAGGAGCGCATCGTGGATTTCATCACCTCGCACTCACATATCACCGCCGAGCGTCTGCAGCAGCTTATGCGCGAAACCGGTCAGCTGACCGCCGATGTCGGCACCGTGATCTCCGGCAATCAGGCCGCCGCACTCGGACTGATTGATGAGGTCGGCACGCTTTCGGATGCGCTGGAAGCGCTCTATACGATGATTGGCGAGCACAAAACGCAAAAAAGAGACGGTAAATAACCGTCTCTCCGTCTGTCTTTTGCATTATACGCTCTGTTTTTTCCGTTCCGGCAGCTGTGCCAGCACGATAGCGCCAAACATCAGCACACAGCCGAAAATCTCTCGGCCGGACAGCGCCTGACCGAGAATAAGCCAGCCTGCGATAACCGAGATAACCGACTCCAGACTCATGATAAGCGATGCTACCGCCGGGTTCATGCCCTTCTGACCGACGATCTGGAGCGTATAGCCCACACCGGAGGACATCGCGCCGGCATACAGGATGGGCTTCCATGCCGCGAGGATGTTCGCGAAGCTCGGCTGCTCGAAGATCAGCATACCGATACCCGATAAGATCGCACAGAAGAAAAACTGGATGCAGGACATCTTCACGCCGTCCACCATCGGTGAAAAATGGTCGATGACTGTGATATGGATGGAGAACAGCAGCGCACACGACAGGCCGATGAGGTCGCCCATCGCGAAGCCGAAGCTGCCGCCCGTCATGCACAGGAAGTACAGCCCGGCCATCGCCAGCGCAACGCCGCACCAGTGCTTCACACCGCATCTGCGGCCGAACAGCAGGCCGAGCAGCGGCACGATCAGGATGTAGCACGCGGTGAGGAATCCGGCCTTGCCGACCGGCGTATACAGCAGCGCGAACTGCTGGGTGATGCTGCCCGCGCACAGCGCTGTGCCGCAGCACATACCGCCGATAACGAGCGTTTTGCGGGCTTTGCGGCGCTCCTCGGGCGCTTGCTTCGGATGCGGGCCGCCGCTTTTGCCCAGCACCGCGATGACCGGCAGCAGGACCAGTCCGCCGATGACGTTGCGCGCGAACACAAAGGTGAACGGGCCGACATACTGCATGCCGACGCTCTGCGCCACAAAGGCCACACCCCAAATCGTGGCCGTCAGCAGCAGAAGCAAAGAGTTTCGCAGCTTCATACCTGTTTTTCTCCCTTATTTTGCAGAATTTTTCATAAAAAAAGAACCGCTTACAAGCGGTTCTTCATGGAGCTGCTAACCAGATTTGAACTGGTGACCTCATCCTTACCAAGGATGCACTCTACCGACTGAGCTATAGCAGCATTGGCAGGGGCAGTAGGGATCGAACCCACGGCACTCGGTTTTGGAGACCGATGCTCTACCAGCTGAGCTATACCCCTATAAAGTGGCTCCTCAAGTTGGACTCGAACCAACGACCCTGCGGTTAACAGCCGCATGCTCTACCAACTGAGCTATTGAGGAATATAAAATGCTGGTACACGCTGTTTGGATGGTTTATCGCAATCAGCTTATATATTATAGCGCGGATACAGCTTATTTGTCAATAGGTTTTGCAAATTTTTTTCGCAAGTTTTTTACTTCCGCGCAGAATGTCAAAAAGGGACCCTCTCGGGTCCCTTTTCAGGCTTTATTCGGTAACTTTCGTGCCGGTAACGATCGCCTTCGGCGAACCGGTGAGTTTTTTACCAGTATACGGTGTGTTGATTCCCTTGGATTTATACGTTTCGTATACCTTCTCAGTATCCCAGTCCAGCAGCACCAGACGGGCGAAATTGCCTGCCTGCACAGCACGGTCGGTCAGACCGTAAATCTCGGCAGGAGCCTTGCTCATACGGTCGAGCAGCTGCATCGGCGTGAGCTTTCCGGTCTGGACAAGGTAAGTATTGCACACCGAGAACGCGGTTTCCAGGCCGGTGATGCCGGACGGCGCCTTTGCGAACTCGCGGGCCTTTTCCTCGGCGGTGTGCGGTGCATGGTCGGTTGCCACCATGTCGAGGGTGCCGTCCGCCAGAGCCGCAATCAGCGCCTGACGGTCAGCCTCCTTGCGAAGCGGCGGATTCATGCGCGCATAAGTGCCGTGTGCCGGCACATCATCCTCGGTCAGCGACAGATGATGCGGCGTGACCTCGGCGTAAATCTTCGCGCCCATCGCCTTGCCCGCTCGAATGAGCGCGACCGACTGCGCGGACGAAACGTGCTGGAACAGCACGCGTGCGCCGGTATCGAGCGCCAGCGCAATGTCACGGCCGATCATTGCAGATTCCGCGCTCGCCATTGCGCCCGGTACGCCGAAATGCTTGGCGGCCGCCGAGCCGTAGTTCACACCCGGGGACGGCACGAGCGACGGCTCCTCCTCGTGGAAGGAGAGCAGCGTGCCGCGCTTGGCGGCTTCCGCCATGGCGGTGCGGCACAGCGCCGCACTCGTCAGGTTGATGCCGTCATCGGTCAGGCACGGCGCACCCGCTTCGAGCAGTGCGTCAAAGTCGGTCAGCTCCTGCCCTTTCAGTCCCTTGGTGACCGAGCCTGCCTGCAAAACCTGCACCGGACAGTCCTTCGCCTTGTCGGTAACGTAGCGGATAATCTCGGGCGTGTCGCAGGTCGGCACGGTGTTCGCCATGCAGATTACCGTGGCGTAGCCGCCCGCAGCTGCCGCCGCCGCACCGGTCAGCACGTCCTCTTTCTGGGTCTGACCCGGATCGCGGAAGTGAACGTGTCCGTCCACAAAGCCGGGAGATACCGTCAGCCCGCTCGCGTCATACACCGTGCAGCCCGCGGGCGCGTCGATGTGCTCTGCCACCTGCGCGATAACGCCGTCGTCACCAATCAGCACATCACGCAGCGCATCCATCTGCGTATACGGGTCGAGAACCCGTCCGTTTTGAATCAACAGCATGGTAAAACCTCCGTTTTATCTCGTTTAATCGCGGTAGAACGCACCAAAGCCCTTGTATGCCATATACAGATCCAGCTTGGCAATGCACTCGAACGGTGCGTGCATGGAGAGCACCGGAACGCCTGCGTCTACGGTGTCAATGTTGCGGTTTGCGAGGTACATGGCAACCGTGCCGCCGCCGCCCTGATCGACCTTGCCAAGCTGACCGGTCTGCCAGATAACACCCGCCTTGTCAAAGATGCAGCGGATACGCGCCATCAGTTCAGCGGTTGCATCCGAGGTGCCGGACTTGCCGCGTGCGCCCGTGTACTTGACGAGTGCGAAGCCGCAGTTTGCGCGTGCATCGTTGCGCTTCTCGGAGACCTCCGGATAGTTGGGGTCAAAGGCGTTGCAGACATCGGCAGACAGGCAGACCGAGTTCTCGAAGCACTCGTCGAGCAGCACGTCCTGCGCACGGCAGAGGTCAGCCATAAAGGTGTCGAACGCGCGGGACTGCATGCCGGTTACGCCGTCCGAGCCGATCTCCTCCTTGTCCACCAGCAGGCAGACGCCGGTATGTGCCGGAGTCTCGGTCAGGTCGAACAGAGAGGTTGCCGCCGGGTAGGAGCAAACGCGGTCGTCGTGGCCGTACGCGCCGACAAACGAGCGGTCAAAACCGATATCGCAGGCATTGAACGCCGGAACGCAGCACAGCTCTGCAGACAGGAAATCCGCTTCGGTCATGCCGTACTCGCGGTTAAGGTGCTCCATAATGGCGAGTTTGATCTTCTCGCTGCACTTTTCGTCCACAGTTTCGCTCGGAACCGAGCCAATGAGGATGTTCAGACCCTCGCCCTTGATCACCTCGGTCGCCTTGCGGGTCATCTGCTCGGTAGCAAGGTGCGGCAGCAGGTCGGTGATAACGAACTTCGGGTCGGTCGGCTTGTCGCCTACGCGCACCTGTACACGCTTGACCTCGCCGTTCTCGCAGACGCAGACAACGCCGCGAAGCTCACGCGGAATTGCGGTCCACTGATACTTCTTGATGCCGCCGTAGTAGTGGGTCTTGAAGAACGCCATGCCGTTGTCCTCATACAGCGGCACGGTGCGGATGTCAACACGCGGCGCATCGAGGTGCGCGGCGGTCAGGCGCACGCCCTCAGCGAGGCTCTTTTCACCAATAACAGCCAGCATGATGCCCTTGTGGCGGTTGATGCGGTAGATCTTGTCGCCCGGACGAAGCGTGTCATCGCGCGTCCAGGCACGGAAGCCCTTGCTCTCAGCCATGCGGGCGATTTCCAGCACAGCGTCACGCTCGGTTTTGCTCTCGTCGAGGAATTTTTTGTAACCCTCGGCGTAGGTCTGAATGCCCTGCTTGTCCTCGTCGGTCAGACGGTCAAAGCCGGTCTTTTTGTCGTAAAAAAGCTGTTCGGAAGTCATGTTGCATTCTCCTTTTTTAATCCGAATCACTTAATGAGTTGACTGTATAAAGCATCGGTGTCCCGATACAGCATATCGAGATCGCCGTTGTTTTCGATGATAAAATCGCATTTTTCGCGGTAAAACATGTCGTTCGGCTGCGCGTCGATGCGGGCGCGCGCGGCTTCATTGGACAGACCGTCCCGCTCGATGATTCGGGCAACGCGCGTGTCGTGCGGCGCGAGCACAGCGATGATTTTGTCGCAGAAGTCATCCGCACCGGCTTCAAACAGGGTCGGCGCATCGTACAGCACGATTGGACACGCGCTCTGCGCGTGAATCGCATCGAGAGACGCCTTGCGGATATACGGTGTGGTGATTTCGTTGAGCTGCTGCAGCTTTGCAGGGTCGGAAAACACGATTTTCGCGAGTTTCGGACGGTCAAGTACGCCGTTCGCGTCGGTTACGCCGCCGAAGGCGGTATCGAGCGCGGACAGCATTTCGCGGTTCTCCGCGCAGAGCGTGCGATAGACGGCATCCGCGTCCACCCAGCCCGCGCCGAGAGCGCGCATACGCGCGGCAACCGTGCCTTTGCCGGTGCCGCTGCCGCCGGTCAAGCCGATGATTTTCATTAGTTTCACTTCCTGAATGGAATTCTATGCGTGGGATTGAATCGGTTATTATTATTATTAGCTTGCAATGGGGTTTTCTGCACCCGCAGAACTGGGAATGGGAGCCGTCCGGACGGCGGGGAGGTCCAAAAGGATAGACACCAAGGTTTCTATCCTCTTGGGACTCCAGTTTCCTTTATTTCTTAGTCTGGCGAAAATCGGAGAGCGGCGACCGCTTCGAAAATAGAGGAACGGCAGTCGGGTTACTCTTACGTTCGTTTCGTGAAATATCCGCAGTTCACAGACAACGTACTGCTACACAGGCGGTTTCATATACGCAAGGTGCGGGATAGCAGTGCCGCACAAATTTTTAGCACGTTGTAACAGACGGCACCTGCGAATTTAGACATTCGGTACAATTTATCTTCGCAGGTGCTGGACGTAATATCCAGACTTACGAGTTGTGCGGCACTGTTATCCCCCAGGGGACCCTCTCTTGCCCTTCGGGCAATTCACCTTGTGCCGCACTCTGCGGAGAGTAGCCGACCTGTGTAGCAGTAATTTATCTGACACTGCGAATAAGTCTCGACATGGGAGCACACTGTGCTCCCCTACGGTAGAAAAAATCCTCTGCCGTTCCCTTATAGTCTCAGCTCTGCAAATTTCGCCGTGCCCTCTCAGGGAAAAGGGGTGATTCACAAGAGGGTGGAAAACCGCAGTTTTTCAAAAGCAGTTTCCCTTCAATTATACGAAAAGTTCAAAGGTAGAACAAAAGTATAGCATTTCCCCTTTAAAATGCTTACAGTCTGTAATTTTGAAATCAGAAGTTTCAATAATGCAGTGTAAAGGATCTACGAAAAGCACCGTTTCAGGCCGTTTCAAAATTATAGTAGCCGAAATCTCTGGTGTCATTTGTGGTGTCAAAATCCAGGTGGCAGCAGCAGCTAACATGAAATGACACTATTTTAACGAAATTGATGTCATTTTTTAGATGATCTCGTCCGTATATCTAAGATGGGGATGGGCGAGTTTGCATTAAAATAAAGATTTAAGGCTCTAGTCTCCCTGTGTAAAAATTGATTAAATTTCCAAAATATGCAAAAACTGTTTGATAAAATCCACTGCATCTTTTAACAAGGGCCACAGCTTTGGTGCGTTGACGGATATCGAGCAAATTTGTGAAACCTTTGATAGCATATCAGAGAATCGTGATTTTTTCTTGTCCGTTTTACTTTCATGTGCCAATTCTCTTAAATCGACTTCTACTTTAGATAGTAGTTCCAGAACCTCTTTTTCCTTAACTACGTTGCTACGTTTTGCCGAATTAAATCCATATTGCACTTTTTCAAAAAGCGCCTCTAACTCATCGTTTTCGCCTTCAAAATATCCATCAAATTCACCGGCAACGACTTTTTCTTTTATTTGATTTACATCTTGCTGAATAGACTGCGGATTTAATGTCGAATCGGATTCTGTATAAAATAAAATATTATTTTGGTTTGCCATTGATATTCCTTCATTATTTTGAATATTTCCAACATTCCCGTTGATAACTATTCCCATATTAGATTCCTCCGTGATTATCCCTTCACGATACCATAATAATCTTCTCAATTCATCACAAGTTGTTGAATCGCTATAATCTTTCAATATTTTGGTGATTTCCCCGCTTTCTTTTTCATGATC
>SKEO01001115.1_pt1 | contig 22578 bp, 19 predicted proteins | sample 4826801 | NCBI WGS metagenome assembly SKEO01 (sample SAMN11008807, study PRJNA524170) | human gut metagenome | biome: Human fecal sample; material: Feces; isolation source: fecal sample from pouch patient p3 | host: Homo sapiens | place: Israel: Tel-Aviv | collected 2016-02-25 | reverse complement strand
ATTTCCCATCCATCATTGGCGATTACAAGTCTTGTAGGAGCCAGGCCATGAGCCAGATGATACAGAGACCGCGCAAAATGTTGTTGTTGTGTGTTATCGTAAAGTCTGGGGACTCCCCAGCTTTCGTTCATCATGTTCCACAGAATAATGCAGGGGTGATTGTAGTCTCTCTGTATGGTACGGGTCCATTCCTGTGAAAAAACACCTGCTGACTGCGGAGAAAAACTCCAGAAACTGGCGGTGCTTTCCCATACGAGAAATCCAAGTTTATCGGTCCAGTAAAGAAAGAGAGGATCTTCTGCTTTTTCATGTTTACGGCAGCCATTAAATCCCATTTCCTTGGCTTTCTGAATATCCTGGATATAGTTTTCTTCGGATGGGGCGGTAACAAGTCCGTCCTTCCAGTAGCCCTGATCCAGAAGCAGTTTCTGATAATAAGGCTGATTGTTAAGATAAACTCTGCCGTCGTGGACGTGCACCTTACGCATTCCAAAGTAAGTTTCCACCTGATCCAGAAGGATATTTCTGGATTTCAGAAGTGCACTTACTGTAAAAAGATTCGGATGTTCCGGAGACCAGTACCATCCGGTAAAGTGGAAGGAACCGCGCAGTGCCTTGTTTTTGAAAATATCAACAATGATCTTTCCGCGTTTTTCGGAAACAGTAAGGGAACCGTGAGAAACCGGATTGTTCTTAAACCGGATATCCCATTCCAGTTCACATGGAAAAACAGTGCAGTCGGAAAGAGAATAAGTGATTTCTACAGTACCCTGATCAATATCCGGAGTAAAATGAATCCATTCCAGGTGGGCTTCATTTACCGGCTCCAGCCATACGGACTGCCAGATGCCGCTGGACTGCGTGTACCAGATAAACTCGCCGGATGATTTCCAGAACTGTTTGCCTCTGGGAACGGTTTCATCATGCAGGTAATCGGTAACTGCCACGGTGAGTGTTTCTTCACCTCCGGAAAGAAAATCTGTGATATCAAAGGTGAAGGAGGACTGACCGCCTTCATGAAAGCCGACACAATGATCGTTGATAAATACGCTGCATTTGTAGTCAACAGCTCCGAAGTGAAGAAGAATTCTCTGACCGATCCACTCTGCCGGGATAAAAAAATTCCGCTGATAGGTAATTCTGTCAGAAGTAAGTTCTTCCTGAAACCCGCTGAGTCTGCTCTGAGGCGGGAAGGGAACCTGGATTTTTACGGGAGTTTTGTCGGTTCCGTCCTGAAAATTCCAGGTACCATTTAAAGGCATCCATTTCTCCCGGATGAAATCAGGGCGCGGATATTCATTTCTCATAGAGTTAAATCCTTTCTTTGAGTAAAATCAATATTGAAATATCCGTAATGGGTATTGCCCGGGATATAAAAAGAATGTTGTCAGGTTACGCTGGCTGCCATATAATAGGGTTAATAAATTTATTACATAATTACTGGAAGTAGAGGAAAAAACGAAGCTTCAAAAAGTTTTTTCTCTTTTTTATACTCATAATTGTAGTCATAAAATTCGAAAAAATCAATGGTTTTAATGCAAAATGACGCAAATCTGCGATTGTAACAAGAATGTATAATGCAATTTGTATATATTTTTGAAAAAATGATATTTATTACATAAATAATGAAATAAATAAGAAAAGAAGCAGATATTCATTACATGAATCTTGAAACGGAGGAAAAAGAATGGCGGAAGAAAGAATCAGTCAGGGAATTACAACAGAAAAGGAACTGGAACTGAACTTGTCAACAGAGAGTCACAAACCATGGATCACAGCAATCGGAAAGGCGCTGTCTTCAGCGGTACGGATTGATATTTTGAATCTGATAAAGGTGCATCCGTTGTCACTGCAGGAAATTTCCAGGAGACTGGGAATCCCGTTATCTTCAACAGCGCTGCATATCCGCTGTCTGGAGGATGCTCATCTGGTATCTACAGAAAGCCAGCCGGGAATTCATGGCTCCATGAGAGTCTGCATGTGCGATTTTATTTCGTTTCATCTGGAAGCGTATGATACGGATATCAGCGCGGCGGAAAATACGCTGGTATACCAGATGCCCCTTGGAAATTATACAGATTTTCAGGTGGAACCTTCCTGTGGCCTGGCGGGAATGAACGGGGTAATTGATACTTTTGATGATCCAAGGTCTTTTTATTCGACGGACAGGCAGCAGGCGCAGCTGATCTGGTTCAGCCGGGGATATATAGAATATCGTTTTCCAAATAAAATAAATCCCCTCTGGAACATCCAGGAGATGAACTTTTCCATGGAACTCTGTTCGGAAGCACCTGGATATAATGCCCAGTGGCCGTCGGATATTACTTTTTCAGTTAATGGAACAGAGATTGGGACTTATACATGTCCGGGAGATCTGGGAGCAAGAAGAGGAAGACTGACACCAAATGTATGGCCCATAGGTCTGACGCAGTATGGATTTATGACAGGAGTTTCTCTGCGAAAAGATGGATGTTACATCAATGAGATTAAGGTGAACGATGAGAATATACTGGAAACCGTGCGCCTGTCAGGAAAACCGTATATTTCTCTGAGGATCGGAGTGCGCCCGGATGCCATAAATCAGGGTGGAATCAATCTCTTCGGAGAAAAATACGGAGATTTCCCACAGGGAATTAATATGCGGATCGTGTATTAACAGGGATGGATTATTTAAAATATTTCTCTCTTACAATCTCAACCGGCATATCCAGTCCGGTCCAGATGTGGAATGCTTTTACGCCCTGGTGAAGCAGCATGTACATTCCGTTAAAGGTTGGACATCCGGCTTCCCGGGCTTCTCTAAGAAGTCTTGTTTCTCTTGGTTCATACACAACATCGGCTACCGTAAGTTCCGGATGGAACAGAGTTTTGTCCGGGATGACTGTGCCGGTCACATCCGGAACCATTCCCACAGAGGTAGCGTTGATCAGAAGAGTGCTTTCTTCCAGTGCGTCTTTCAGAGCGGCGTGATCATCCATCTCATGAAGGATCATCTGACATTCTGTCATATGAGACATTTTTTCTGCCATGGCAGCGGCACGTTCCCAGTAACGGCTGGTAGGACGTGCAAAAACATGGATTTTTTTTGCACCTTCCAGGGCGGACTGTCCGCAGATTGCCATTCCGGCACCGCCCACACCCATAACGGTGATGGTGCGTCCCTTCACATCACAGCCTGCATCTCTGGCAGACTGGGTAAATCCATAACCATCGGTATTAAATCCCTTTAATTTTCCATTATCATTGCGGACGGTATTTACCGCTCCGATCAGCTGTGCGGTAGGAGAAAGTTCGTCCAGGAGCTCCACGATCTTATTCTTGTTTGGCATGGTCAGGTTAAAACCCTTGATCCCGCAGACTTTCAGTCCTTCCACTGCCTGGGGAAGGGTCTCCTCTGTCACATCAAAACAGAGATACACATAATCAAGCCCGAGGTAACGAAATGCCTCATTGTGCATTAAAGGTGATACGCTGTGTGCCACTGGGCTTCCCAGAAGGCCGGTAAGCCCGGTATGTCCGGTAATATTGATCATTGTTCGATTCCCTCCTGTATCTCATAAAATAGAATTTTTTTACGAAATATATAATAAAAAATATTTTAACACTATAAAGTGCGAAAATCAATAAATACACATATTGTACGGAAATTTATACATTTTTGTCGCTGATCCATAGAAAAAATCTATAAATGTCGATGCAGACAGAAATGCCCCGATAAGTTTGAAGAATCGACATCCAACTTTGACAAAATATGCACAGAGCCTGCCCTATAATAAATGTACTTACCAAAGTTGAGAATCAATGGCAGATAAAACAGCAGTGGGGGAGTCTTATGTATCAGAATATATACATAGATATCGTTTTTATGACGAATTTCCTTATGGATTATATGCTTTTAAGACTTGTGGGAAAATTTCTGCATCTTGACGGGAAACGCTTAAGATGCGTGTTATCCGCTGCCTTTGGATCTTTTGTATCCTGCCTGCTTCTTTGTGTACCTTTTAAGATTATTTTTCCTGCTGCTGTACTGATCCATGGCGGCTGCGCTTTTTTTATGGCATCCTTTGCTTTTCGCCTGAAAAAAGGAGGCCTTCTTGCGAAAACCATTCTGGCTTTGTATTTCACAGCTTTTGTGGTAGGCGGGATCTATCAGGCACTGGAAACGGAAAGGACCATGACGGTGAAAACATTTCTGCTTTTTGTGGCAGGGATTTACGGTGCATTTTATACACTGGGGTGTGCAGCCGAGACCTTCCGATTTGGCAGAAGGAATATTTATCCGGTCACGCTTAAATATCAGGGGAAGATACAGCAGACATATGGATTTTTTGATACGGGAAACTTCCTTATGGATCCCGTGAAAAAACAGCCGGTATCTGTTATAAAACAGGAACTTCTGGGAAGCCTGGTATCGGAAGAACTGGTAAAAAAACTGATGGATATCAGAGATAAGCCAGAGGGACTGGAAAATACGGAGCTTGTCAGTCTGCAGCCACATTTTCTGAGTTGTCGTACCGCAGATGGAAAAAAAGGATTGCTGCTGGCAGTGGTTCTTGACGAATTTCTGATCCAAACTCCCGGAAGGGTGGTACATGTGGGAAAACCAGTGCTTGCCATAACATCCGAGCCCTCAGCTTTGGGAGAAGAGTACGGGATACTTTTGAATTCCAGACTATTAAATTAAGAAGGGGGCTTATATTATGAACAGAGCAGCTGTAAGATCTTATCCATTTCAGGTGATCCAGAGGTTTATGATCAATCGACCGGGAGATGTTTTTTATATTGGGGGAAATGACATCCTTCCGGCACCGCTGCCGGCGGAGCGTGAAGCTGAAGTGATAGCAATGCTTGGGACAGAAAAGGAAAAAGAGGCAAAGGCCGTTCTGATCGAGCATAATCTCCGGCTTGTGGTTTATATTGCAAAAAAATTTGACAACACAGGAGTTAGTGTGGAAGATCTGATCTCTATCGGAACCATAGGACTTATAAAGGCTATCAATACATTTAATCCGGTAAAAAATATCAAACTTGCTACCTATGCATCCAGATGTATTGAAAATGAGATTTTGATGTACCTCCGGAGAAACAGCAAGACCAAGATGGAAGTTTCCATCGACGAGCCGTTGAATGTGGACTGGGATGGAAATGAGTTACTGCTTTCTGATATCCTGGGAACGGACGATGATGTGATCTCCAGACGTCTGGAAGATGAGGTGGAGATCGCGCTTCTGGGAAAAGCCATCAGTAAACTGACGAAGCGGGAGCAGATGATCATCCGTCTGCGTTTTGGAATCGGAAACCGGGAAGGAATGGAGAAAACACAGAAGGAGGTGGCAGATCTCCTGGGAATTTCACAGTCTTATATTTCACGCCTGGAAAAACGCATCATGAAGCGGCTGCGGAAAGAAATCGTGAAATATGAATAAATTAAAATAAAAAGTTTAAATATTTTAAAAAGCGTTATTGAAGGATAGCGCTTTTTTTGATACCATTTTTATAAACGGGGGATTCTTTGCAGGGGATATCAGAGGAACAGAAGAAAAGTCAGGAGGTGCGTGGCGGGATGATCGATATTGACCACGCAAAGCAGGAATTTGAAAATTATCTGGATGAATACGACCGGCAGGATGAGCAGATCTATCTGAAGATCGAGCATACTTACGGTGTGGTGAAATACGCAGGGGAGATCGCCAGGAGGATGGAGTGTTCCAGGGAAGATGTGGAACTTGCAGAGCTGATCGGGCTGCTTCACGATATCGGACGTTTTGAACAGATCCGAAGATTTCACAGTTTTGAGCCGGGAACCATGGATCATGCAGTATTTGGGGCGGAACTTCTCTTCGGGGAGGAAAAGATGATCCGGCGTTTTGTCCGTGAGGATCTGTTTGATGATCTGATCAATGCGGCGATCCGTAAGCACAGTGATTTTAAACTGGAAGGAATCCATGATGCCAGAACGTTGTTTCATGCAAAACTGATCCGGGATGCAGATAAACTGGATAACTGCCGGGTGAAACTGGTGGCATCCATTGAAGCCATGCTGGGAGTTTCCGAGGAAACAGCCGGAGAAGGCCTGATCTCGCCGGCAGTGTGGGAATCCTGTCTCAGAAGGGAGTCAGTATTATCTGCAGACAGACAGGTGCCGGTGGACTACTGGGTATCTTATCTTGCCCAGTACTATGATATTAATTTCCCGGAGACCTGTGAGATCATTGAAGAGGAGGATTATATTACCAGGATCGCCAGCCGGCTGACTTACAAAGAGCAAGACACCAGAGACAAGATCCGTATTCTCACGGAAGATCTGAACCGGTATCTGGAAATGCCGGCGGTGTCTGTGAAAGAGTAGAGACATAGTGGGGCAAAAAAGAATCAGGGAAAAGCAGAAACAGACGTTGACTTAAAGACTAAAATTAACTATAATACAGCTAAAATTAGCTTTATAAAATAAAGAGCAGAAGCGTTGACAGGTTTTGGGGAAGTCATAAAGTCAGATCGTAAAGATCCGCTTAATAATATAAAAAAGGAGAAGGCACATGTCAGTTACGTTTAATGAAGAGAAAAAGATATTCCGTCTTGATACGGAAAAAAGCACCTATGTGATGGGGGTAAGCCCGGAAGGTTTTCTGGGACATATTTATTACGGGGACAGACTTTTTATGGAGGCAGACAATTATCTTCTTCGAATGGAAGAGCCGCCGTATACACCATCGGTAAACAAAAGAGAGAAATCCGCATTCCTTGATTTCTTTCCCATGGAGTATCCAACCGGAGGAATCGGAGATTACCGGGAAAGCTGCCTGAATATCCGAAATGCAGCCGGAAATATGGGATGTGAGCTGCATTACACAGGACATGAGATCTATAAAGGCAAAAAAGGACTGAAAGGGCTTCCGGCATCTTTTGCCACAGAGGATGAGGCAGAAACACTGGAGATTACCCTGAAAGATGCAGATCTGGATCTCGAGGTGGTCCTTTCCTATACTGCCTTTGAGAAAGAAAATGTAATTACGCGAAGCGTCCGTGTACAGAATCAGGGAAAAGAAGATCTCCGCATCGAGAAGATCTTAAGTGCCTGCCTGGATATGGACAATGAGAATTTTTCCATGCTGTCTCTTCACGGAACCTGGGCAAGAGAGCGTCACATCCAGACAGGAGAGCTCCATTACGGAAAACAGGTGATCTCTTCCGCGAGAGGAGAGTCCAGCCACCAGGAACATCCGTTTATTGCCCTTGTGACAAACGGAACCGAGCAGGAAAACGGTAAAGTTTACGCCATGCATTTCGTGTATTCCGGAAACTTTATGGCGGAGACAGAGCTGTGCCAGTTTGATAACCTCCGTATGACTATGGGAATCAATCCGGAGGAATTTTCCTGGCTCCTTACACCGGGAGAGGAATTCCAGGCACCGGAGGTGGTTATAGTTTACTCCGGAAACGGTCTTGGAGCGATGACAAGAAGTTATCATGACTTTTACCGGAACCATCTCATCCGCAGCAAATTTAAATATGAGAAACGTCCGATCCTGATCAACAACTGGGAGGCTACATATTTTGATTTTAATACGGACAAGCTTCTTGACATTGCCAGAGAGGCAAAAAAATGTGGCATTGAGATGCTGGTCATGGATGATGGATGGTTCGGAAAACGTAATTCCGACAACTGTTCTCTTGGTGACTGGAAAGTCAACGAAGAGAAGATCACAGGCGGCCTGAAACATCTGGTAGATGAAGTAAACAAGATCGGCCTTCAGTTTGGAATCTGGTTTGAGCCGGAGATGATCTCACCGGATTCTGACCTTTACCGTGCACATCCGGACTGGGCGATCCAGATCCAGGGCCGTGAGGCAACCCAGAGCAGAAACCAGTATGTTCTGGATTTTTCCAGACCGGAAGTAAGAGATTATGCCTACGAATGTGTGGCATCTGTTCTTCGAAGTGCAAACATTGCCTATGTGAAATGGGATATGAACCGTCAGCTTTCTGACCTTGGCAGCAGCTATCTTCCCAAAGAAAGACAGCAGGAGCTTTTCCACAGATATGTGCTTGGTGTTTATGAGCTTCAGGAGAGACTGGTTACGGAGTTTCCGGATCTTCTTCTTGAGAACTGCTCCGGCGGCGGCGCACGTTTTGATCCGGGAATGCTTTATTACAGCCCGCAGATCTGGTGTTCCGACAATACGGATGCAGTGGAGCGTCTGATGATCCAGGAAGGAAGCGCACTGATATATCCCCTTTCTGTGATCGGTGCCCATGTCAGCGACTGCCCGAACCACTCTGTGGGACGTGTGACACCATTTGAGACAAGGGGCCATGTGGCTCTTGCAGGAACCTTCGGCTATGAGCTGGATATCACAAAGATCCCGGAGGAGGACAGAGCGCTGATTCCGGAGCAGACGGCAACCTACAATAAATACAGACACCTGATCCAGCAGGGAGAGTATTACCGGATCGCATCCTACCGGGAAAACCATAAATATGACTGCTGGGCACTTTCCTCACAGGACAAAAAAGAAGTGCTGGTAACTTATGTACAGGTACTTGGCGTACCAAACAGCCATTCCAGAAAAGTATTTCTGAGAGGCTTTGATCCGAAGGTAACATACAGACTGGAAGGAACAGAGGAAACTTACACAGGAGAGATGCTGATGAAGGGTGGATTCCTGATGAAAGATTTCTGGGGCGATTTCAAGAGTAGACTGTATCATTTTACTGCAAAATAAAACAACGGCATTTAGGCCAGTAGTATAACGACTCAGAGAGGCACTGTAAAAGTAACAAAAACAGTGCCTCTTTTTTTGTGCGTATTAGACAAAGTTAAGTACATTGCAAAATTAATGGGCTGATCAGGTTGATATTTAGCTAAAAAGATATTAAAATTTAGCTAAATAAAAAACAAATAAACATTCTACTTACTTAAATGTGAAGAATGTCAGGAATTGTGACGAGGAGAACCTATGCGGAAATCCGAAGTAAGAAAATGGCCGGAAATGGACCGGCAGCAGAAAATACAATATCTGAAAGACTATTATCTCCTTACGGCAGTGGGAGTGATCCTTCTTATTGCTGTGGCAGTATCCCTGATATGGCATGTGGCAAGGCCGAGAACGGAGAATCTTCTCTATGCGGCAGTGATCGATGAATTTCTGGATGAGAAGAAACTTGCACAGGTTACAGCGGATATGAGTAATCTTCTGGGAGCAGATGGAAAACGGAAAACCGTGCAGATCGATGTGGTGATCCTGGATCGGGAGCTGTTTGAGGAATATGCAGGTTATGGCTATTTTGAAAGCCTGGATGAGGTAACAGAAGAAGACCTGGAGAAAAAATACGGGGAATCTTATCAGTATGCAGCCGGTTATAAAGAGGATGACGAGGTTTCCTTTGAGGATCATGAAACCGGTCAGGGAGAGGTGAAACCTTACGGGATCAGTCTTTCCGGGGACAATCGGTTCACGGAGATGTCGGAATATATCAAAGATCCGGTATTTGCAGTAGCGGTTGGAACGAAAAATCCGGAGAACGCACTGAAGTTTCTGGAGTATCTGATGGAAGAATGAGTGGCCGGTCGGATATTTGCAATCCATATTCGTTACGCAGATCTACATCGAATAACGGTGAAGTAATTATTTGGTTAAATATTTCTTTTTGGGGAGGAAAAGATAATGGCTTTTAAAGATAATTTTCGCGGCGACAGTGCTTACACACAGATCATGACAAAGATCTTCAACATTTTCTGGCTGAGCATCCTGTGGCTTTTGTGCTGTATCCCGGTGATCACCATCGGCGCATCTACCATTGCTCTGTACTATGTGATGCTGAAGCTTGTAAAAGATGAAGAAACCACTGTGACAAGAGAATTTTTCCATTCTTTTAAACAGAATTTTCTTCAGTCATTACCGGTAACTGTGATCGTTCTGGTGGTGGTTGTGGTGCTGGTCGCGGATTTTCATATCCTGGGAGCAGCAGGAAGGGCACAGGGAGCTTCTTTTATGTACGGCTTCTGTATTGTTCTCGGGATTATCTGCGCAGCAGTCTTTTCCTATGTATTTCCGCTTCTTGCAAAGTTTGAGAATACGGTAAAAAAGACATTTGAGAACGGTGCCAGACTGGCAGCCAGCCACATCGGACAGACTCTTGTGATCACAGTTGTGAATCTTTTTCCTGTGCTCTGGTTTCTGATCTCTCCGCAGACCTTTTCCGCGATCTTCTGGATCTGGGTATTTGTGGGCGGCGGTGTGCAGGCATTTGTGAATTCGCTGTTTCTGGTGAAGATCTTTGACCGGCTGGCAGAAGCGTAACCAGAAAAAACTGACGGGATATAAGGTTTTGATATTGGATATTTGACGGGAAAGTAAAGTCACATGGGCTGCTTCATAGGAAGGCTGTGTGCGGGAAATTTCCAGTTAAGTATTGTAAAAAATAATAAAAATCAGGGAGGATGTAAAAAGATGAGTTATCAGGAAACCTACAAAAAGTGGTGCACAGACCCGTACTTCGACGCGCAGACCCAGGAGGAACTGAAAAAACTTGAGGGGAACGAAAAAGAGATCGAGGACCGTTTTTACCGTCAGCTGGAGTTTGCAAGAGAGGCAGCGCTCTGCCTGAATGCAAACGGCATCCATACCTATCTTTTTGAGTCACTTCGTCCAACACCGGAGCTTTCCTTTGCAGTACGGGAACTTGGCTGTATTGCCGGTATTGTGATCACAGCCAGCCATAACCCGAGAGAATACAACGGATACAAAGTATACTGGGAAGACGGTGCCCAGATCACACCGCCTCATGATAAAAACATTCTTGCAGAAGTGGCAAAAGTAACGGATTTTTCCATGGTAAAAACAATGGAAGAGGATGAAGCCAGAGCAGAGAACCTGTTCAGCATCATTGGAACCGATTTTGATGACAAATATATCGCGCAGCTGAAAAAACAGAGCATCCACCCGGAGATCATCCCGGAGGCTGCCAAGGATATGAAGATCGTTTACACACCACTTCACGGAACCGGAAATATTCCTGTCCGAAGAGTTCTCCGTGAGCTTGGTTTCACACAGGTTTATGTTGTGGAAGAGCAGAAGGTTCCGGACGGAAACTTCCCGACAGTTCCATATCCGAACCCGGAGGACAAAAATGCCTGGACACTTGCTCTTGAGCTTGCAAAAAAAGTAGATGCAGATATTATTCTTGCCACAGATCCGGATGCAGACCGTCTTGGTGTCCATGCAAAAGATACGAAAACCGGTGAATATGTAAGTTTTACCGGAAATATGTCCGGCATGCTCATCGCCGAGTATATTTTGCGGGAGCGTACCAAAACAGGCACCATGCCGGAAAATCCTGCACTTGTTGAGACCATTGTTACTACAGATATGGCAAAAGCTGTTGCAAAAGAATACAACACAGCTCTGATCGAAGTGCTGACAGGCTTTAAGTATATCGGGGAGCAGATCCGCCTGTTTGATGAGACAGGAAGCCATCACTACGTATTCGGACTTGAGGAGAGCTACGGCTGTCTGGCAGGAACCTATGCAAGAGATAAAGATGCGCCGGTTGCAGTGATGATGCTCTGCGAAGTTGCCGCATACTACAAACTTCAGGGAAAAACGCTCTGGGATGCCATGGTGGAACTGTATGAGAAATATGGTTACTACAAAGAAGACCTTGCAACAGTAACCCTGAAAGGAATCGACGGTTCCCAGAAGATCACAGCCATGATGAATGCCTTCCGTGAGAATCCGCCGAAAGAGCTTGGTGGGTTCAAAGTCCTTGCATGCCGCGATTACAAGAGTGACTGCCGCAGGGATATGATCACAGGAGAAACCACATCCACAGGACTTCCCACATCCAATGTTCTTTATTATGAGCTGGAAAACAATGCATGGTGCTGTGTTCGTCCTTCCGGAACTGAGCCAAAGATCAAATACTATTTCGGTGTAAAAGGCGAAAACTTTAAAGATGCCGAGGAGAAACTTGAGGCTTTAAAAAAGGCGATGACAGAGTAAAGAAGCTTATAATTTAACCAAATAAACTGCGGAGCAGTTATTTGGTTATGAGCAAGTAGCGAAGCGGATTGCGAATATCCGCTTGACAATTGTCAAAACCTCTTGATTTTGCGGGACATCTATGATAGCGTTAAAACAGAATATATAGTAAAAAAGAGGTTAAAAAATGGCTAAAGCAGTCAGACTTGCAGATATAGGAAAGAAACTGAATGTCAGTACCGTGACCGTGTCCAAGGCTCTTTCCGGTCAGAAGGGCGTCAGCGAGGAACTACGGGCAAAGATCATCCAGCTGGCAGATGAGATGGGATATCAGAAAAGTGAGTCCCGAAAAAATACAAATGAAGGCAAAAGCTTCACACTGGGCATCATTGTTGCGGATCGTTATGTGTCCGAGAACCAGTCCTTCTATTGGAAACTTTATCAGGAGATCGCCAGGCAGGCGGTCTCCAGAACCTGTTTTGCCATGCTGGAAGTGATCAGCAGCGAAGTGGAGAAACGGAGAGAACTTCCTAAGGTGCTCCTTGAGAAAAAGGCAGACGGCCTGATCATAATGGGAGAGTTTGAGAGAGGATATGCGGAATTTCTGGCAGAAGATGCAGGGGTTCCCCTGATCAGCCTGGATACTACGGGAAGAGGAAAATCCAGTGACTGTGTGGTGTCCAACAACCTGATGGGTGGTTACGAGATGACCAACTATCTGTTTTCCATGGGCCATTCCAAAATTGGTTTTGTGGGAAAAAGACTGATGACCACCAGTATTGATGACCGGTATTTCGGATACTTGAAATCCCTGATGGAACATGGCGTTCCCTGGAGGGAAGACTGGGTGATCGATGACCGTGACAGTGATGGCGTGATGGATAATGAGAAAGAATTTATCCTTCCGGAAGATATGCCAACCGCCTTTTTCTGTAACAGTGACCTGGCGGCAAGCATGATGTACCAGAAGCTTGTACGGGAAGGGTACGATGTGACAGGAGATATCTCCATTGTTGGTTTTGATAATTATCTGGCAGACCAGTTTGCCGGTATCGGACTTACTACCTATGAGATAGACACCAAGGAGATGGCCAAGCGGGTGGTGCATATTATCCTGCATAAATTACTGAATGCCAGGTACAGCACCGGAACCTTTGTGATCCCGGGCAGATTCATTGAACGGGAAAGTGTGAGGAGAATCGGTCCTCCAGTGCCTTTTGTCTGAATTTCCCAGGTGTGGAGCCGACATATTTTTTAAACAGATTAATAAAGTGGTTCGTATTTTCGTAACCGATCATACTGCTTACTTCATGGATGGAAAAATCCGTGGTAAGCAGTATTTTTTTTGCCTCTTCCTTCACTTCCTCCCGGAGTTGTGATCCTTCCGCTGCCCATGGTGGTAAGAAGGAGCAGATGGCAATCCATGGAAGAAAAACGAAATGCCAGGGGAGAGTCGGTATGGATACTTCCACCACCCAGAAGATACAAAAAGCTTTCCGGTGAGAGAGGGGAAAGCAGCTCTTTTTCGTAGTGATAATTATTGGGAATGAGAAAATCCGGCGTATCTTCAGGACAAAACAAGACTTTGTACCGTTGCAACTTCACTTTACACATTTACCGGACCTCTGGGAAGCCAGTATAACCTGATCTGTGCAGGTGTTATCATCTCTCTTCTTCCTGCACTGATCGTGTTCATCATTTTCCAGAATCAGATCTACAGCGGTGTTGCTGCCGGTGCGGTCAAGGGTTAAAAAGGAGCAGACAATTATGTTAAATGAGATCAGAGAACATCTGAAAAACGGGATCATTCCTTTCTGGGAAGGCCTGAAGGATGAAGAATTCGGCGGATATTACGGCTACATGGATTACGATTTAAAGCTGGATAAAAAATTTGAAAAAGGCTGCATCTTAAACAGCAGGATCCTCTGGTTCTTTTCCAGTGTCAGCCGTATTGAGGGCTTTGAAAAAGAACGGGAATATGCAGATCATGCCTATCAGTTCCTGAAGGAAAAATGTCTGGATCAGGAATGTGGAGGTGTGTTCTGGTCTGTGACATATGACGGAAAACCTCTGGATACCACAAAGCATATCTACAATCAGGCATTTGCCATCTATGCCCTTTCTTCCTATTATGATACCACCGGAAACGAGGAAGCATTAGAGATCGCCAAAGGTCTTCAGAAGATCATCGAGGAAAAATGCACCGATGAATTCGGATATCTGGAAGCCTTCAACCGGAATTTCCAGCCGGAAGAGAACGACAAGCTTTCCGAGAACGGTGTGATCGCAGAGAAAACCATGAATACCCTGCTTCATGTGTTTGAGGCGTACACAGAGTTTTACCGTGTAACAAAAGATAAATTCACCGGAGACCGCCTGCGTTTTATGCTGGATATTTTTGCAGACAAGGTATATAACCCGGCACAAAAAAGACAGGAAGTATTTTTTGACAGAGAGTGGAACACTCTTATTGATCTTTACTCCTATGGACATGATATTGAAACTTCCTGGCTGATTGACCGTGGACTTGAAGTGCTGGATGATCCGGCGTACACCGCAAAGGTTGCGCCCATCACAAAAGAAATCCTTGCAAATGTATACAAAACAGCATACCGCGACCATTCTCTTATGAACGAGTGTGAAAACGGTGTCAATGATACCACCAGAGTATGGTGGGTACAGGCGGAATCCGTAGTTGGTTTTCTGAACGGATACCAGAAAGATCCTGCAGAGAAAAAATATCTCCAGGCGGCAGAGGATGTCTGGGATTATATCAAAAATTACATGATCGACAAGAGAAACGGTTCCGAGTGGTACTGGTGTATCCATGAGGACCATACTCCGGTGGAGAAACCTATCGTGGAGCCGTGGAAATGCCCGTATCATAACGGACGTATGTGTATAGAAGTGATCAGGAGGATGAAAGACATTGCATAAACAGTATTATATCGAAAAAGAAAAAGTGGACAGACTGGTTGCCAGAAAAAACCAGAAAACACAGTGGTACAACGGAATCTATGACCGCTACGAATATCCGGTACTTACCAGAGAGTTTGCACCGGTACACTGGAGATACGATCTGGATGAAAAAACAAATCCGAATTTCCAGGAACGTCTCGGCATCAACGCAGTGATGAATTCCGGAGCCATCAAGCTTAATGGAAAATATTATCTCGTAGTCCGTGTGGAGGGAAACGACCGTAAATCTTTCTTTGCAGTGGCAGAGAGTGACAACGGAATCGATGGTTTCCATTTCTGGGATTACCCGGTAGTTCTGCCGGATACCTGCCCGGAGGAGACCAATGTATATGATATGCGTCTTACCCAGCATGAAGACGGCTGGATCTACGGAGTGTTCTGCTCTGAGAGTAAAGATCCGGACAACAGTGACCTTTCCGCGGCAGTTGCAGAGGCGGGAATCGTCCGTACCAAAGATCTCAAAACCTGGGAGCGTCTTGATAATTTAAAAACTCTCCAGTCTCCGCAGCAGAGAAATGTCTGCCTGCATCCGGAGTTTTCCTTGTTCCCTTCGGCGAGGAAAGAGTGGGAGATGTCTCCAATGTAGTGTTCACAAACGGAGCCATTGCTGACGAGGACGGAACCATTTATATCTACTACGCTTCCTGTGATACCAGAATGCATGTGGCAACCACCACTATCGATAAAATGGAAGATTATCTTTTCAACACACCGGAAGATCCCAAGCGTTCTCCGGACTGCGTAAAACAGCGCTGTGAGCTGATTGCAAAAAATCTTGAGATCTTAAAAGCAGAAGGAGAAAAATAATATGAGCAAATATAAAATGATCAGCCCGGCAGTTCCAAACGTGCCGTGGCAGGACAAACCGGAAAATCATGAAGGAGCACCACTGTGGAGATATACGGAAAACCCGGTGATCGGACGTAATCCGGTAGAGGGAGTTGCCAGAATCTTCAACAGTGCGGTTATTCCTTATGAAGGAAAATTTATCGGCGTGTTCCGTGGTGAGCAGGTGAACGGCATTCCGTTCATTTATTTTGGAAGAAGTGAGGACGGACTTCACTGGACATTTGATAAAGAAAAGATCAATTTTGTCAACGAAAAAGGCGAGTCTTTTATGCCGAAATATGCATACGATCCACGTCTCGTAAAAGTAGAAGATACCTATTATGTGATCTGGTGCCAGGATTTTTACGGTGCATCTATCGGTGTTGCAAAAACAACAGATTTCAAGACTTTTACAAGAATTGAAAATCCGTTCATTCCATTTAACAGAAATGCAGTTCTTTTCCCGAGAAAAATTAACGGCAATTATGTGATGCTTTCCAGACCATCTGACAGCGGCCATACACCGTTTGGTGATATTTTCTTAAGTGAGAGCCCGGATATGACTTTCTGGGGAAAACACCGTCACGTAATGGGAAAAACATCTGAGTGGTGGGAGTCCGTAAAGATCGGCGGCGGTGGTGCGATCCTGGATATCGATGAGCCTTCCAGAGTGAAATATCGCTGCGAGAACTTCCTTCTTACACCGGAAACCTGGTATGAGGAGAGAGGTTTTGTGCCGAATGTATGCTTCCCATGTGCGACCATCCATGATTCTGAGACAGGAAAGATCGCTCTTTACTATGGAGCAGCAGACAGCTATGTTGGTGTTGCATTTACAACACTGGATGAGATTGTTGACTATATTAAGGATCACAGCCTTGTACGTGAGGAAGATACAGAGCTGGGAATCCGATAATAATGAAGGGATGTCACAGAGACATCGAACAAGATAAAGCGGGCGTGACAGTCCGCTTTATCCGGTATAGATGAAAGAAAGGAAGACAGATTATGGCAATTTTGAAATTAAAACCCAGCTGCAAGGATTATCTGTGGGGCGGCACAAGACTGATGACAGAATTTGGAAAAGAATATGACGGCGACAAGCTTGCAGAGACCTGGGAGCTTTCCTGCCACCCGGACGGACCCAGCTATGTGGCAAACGGAGAATATGCCGGAGAAACACTCAGCGAGTATATCCTCATGGAGGGAAAGAAGGTTACCGGTACTCACAGCCGCCATTACAGCCAGTTTCCGCTGCTGATCAAATTTATTGATGCGAAGGATGATCTGTCTATCCAGGTACATCCGGATGATGAGTATGCCATGAAGAATGAAGGTCAGTATGGCAAGACGGAGATGTGGTATATCGTGGACTGCGAGGAAGGTGCCAGCCTGTATTATGGATTTTCCCGTGAAGTTTCCAAGGAGGAGTTTGAGGAGAGAATTAAGAATAAGACCCTTCTGGAAGTTCTGAACAAGGTTGAAGTTCATAAAGGGGATGTGCTTTTTATCGAGCCGGGTACCATTCATGCAATTGGTAAAGGAAATCTGATCGCGGAGATCCAGGAAAATTCCAATGTGACTTACAGGGTTTATGATTATGGCCGTAAGGATGCTAATGGTAAGGAGAGGGATCTTCATATTGAGAAGGCACTTCAGGTGACGAAGAGGGTGCCGATCCTTCGGAAGAAGTCTTTTGAGCCGCATATTGTGGACTGTGATTATTTTACGGTTGATAAGGTGGTTCTGGATGGACAGAGGATGAAGAAGATCTTTGGGGAGATTGATAAGACTTCTTTTGCAAGTTTACTCGTCTTAGACGGTACCGGGAAGGTACAGTCCGGAGAGGAGTGCGTTGAGGTGCAGAAGGGAGATAGCGTGTTTATTACGGCTAATGCCGGCGAGTATGAAATGGAAGGAAAATTTGAGGCACTGTTGACAACAGTGTAGAAAACCGCAGGGGAGAGAAAGGCGCTCGGAGTTTCGAAGCCCGCTTTTCCCTCCCCTGCACCCCTCCCTTTCCGGGCACGGGTACGGCGTTGGAGAGTGGACGGGAAGGCGGGCGCTTGCGCCCTGTTCCCTGGGGTGTGGATGTGCGTTAAAAAATAGGCCTGTTCTTTGGGGTGCTGTTGGGTATTGCCTGAGTGCAGGTCTGATTTTTATTTTCTTGAGTTGTGGATGTACATAAAAAAAGTGGCCTGCAAGTGCAGGCCGCCTTTTTTTAATTGCGGGATTTGATGAAGGTTTCTACTTCTTCTTTGGTTGGCATTACGCGGAGGGCGCCTTTTTTGGTGGTGATGAGGGAAGCGGCTGCGTTTGCGAAGGTGAGGAGTTCTTTCAGGTTTTCATCGGTGAGGCTTTCGAGGCCGTGGTCAAGGACGTAGTTCAGGGTGCTGGCGCAGAAGGTGTCGCCGGCGCCGGTGGTTTCGATGGTGTGTTCCTGAAGGAATGGTGCGGCTTCTACTTTTCGGCCATGGTAGTATGCACGGCTTCCGTCTTTTCCAAGGGTGATCAGGACAAGGGGGATGTGGTATTTTTCTTCGATGAGAGCTGCGCCTTTATCGTAGTCTGTAGTATCAAAAAGGAATTCCACTTCGTTGTCGGAGATCTTCAGCACATCGCAGCGTTCCATGCCGTATTCGATCTCTTTGCGGGCGTCATTAAGGTCTTTCCAGAGAGGTGGGCGAAGGTTTGGATCGAAAGTGATGATACAGTTGGCTTCTTTTGCCACATCAAGAGCGTAGCGGGTTGCTTCGCGGACGCCTTCGTGTGTGGATGAAAGAGTACCGAAATGAAAAATTCTGGAGTTGCGGATCAGTTCGGCATCTACTTCGTCTTTGGTGAGCATCATATCTGCGCCTGGATTGCGGTAGAAGGAGAAATCACGGTCTCCATCTGGATATGTATGTACAAAAGCAAGAGTGGTATGGATTTCATCGTCCATAACAAGGTTTCTGGTATCGATACCGCATTCTTCAACAGCTGTTTTCAGCTGTTTGCCGAACATATCGTTTCCAACTTTTCCGATAAATGCTGTTTTTTTGCCAAGGCGGTTCAGCATGGCGAGTACATTGCAGGGAGCGCCGCCCGGGTTTGCTTCAAAAGTAGGATTTCCCTGGGAACTGTTGCCGTTTTCAGTAAAGTCGATCAGAAGTTCGCCGAGAGCGGTTACATCATACAGTTTGTTTTCCATTGATAATTCCTCCTGGTAAGTTGTTTTTTATAGCGGAATAAGAATACCCGCCTGTTTTTCTGCCTCATATTATAAGCTCTGGAAGGTATTTTGGGAAGAACCAAATTGATTTATTTTCTGTTCTGTTACCGGTTACTTGAGTGCTTTTTTGCGAAGATTAAGAAGAGTTTTCTTTATTTTTCAGTAAAAAAGTGGTAAACTGAGTCTATAAAACAACAGATATAACGGAGGAGACGATTATGGCTGATAAAGCGTATGAATATATGGACTGGCCCCGGATCGAGGCGATCGTTTATGGTGAGGAAGCTGCGCCGAGGGACGTGATGCAGCCGAGAGTGACAGATGACGGAGTGCTTATTCAGGGATTTTTTCCGGGGACGGAAGCTGCGGAAGTAATAGTTGGAAAAAAGTCTTATCCAATGACACTGGAAGATGAGGCTGGCTATTATGCGGTAATGCTTCCTCTGAAAAGAATTCCGGAGTATCGTTTTCAGGTTACACGGGGCAGCATGAAAGAGGCTTTTTTTGATGCTTATGAATATCCCTGCCAGATTACAGAAGAAGAGGAAAGAGCATTTTGTGCAGGCGTTTATTATAAAGCCTATAAGAAACTTGGTGCACATCCGGTTGTCTGTGGAGGTGTGCGTGGAACTTATTTTGCGGTATGGGCACCCAATGCGATCCGTGTAAGTATAGTTGGTGATTTTGACAGATGGGATGGAAGACGGCTTCCGATGCATCGTATGCCGATGTCCGGTATTTTTGAACTTTTTGTTCCGGGCGTAAAGGCAGGCGCTTCTTATCAATATGAAATCAAGATAAAAGGCGGGGCTGTACAGCGCAAGTCAGATCCTTACGGAAACGGGGTGCAGGAGGCTCCGTCTGTGATCTCGGTTGTGGCAGAGCTGGGAGAGTTTTCCTGGCAGGATGAAGAGTGGATGAAAGAACGTGAAAAGTTTGTAAGCCGTGAAGTTCCGGTGTCTGTTTATGAAACAGATATAACAGAGTGGAAAAAACATGGTGAACTGGCAGCATTTTTAAAAGAAACAGGGTATACACATGTGGAATTTCATCCGGTTATGGAGTATCTGGATCAGAATTCAGGGGGATATTCCACTTCATCTTATTTTGCGCTGACGAATCGTTTTGGAACACCGGCAGATTTCCGTGCTCTGGTGGAAGAACTTCACCAGGAAGGAATTGGTGTGATCCTGGACTGGACACCTGCACAGTTTCCACGATTTGATGCAGGACTGGAGAAATTTGATGGAACACCTCTTTATGAAGTTCAGGATCCGGCTATGGCGGTCCATCCGATGTGGGGGACGATGCTTTATAATTATGGAAGCCCTATGGTTAAGGATTTTCTTCTCTCGAATGCATTTTTCTGGCTGGATGAGTTCCATGTAGATGGATTTCGCCTGGATGATGTAGATGCCATGCTGTATCTGGATTTTGGAAGAGAGGCAGGACAGTGGAGACCAAATCTTTATGGCTCTAATGAAAATCTCCAGGCTGTGGAGTTTCTGAAACATCTGAATTCTATTGTTAAGAAACGCAATCCGGGAGTTCTTTTGATCGCACAGGAGGATGGACTTTGGCCTCAGCTTACAGACAGCGTGGAGAATGATCATCTGGGATTTGATTATAAGTGGAGTGGCGGATGGACGAAAGATCTTCTCTCCTATATAGAAGTAGAACCGCTGGAAAGAAAGGATTATTATGATCAGCTGACGCTTTCCATGATGTATGCGTACAGTGAACATTATGTACTGACCCTGGGACGAAGGGATGTAGGAACTCTGAAGGAATTTCTTGAAAAACTTCCGGGATCTCCGAAACAGAAACTGGCTCAGGTACGTGCGGCCTACGCTTATCTGATGCTTCATCCGGGAGTGAAGATGACAGCACCGGATAAAGAGTGCACAGAAGAAATGAAAGCATATATTCATGATCTGAATGCGATGTACAGAAGTTGTCCGGCGCTGTATGCGATGGATGGTAATTCGGATGGTTTTGAATGGATCCAGTTTACCAACTATGACGAAAATATTGTTGCTTTTCTGAGAAAAACGGAAAAAATGGAAGAGACGCTTCTTATAGTATGTAATTTTTCACCGGTGTCTTATGACAGCTATCAGGTCGGTGTGCCTTTTGCTGGAAAGTATAAAGAGATTTTTAACAGTGATAATGGAAAATATGGTGGTCTGGGTGTTGTGAATACCAGGGCCAAAAATGCGGTGCATGCGGAGTGTGATAACAGGGAAAATTCTCTGAAAATGAAGCTCCCGGCTTATGGAGTGACTGTTTTTAGCTGTACTCCTGAGAAAAAAGTTTCATCCGTAAAGAGGGTGGGGAAGAAAGTAAAGATCAGCAGAAAATAGTGAGGGATGTTGTATGAAAAAGAAATTGGCAGCCGGGATTTTTGCGGCGGTATTCTTTACTATGTTTGCTACGGTAACGGTCTGGGCAGAGAAGTCTACAGTTCTGGAACAGGTGATCTATGACGAAAATAATATAAAGGTTTCGGTTTCGGAAGCTTCTCTGGATGCAGAGCAGAATATTGTCATACCGCTTCATATTGAAAATAATACGGATGAAAAAATGGGTTTGATAGCCGAAAATTGTTATATTAATGGCTGTAAAGTAGAAGCAAACAGTTTGTTTTTTGACAAGGCAGAACCAGGTGGGGAAACTGATGGATTACTGGTGGTTTCGAAACAGGAATGTGATGGATATGGAATTGACCGTGTGGCGGATGTGGAATGTGGCTTGCGTTTTTATGAGGATAAGACGTATGATGATATTGCTGTAGTGGATAATATTTCCATAAAGACTGATATCAGTGGATCGTATGAGTAGGAGATTGGCGGTGGTGGGATTGTTCTTTACGATGACAAGAGTGTTAAGATTATCGAAAAGGGTATTGTGAAGAATAGTGTCATGGGGCTTACTCCAAGGTTTTGTGTAGTGAATGATACGGAACAGGATATTGATGTCAGATGTAGAAATGTTAAGGTTAATGGTAAGGAGTGTAAGACGGCGAATATTTCGTGTGAGGGGATTCCGGCAGGGAAGAGTGAGATTGTAAAGATGTATTTCCTAGGAAAAAATGCTGGTATCAATGAGCTTTCGGTTTCTTTTCGGGTTTTCCAGAAGGATAATGATTCGAAGGTGATCTGTAAGACGGATGATTTTGTGATTGGGTATGGGGGTGCGGATAAAAAATAAAAAATTGCTTGCATTTTCTGAAAAATAAGGTATAATATCATTTGTGTTTAACACAAGCTGGAATAGCTCAGTCGGTAGAGCACTTCACTCGTAATGAAGGGGTCGTGAGTTCGAGTCTCATTTCCAGCTTGACTGATATGGGCCTGGCGCTCTGGGATGAATGTGAATCCTGGGGCTCCAGGCTTTTTTGTTTGGATTTATGGAGGGAGAGAATGTCGGTGTGGGCAAGGGTTCCGTGAGGGGAATGGAAAGTTGGTACGCCAGAGGGATGTGGCATCGATTCGGGGAGAAAGCCGGACGCCAGAGGGAGAGGATATCGGCCCGGGCAAGGACTCCGTCGGGGGATACAACTAAGGTTCCGTGAGA
>SKEO01001083.1_pt1 | contig 23055 bp, 18 predicted proteins | sample 4826801 | NCBI WGS metagenome assembly SKEO01 (sample SAMN11008807, study PRJNA524170) | human gut metagenome | biome: Human fecal sample; material: Feces; isolation source: fecal sample from pouch patient p3 | host: Homo sapiens | place: Israel: Tel-Aviv | collected 2016-02-25 | reverse complement strand
CATCTTTTACCTTCGGGAACGCGATCACGTCACGGATGCTGTCCTGTTTTGCCATCAGCATAACCAGACGGTCAAGACCGTAAGCAAGTCCTGCGTGTGGCGGCACACCGTATTTAAATGCATTCAGAAGGAATCCGAACTGCTCCTGTGCCTGTTCCGGTGTGAATCCAAGTACTTCAAACATTTTACTCTGGATCTCCTGGTTGAAGATACGGACACTTCCGCCTCCGATCTCGTTACCATTCAGAACGATGTCATATGCTTTTGCACGGACTCTTCCCGGATCACTGTCGATGTACTGAAGGTCTTCTTCCATCGGCATGGTAAACGGATGATGCATTGCTGTGAAACGGTTCTGTTCATCACTCCACTCAAGAAGCGGGAATTCTGTGATCCACAGGAATTTGTATTCATTCTTATCAAGGAGTTCCATCTGGCGTGCCAGTTCCAGTCTGAGTGCACCAAGAACATCCCATACAACTTTATTCTTATCTGCCGCAAAGAGAAGAAGGTCTCCATTCTCTCCAGCCATCGCTTTAATCAGCGCTGCTGTCTCTTCTTCCGTCATGAATTTTGAGAAAGAAGATTTGACAGTTCCGTCTTCATGGATTGCAATATAAGCAAGTCCCTTTGCTCCATAACCTTTTGCAAAATCAACCAGCTTGTCGATCTTCTTTCTGGCCATGCCACCCTGGCCTTTTGCGTTGATACCACGGACAGTTCCGCCTGCTTCAATCGCATTCTTAAATACAACAAATTCGCTGTCTTTGACAGTCTCTGTCACATTAACCAGCTCCATGCCGAAACGGATATCCGGTTTATCAGAACCGAATCTGTCCATTGCTTCCTGCCAGGTCATTCTCTGGATCGGGAGCTGTACATCGATATCCAGTACATCTTTGAACAGATGTGCAAGCAGTCTCTCATTGATATCAATGACATCATCAACATCTACAAAAGAAAGTTCCATATCCATCTGTGTAAATTCCGGCTGACGGTCTGCACGAAGGTCTTCATCACGGAAACATTTTACGATCTGGAAATATCGGTCATATCCGGAGCACATCAGCAGCTGTTTGAAGATCTGCGGTGACTGCGGAAGTGCATAGAAGCTTCCCGGATGAATACGGCTCGGTACCAGGTAATCTCTTGCACCTTCCGGTGTACTCTTGATCAGGAACGGTGTCTCGATCTCAAGGAATCCTTCTTTTGCCATGAACTGACGTGCGAGGGTAGCCACACGGCTTCTCATCATCAGGTTTCTCTGGATGTCCGGTCTTCTAAGATCGAGGAAACGGTATTTCAGACGTACTTCCTCTTTTGTCTTGGAATTCTCTTCGATCGGGAACGGAGGTGTCTCAGATTCAGATAAAATTCTGAGTTCTTCCGGTTTGATCTCAATCGCACCTGTTGCAAGATTTTCATTAACTGCACCGGAACGTTTTTCAACAGTTCCCACGATTGCTACAACAAACTCACTTCTAAGCTTTGCTGCCTTCTCAAGAAGCGCTTTATCTGTACTTCCCTCTTCAAAAACAACCTGGATCAGTCCGGAACGGTCACGTACATCTACAAAAACCAGTCCACCTTTATTTCTGTTCTTCTGTACCCATCCCATGATGGTTACTTTTTCACCGATGTTTGCCTCTGAAAGCTCTGCACACCGATGTGTTCTTTTCAGTCCTGTCATTGACTCTGCCATTCTAATTTCTCCTCCTGCGTTTCTCTTTCCTTATAAATCCATAACGGAATCTTTGTAGCAGTCTGTGATATCTTCATATCCTTCTGCGATCAGCTGATCCTTCTGGAATTTCTTGTTCTTCTTCATATTGACCACCAGAACCTGTTTCCCGGCTGCGCGGTCAGCTTTTGCCATCTCAAGTACTTTGAGGATGCCTTCCTTGTGCATATTCTTTTCAAGAAGATATGCTTTTTTCTGGCGCTTAGAAGGAATCTCATATCCATTTTCCAGAAGCAGCATGACAATACGCTCAAATCCGATTGAGAATCCACATGCCGGTGTGTCCTGCCCTGTGAATTTACCGATCATCTTATCGTAACGTCCGCCACCCGCAACAGAGCCGCCAAATTCATCCATCGTTACTTCAAAAATGGTTCCTGTATAGTAAGATTGTCCACGTACCAGCGTCGGATCAAATTTTACTTTGAAATCTGCCTCTTTTGCACTTTCTACGCTGGAAATGATCATTTCCATGCTGTCAGCTGTCTTCTCATCAAGGAATCCTGCCAGCTTTTCTTTGCAGAAACGGATTCCATCAACATCCGGGTTGATCTCATCAAAGAGTCCAAGATAAGTATCTACATTTTCTTTTGTATAACCCATCTCAACCAGTTCTTCACCTACGCCTTCTTTGCCGATCTTATCCATCTTATCAAGGATGATAAATACTTCGTCGAAATCTTCTTCCTTAAATCCACTGAATGCAGCCATCGCCTTTAAGATATTACGGTCATTGATACATACCGTAAAATTGTGGAAATCCATCTTTCCAAGCATGGTCGTAGTTGCAAGGATCAGTTCGATCTCTGCAAGATTACCCGGCTCACCTAAAATATCGATATCGCACTGCATGAACTGACGGAAACGTCCTCTTTGTGGACGGTCTGCTCTCCATACATTGCCAATCTGAAGTGCCTTAAACGGTGACGGCAGTTCATTTGCATGATTTGCATAGTATCTTGCAAGCGGAACTGTCAGGTCATAACGAAGTCCTCCGTCTACCAGATCGATCTCTTCTTTTGCCTCAGCAATTTTCAGTTTTTCCCCTCTCTTCAGAATCTTGAAGATCAGTTTTTCATTGTCGCCACCCTGTTTGCTGCACAGGTTCTCAATGTGTTCCACACACGGTGTCTCTATGGAAGTAAATCCAAATGTCTTATAGGTATCCTTGATCATCTGGATCACATAATCTCTGATTTCCATTTCTTTCGGGAGCATGTCTTTCATGCCGGTAACCGGTTTTTTCTTTAATGCCATAACCATTCTCCTTTTCGCTCTATCATCTCATCGATACGGGAAATATATTCTCCCACATCTCTGACATTTTCTATTCTTATCAGATTCGTCATCCGCCCGTTTTTACTTCCGGGCGCCGGAATCTCATACGGAAGCACCACCTTAGTCGATGCGCCTGCACCGGCAGCAACGATGGACTGCTTTTCCTCCATAATCAGTATATTGTAAATTCCCGCTTTGTCAACCTTTGCGTAACCTACATTTTCAAAATTTCCTGCAATATTTTTCTGTCTGTAGAGATAATACGGATAAAGTCCCATCTCACCGGCCGCCTTACGTGCCATATCGATCATCTCTTCCAGCTCTCTTGCCATCTGTTTGTAATTTTGTTTTTCTGCGCTTGCAGCCCGTTCGCGTGTCAGTCTCGAACCATGTTTCATTGCAAGTGCATGGACCGTCAAACTATCCGGTGCAAGCTCTTTGATCTGACGAAGAGTATCTTCCATCTCCTCCGGATGTTCTCCCGGAAGACCTGCGATCAGATCCATATTGATATTGTCGAATCCCAGTTCTCTTGCCAGATGGAAAATGCGGACTACATCCTCCACTGTGTGACGTCTTCCGATCACATCCAGTGTCTTCTGCTGCATGGTCTGTGGATTGATGGAAATTCTGCCAACTCCATGCTTTCGGATCACTCGCAGCTTGTCCTCAGTAATACTGTCCGGTCTTCCGGCTTCGATCGTATATTCTTTCAGATGTTCAAAGGAAAAATGTTCTTCCAGGAAACTCAAAACCCGATCCATCTGCTGTGCACTCAGGGTTGTCGGCGTACCGCCTCCCATATAAATCGCATTAAGATGCTTTTCTTTTGAAACCTCTGCAATGAATGCAAGCTCTTTTAAAAGTGCATCTACATATTCATCCATCCGGTCCTGCCATTTTGCAACCGGATAAGAAGTAAAGGAGCAGTAACTGCAGGTTGTCGGGCAGAACGGAATTCCGATATAAAGACTGTATCCATTTTCATAATCCAACTTGTCAAGCTGGGCTTTTTCCCGCTTTGCAATCTCGATACCTAGCATTGCTTTTTTCCCGCTTACCACATAGGTATCATGCATATACCGGATGATTTCTTCCTCAGAAGAACCTTCTTCCAGTCTTTCCATGATCATCTTTGTGGGGCGGACACCTGTCATATTCCCCCATGCATGTTCTTCTCCGGTCTTTTTGACCAGGGTCTGATATAATTTTTTATTGATATAACGCTTTTGTTCTCTTTTTTCGCTGATGTCTGCGATTTCAGCCTCCCTGCAATGAAAAAAGGTCCACCGGACCTTTTTATCACATGCCTGCTCTTCCAGATCTGGTTCCTCTTCTGCGGTCATTTCGATCAGAAGTTCCTGTTCTGGATCTACCTTCTGGCTGATCTCGGCATCAGGAAGAAATGACTTTACGATATGATACATGTCGTAGGTGAAACGTTCATTCTTACAGCTGATCCGAATCATTTCTCTGCTCCTCTATACATACGGGTTGTTCACTTTTTCGTTGCCAATCGTTGTTGCGCCCATATGTCCCGGGAATACCTTTGTTTCATCCGGAAGCAGGAACAACTTTTCCTTGATCGAACGAATCAGTGCAGAAGTGCTGCTGGTTGCAAAATCACTTCTTCCGACTGAACAACAGAACAATGTATCTCCACTGAAAAGTACTCCCTCTTTTTCTACATAGTAGGATACGCCGCCCTGGGTATGTCCCGGTGTATGGATCACCCGGAAATCTTCTCCGATCAGATGAAGCACATCTCCATCATGGATCACGTCTCCACCCGGGTAGCTATAGCCATTTGTATATACCGTTGACTCATTCATAGACGGTGTGTGAAGAAGCTCCAGATCAGATTCTTCTACGTAAACCGGCATTTCTCCATACCGGTCGATCACTTTATCGATTCCCATGATATGATCAAAATGCGCATGAGTCAGAAGAATTGCCTTAATTACAAGCTCTTCCTCTTCGATATAACCGATCATCGCTTTTGACAGGTTTGCCGGATCAACGATCACGGTCTCTTTTGTTTCTTCATTAGTAACAATGTAACAATTGGTACTGATAATTCCTGTTACAAATTTTTCGATTTTCATTTCTTTTTACCCCACTGCTCGTTCTATATCCAGCACGCCGACGATCTGCCGGAGCTTTCCAATCACTTTTCCAAGCTCCTCTCTTCCCCGGACAATAAATCCGGCTTCGATTGTTGCTGTTCCCTGTTTGCTGGTTCTTACATTCATAGACTTCACATCAATATTCATCTCCGTGAACACCTTAGACATATCCATCAGAAGTCCCTGCCTGTCATTTGCATACATCTTGATCTCAGCCAGATAGCTTCCGGTATCTGTACCTTCCTCCGGTTTTTCCCATTCTGCCGGGATCAGACGCGCTCTTTCCGCTTCTGACAGATGAATGATATTGACACAGTCCGTCCGGTGGATCGACATTCCGCGTCCGCGGGTGATAAAGCCAACGATCTCATCTCCCGGCACCGGATTGCAACATCTGGAAAAACGCACTGCCATATCGTCGATTCCCTTGACCACGATACCACTCTTGGATCTGGTGATATGCACCTTGTTCTTTGCCGCTTCCGCAACCTTTTCCAGAACACTTTCGTCGGTCAGTTCTTTTCGGTGATCCTTACTGTATTCTTCTGCAAGACGGTTGACGATCTGCCCTTCCTTCAATCCGCCATGTCCAAGTGCTGCAAGGATCGAATCCCAGTCCTTAAAACCGTACTTTTCCTGCACGATCTGCATATATTTCAGTTTCATCAGATCCGAGAGTACAAATCCTTTTGCCTTACAGTACGTGGCGAGCATTTCCTTACCACGTACAATATTTTCTTCTTTGAATTCTTTCTTAAACCACTGGTTGATCTTGTTCTTCGCCTGGGTACTCTTGACGATACTCAGCCAGTCACGGCTCGGTCCTTTGGAGTTCTGCGAAGTCAGGATCTCGATTCGGTCCCCGTTCTGGATCTTGTAATCGATATTGACCAACTTGCCATTGACTCTGGCACCTACCATCTTGTTGCCGACCGCAGTATGGATCGCATAGGCAAAGTCAACCGGCGTAGAACCGTTCGGCAGGTTCTTGACATCTCCGTTCGGTGTAAAGCAGTATACATCCTCTGCAAATAGATCCAAGTCTCCTTTCAGAAGATTCAGAAATTCCCGGTTGTCTGACATGTCTCGCTGCCATTCCAGGATCTGACGAAGCCAGCTCAGTTTCTCTTCTTCCTTCGCTTCAACGCTCTTCTTTCCATCTTCAGACTCTTTATATTTCCAGTGTGCCGCAATACCGTATTCAGCAGTTTTATGCATCTCTTTTGTACGGATCTGGATCTCAAACGGCTGACCGATCGAACTCATCAGAGTCGTATGCAGAGACTGGTACATATTTGCCTTCGGCATTGCGATATAATCTTTAAAACGTCCCGGTACCGGTGTATACATCTCATGGATAACTCCAAGCGCCGCATAACAGTCTTTTACAGAATCTACGATAATACGGACTGCAAACAGATCATAGATCTGATCCACCGTCTTATCCTGGTTCACCATCTTCTTATAAATGCTGAAGAAATGCTTCACACGTCCGTTCACTTCTGCATCAATGTTCGCATTCTTCATATGCGTGGAAACCTCATCCACGATCTGCTGGACAAATTCTTCCCTTTCCGTTTTTCTTGCATTGATCTGCTTTACCAGATCGTTAAAAACCTCCGGTTGGGAATATTTGAGCGCCAGGTCATCAAGCTCTGTCTTGATCTTGGAAATACCAAGCCGTTGTGCGATCGGAGCATAGATATCCATGGTTTCTTTTGCTTTTTCCAACTGCTTCTCCGGTCGCATATACTGCAGGGTACGCATATTGTGCAGACGGTCGGCAAGCTTGATGATGATAACACGGATATCTTTTGCCATCGCAAGGAACATCTTACGAAGATTCTCAGCCTGGACCTCCAGCTTATCCGCTGAATAGGAAAGCTGTCCCAGCTTTGTGACACCGTCTACCAGAAGAGCCACCTCATCTCCGAATTCCTGACGGATTTCTTCGTCCGTCATCACCGTGTCTTCTACTACATCATGAAGGATGCCGGCAACGATCGTCTCTTTGTCCATCTCCAGTTGTGCCAGAATGATTCCTACCCACAGAGGATGGATAATATACTCTTCTCCGGATTTCCGTGTCTGCCCTTTATGCGCATCTCTTGCAATATGATATGCTTTTTCGATCATAGAGACGTCCGCCGAAGGATGGTACTTTCTGACTCGCTCGATCAGACTTTTATAGAGCAGTTCCGGATTCTGATAATCTTCCACATCCTTTACCGCATGACCATCTACGATCTCCAGTTTTTTATGTGTTGGTTCGATCAGCATCTCCTGCTGGATTCCGATATCGTCTGCCATAGCCTTCCCTTCTTTCTCATTAGTTTCCCGGATACTGGATTACGGAATCTACTTTGTATCCTTTCAGTTTTTCCCGTCCTTTTAATCCCATCAGTTCGATCAGGCAGAGAACTTCTACAACCTCACCGCCAAGTCCTTCGATCAGTTTGATCATTGCTTCTGCCGTACCGCCTGTTGCCATCAGGTCATCTACGATCACAACCTTGTCTCCCGGTTTGATTGAACGCTTGTGGATCTCGATCTCTGCACTTCCATATTCCAGATCATACTTGATCGATGCTGTCTCGCAAGGAAGCTTTCCTTTTTTACGGATCGGCACAAATGCTTTTTGCAGATTATATGCAATCGGCATTCCAAAAATAAATCCTCTGGACTCCGGTCCGATCACGATGTTGAAATCCATGCCTTCAAGCTTATCCTGCAATTCCCGAATAGAAAGCTGAAGCCCTTCCGGATCTTCAAGAATGCTGGTTACATCTCTGAAAATAATTCCTTTTTCCGGATAATCCGGAATGCTGACAACATATTCTTCAAGTTTTTTCATCTTTCTTCTCCACCTTACCTACAAATATATACAATATCTATTAGTATAGCATAAAATTGCTGTTTTTCAAATTATTTATAATTTTGGATCACAATCTGTGGCGTACGGACTCCCTGATACTCATTGATATCAGGATAATAGGTAAATGCCATAACAATTCCATGCCCATGTCCGCGCAGCAGACACTCACAGGCAATATCTCCAAATTTTTCACGCACATATTCCACAAAAGTATTCACATCTCCAAAATACATGGCATCCATCCTTGTACCGTGAAGATCCTTCACCTGCAACTTCAGCACATTTTTATTCTTACCAAGGATTCTCGCACTTTCCACCTGTACCTGTCTTTCTGCAAAGACCGGACGTGCATTTCCTTTACCAAATGGTTCCAGAACCGCAAGCTCTCCGATAAATTTTTCATTGACACATTCAAACGGGAGCTGCATATCTATGGCAATCTTTTCATTCAGATCCTCTGGTGTAATCCCGGATTTTTCGTTAATCTCCTTACGGAACTGTTCCAGATTCTCCTCCGGCATGGAGAGACCTGCCGCCATCTTATGCCCGCCAAATTTTGACAACAGATGCTTTACCCGGTTCAGTCCTTCATACATGTGCCAGGTCTCGATCGATCTTCCTGAGCCCTTTAAACCTTCCGTGCCCTTCGTCAGCACAAAGACCGGACGGTAATATTTTTCCCGGATCCTTCCTGCCACGATCCCGGCAAGGCTTTCATGACATTCCGGCAGGTAGACCACCAGCACGTCTGCATCCTTAAGTTCACTGTTCTCCACCTGGATAAACGCCTCTTCTACCGCCTGCGCCGTCATATCCTTCCGGCTGTCATTGAGTGCTTTCAGATCACCTGCCAGCAGATCCGCCTCCGCCACTTTCTTTGCCTCCAGAAGCTCCAGGGCACGCTTTGCTGTATCCAGTCTTCCACTGGCATTCATACACGGACCGATCACAAATCCAATGTGATACGGAGACAGCTTATCTACATTCACACCAGTACATCCCATCAGCGCCTTCAGTCCCAGATTCTCCGTCCGTTTCAGCATATCCAGTCCCTGTTTAACGAAAATACGGTTTTCGTCCACCAGATCCATAACATCACCGATCGTTGCGATTGCCACATTTTCCATCAGATAATCTGCATCTTCCGCATCTTTTCCCATGGCTTCCATCAGAGCCTCCACCAGCTTGTAAGCAACCGCAGCCCCGCACAGCCCTTTGAACGGATAAGTACAGTCCTCCTGCTTCGGATCCACAACCGCATCTGCCTCCGGCAGAATATATCTTCGTCCCGCACCAATTTCCGTATACGGGACCTCATGATGATCCGTCACCACAATCGTCATTCCCATACTTTTTGCATAGGCGATCTCCTCTGCCGCCGCAATCCCGTTATCACAGGTAACGATCGTATCCACGTCGGCCTCCAGCGCCCGGTCGATCAGGTTCCGGTTCAGACCATACCCGTCCTTCATACGATCCGGAATGTCACTGTCCACATCAGCTCCGAGCATCCGGAATCCCTCCAGAAGAATATAGGTCGACTGGATTCCATCAATATCATAGTCTCCGATGATCCTGATTTTTGCATTTTCTTTTATCTTTTCTCCAAGAACCGCTACTGCCTTGTCCATATCCTTCATCAGCATTCCATCGTACAGATCGGCGATCGTACCGTTTAAATATTTCTCGATCGCATCATCCCCGATCACATCCCGGTTTCTTATCAGGGAAGCCACTCGCGGACTGATATGGAATTTCTCACTGATATGCTGAAAATCCGCTCCTTTTCTCAGAAGTACCCAGTTCTCCATTTTCTCTTTTCCTTTCTTTGGTAGTCAGATAATACAAAGATGCCGGAGGATTCTCCTCCGACACCTCATTTTCTGTCAGTTATTTCTTTTTCGCTGCTTTTTTGCCGCCGATTTTTGTTTTCATTACATACCATAATGCACCGGTGATACATACAGATGAATATCCGCCACCTGCAATACCAACCATAAGAGGTGCTGCAAATTCTTTAATAGAGCTTACACCCATGATATAAAGAACCGCTACCATGACAAATGTAGTAAATGTTGTGTAAATACTTCTTGTCAGTGTATAAGTGATACTTCTGTTTACAAGCGCTTTCAGATCATCGTTTCTCTTCATGACCCGAAGCTCTTCACGGATACGGTCGAAAATAACGATCGTCGCATTGATAGAATATCCAAGGATTGTCAGCATACATGCGATAAATGTATTACCGACAGATGTTCTTGCAAGTGCATAGAATGTAAGCACAAATAACAAATCGTGTAAAAGAGCAAGAACCGCACTTGATGCGAAACGTACATCTTTGAACCGGAACCAGATATAGATCAGCATACAGATCGCTGAAATGATAACTGCAATGATCGCATCCTGTCTCATCTCGGAGCTTACCGTAGAACTGATATTTTCTGCTGTAATTGTCGATGTGTCTACACCAAATTTATCAGCAAGCGCATTGTTAAGTGCTTCTCTTTCGTCAAGATTCAGCGTCTGTGTCTTGATGATGATCTGATTGCTGTCTTTTACTTTCTGTGCCTGTACATTGTGATCTCCAGTCACATCTTCTACAACCGGAACGATCTTTGAATCAATCTCTTTGATCGAGTAATCTTTATCAAATGTTACGGTTGTAGCCGTACCGCCCTTGAATTCCAGGCTGTAGTTCAGCGCACCTTCACCTTTTCCCGACTGGACTCCCATTGTTACAAAACCTGCTGCGATCACAGCAATTGATATTGCAAAGAAAATGGCTTTCTTTCCGAGGAAGTCGATAATTTTTCTTTCTTTTTTGAATTTCTTCGCATAAAATTTCACATCACGAAGACCAATCGCATACAGAGAGAAAATGATGATTCTGGTAATAACAAGTGCCGTAAACATTGACACAACAATACCAAGTGCCAGTGTCTGTGCAAATCCTTTTACAGAACCTGAACCCTTGAACCAGAGAATAGCTGCAGCGATCAGAGTTGTTACGTTACCGTCAACAATCGCAGACAGTGCTTTGTGGAAACCATTCTTCAGAGAAGTCTTAACACTGATACCTGTTGTCACTTCTTCACGCACACGGGCGAAAATGATAACGTTGGCATCGACTGCCATACCGATTCCAAGGATGATACCTGCAATTCCCGGAAGGGTAAGCGTGATATTAAATGCATTTAAAAGCACCAGGATCAGTCCTGTGTAGATCAGAAGTGCAAGACCTGCTGCAAGTCCCGGAATCAGATATACGAAGCACATAAATACGAAGATGATGGCAAGTCCGATGGCACCAGCCATTAAGCTTGTGCTGATTGCTTCTTCTCCGAGCTGTGCAGCTACTACATTAGAGCGAAGTTCTTCCAGTTCCAGAGAAAGTCCACCGATTCGGATGGTAGCTGCAAGATTGTCTGCTTCTTCATAGCTTGACATCCCTGTGATAACGGCTTCTCCGCCTTCGATCGCCTGATTAACTCTTGGTGAACTGATTGTCTGTCCATCATAAATAATGGAAATCTGTTTTCCTACATTTGCTGCTGTTGCTTCTGCAAATTTGGTTGTTCCTTCTTTGGTAAGCTGCAGAGCTACAACATATTCTTTATTCTTAGTCGTAGAGTTTTCCTGCGTCTGGGCCTCTGCATTTTTAACATCTGTTCCTTCAAGAACGGTGTTGCCATCTGCATCCTGAAATACCAGTGATCCTGGTTTGCCGAGTTCTTCCAGAACTTTATTGGCATCGGATACACCTGGGATCTCGATGTTGATCCGGTCGTCCCCTTCCTGATATACACTCGCCTCTGTGCTGTACTGCTCTACACGCTTCTGCAGCTTGTAGATGGTATCCTTCATATCTTCTGCGGAAGGATTCTTGTCTTTTGCCTGATAAGTGATGCTGACACCACCTGCAAGGTCAAGACCAAGATTGATATTTCTTGCAGAACCTGTGTGGGAGGAACCAAATCCCTGCCAGCAGGTAAATCCAAGAAGTCCTAAAAGTGCAGCAATCAGAACAAGGCTTACTATTCCTTTACTCTTCTTCATGTCCAAGTCCCTTTCTTAGTTTTCGTCTGCCATTGCAGCCTTTATCATAATCGCGCATTCTACGCGCTTACGTTCCATCTCACAGCCCAGATCATAAGAATCATTTAATCCGTCTGCATACTTGTATGCGTTTGCCATACACCCGCCACTGCAGTAGAATCTTGCAAAACATTTCTTGCATTTTTCTTTGGTATATACATTGCAGCAACGGAACTCATCTGCGATCTCCGGTCTTGTAATTCCTTCGTTTACATTTCCCATCAGGAAATTTTCATCACCTACAAACTGATGACACGGATAGAAATCTCCCCATGGTGTAACAGCAAGGTATTCTGTTCCCGAACCACATCCGGACAGACGTTTGTACAGACAAGGTCCTCCTTCCAGGTCGATCATAAAGTGGAAGAAATTGAATCCTTCTCCCTTTTTGTCTTTCTCAATGATATATCTTGCAAGCTTGTCATACTCATCAAAGATCTGCGGAAGATCTTCTTCACGGATTGCATACGGATCAGATTCATCCCCGACAACCGGTTCGATCGACATCTGCTTGAAGCCAAGCTCTGCAAAATGCTTTACATCCTCTGAAAAATCCAGATTGTTTCTGGTAAATGTTCCGCGGATATAGTAGCGCTCCTGATTACGTGAATCAGCAAGCTTCTGGAACTTCGGAACGATCAGATCATAGCTTCCCTTTCCGTTTCTGAAAGGACGCATTCTGTCATTGACTTCCTTACGTCCGTCAAGGCTGATGACCACGTTATCCATCTCTTTATTGATAAACTCCTGAATCTCATCATTCAGAAGCACTCCGTTCGTAGTTACTGTAAAGCGGAAATGCTTATCATGAAGCTTTTCCTGCTCTCTTCCGTATGCCACCAGGTCTTTTACAACCTGCCAGTTCATAAGTGGTTCTCCACCAAAGAAATCAACTTCCAGATTCCTTCTTGTTCCGGAATTGGCGATCAGGAAATCCAGGGCTTTCTTACCAACTTCATAAGTCATAAGCGCTCTTCTTCCGTGATACTCTCCTTCTTCTGCAAAACAGTATTTGCAGGCAAGATTGCAGTCGTGTGCGATATGCAGGCAGAGTGCCTTCACAACCGTCTTACGCTTGATAACCTCCCCGATAAAAGGTTCATATGTATCAACAACAAAAAGCTGTCCGTTTGCAGTCAGCTCTGTCACATCATCCAATATATCTCTGAGTTCTTCTTCGGAATATTTCCCTTCCAGCTCATCTTTCAGCTGGTTCCATGTACTTTCTTCTTTCAGCGTCTGCACTGTCTGATTCTCGTTCATACGGTTCAGACATGCAATAACTTCGTACCCCGGCTCGTCCACTACATGAACGCATCCGCTGTTGACATCAAGTACAATATTATATCCATTGTTCTGGTACTGATGAATCACAACCGGTACCCCTTTCTATCCTTATTTTTCAAATTTTTCCTCATACGTCAAATGACAGCGGCTTTAAAGCCGCTGCCTGCTTGTCATACTTATTCACTACACTTACAAATATCTCTTATTTGCTGTGTTCGCAAGTCTGATTTCCTACTGTACAAGAAGTCTTGCATGCTGACTGACAGGATGTCTGGCATTCTCCGCATCCGCCCTTCTTTACTGTATTGTTCAGAGTCTGTGTATTCAATGTTTTAATGTGTTTCATTGTAATATCCTCCTTCTTTGCTCATTATGTGATACAGTATAGCACATTTCCCAACTTACCGTCAACGCAAAAATCCAATCTAAAACAAATGCTAGGAGGTATTTTCCCTAGAATTTGCTGCCTCCGCCACCGTGGGTTCTTCCTGATGAAGAAGTATGTGTACTGCTGCCGCCGGAAGAGCTCTTCTTTTCTTTCGCCGTTTTCGAAGTCGTTTCATAAAGGAACATATCTCTGCTTTCTGTAATATCCAGACTATCGTCTTTTACATAGCTACCTGCCGCTGACTGGAAACGCACTGTTTTAAGCTGTGCTTTCATCCTGCCGACAATGATAAGTGACAGAACAACTCCTACCCCAAGGGAGATCAGAATCCAGATTGGGGATAATGGCTCCTTTGGAAGACTTTTCCTGTCATACGGCTTTCCGTTTCTTGCCTGTGTAATGAATTCGTCACACAGCTCTGAAAAAGTCTGAAATGCCGAAAAATAATTTCCATCCTTCAGATCACTCGTCATTTCTTTTGAAATGTATTTGATCCCTGCATCGGTAAAAGCTGTGATTCCGTAACCACAGGTTGAAATATAACAGTCATTCTCTTCTCCCAGACTAATGAGAAGAAGGATTCCATCCTTATCCTGTCCATATCCGAAGTTTCCGTAATCATAAATATCATCGGCGTATTCTTGCACAGTTTTTTCATCCAGCGTATTTGTTGTCACAACGACAACATCCATTTTCTGTCGGATACTCAGTTCATCAAGTATGTCATTTAATTTTGCTTCCTCACTATCCGTCATAAGTCCCGCCATGTCCTGCACACGACAATAATCATTTGCAAATCCTTCTGCATCTTCGGCTGAAACCGAAAACGTCATCCCCAGGCAAAGGGCCAGAACAAGCAGAAGTGATATTATTTTCTTTTTCATTCCGTCACCCCCTAAAACAGTCCAAGAAAGTGCAGAAGTGTTGCTGCACCGTAGGTTACTGCCGTGAACGCGGTCGCCAGTATCAGTGTCCAACGAGTTGCTGCCGCCTTATCTACCGGCAGGTCGCCGACGAATTTTCCGGTCTGTCCGTTCATTGCAAATGTATATTTGTTACCATTCCATGTGGTATTTAAAAGCCACACCGGATATAAAGCATACTTGGCTTTTCCGCCATGGAACTGTACACTGGTATTTTCAGCTACTACAGTATCGTAACCAATGACTGTTTCGGCAAATGCCTGCTCCGTAGATTTTTTCACACGCTCATTCGCCCGGTCAATGCTTTCTTCCGCAGTCACATCATACTTATCTGCCAGGTAACCGGCAAGATAAGCCGTCTGGAAATCCACTGCCTCCCCACAGTTAAACGGTTCGATGGATTCCATCAGATCATCCGCCATTTTTGTAGAACCGTCTACCGGAACATATTCAAATCCAACACTTCCACCTCTGTGCACCATATAATAACTGGTCTGGGTATAATTGTAATCACTGTCACTCCAAGTACGGATCTTGGTTGCCTTATAACGGACCTTAGCGTCTACATCGGTATCAAATAGCCAGAACGGTACATAGACTCCTTTGATCTCGTCAATATGGTTCTGATCCTTAAAAATCTTCGGCAGAAGACGTTTTCCTGTAAGATGCTTCATGAGCCCTTCTTTTGCTGCTTTTTTATCCAGTTTAAACGGAATGACCAGATCCGGTTTCAGGGAGCCGGAGAATTGTCCCATCATAACGATTGGATTATCACAGAATGGGCAGGATGTTGCCGCTGTATTTGCGTCACCTACAATTTCTCCTCCACAGGATTTACACACATAAGTACGCAAACCATCCGTTTCTCCTTCTCCCCATTCACCGCCTGCTGCGGTTTCCCATTCCATGCTGTCTGTTTCTTCGTCCTGCAGTTCGGCATCATATCCCTTCAATGCGTCCATTTCGAACTCTGTGTCGCAATACGGACACTTCATCTTCTGGATCGTACTGTCAAAGGCTATCGCACCGCCACAGCAGGGACATTTATATTCTTGCAAGCCTGCCATGAAAATCCTCCTCTCTTAATGCGCCTGTCGATCAAATTCCGCAAGTGCTTCGTCCGCTCTCCGGATCCACTCTGTACGGTCTCCGTAGATTGCACATTTGTTTGCCATAATTCATCCTCCTTTCAGCCAATACCGGATTTCCGGACATTTTCTTTTCTTGTTTATGATTCTCCTGTTGCTTTTACGACCCATTTGGCATTGTCTACCTGGAAGCTATAACCACAGAAGGAACAACAATTGTGTTCATCTGGTATGAAATTGGCTCCACAGGATGGGCAATCTTTTTCCTTGAAAAATGCTCCGTCCGTCTTCCTTCTTTCTGGATATCTCGCCCTCTGCAAAACGAGTGTCGTTTTTGTTTTCTTTGTATACGGTTTTCCACTCTCAGGCAGGTAGGTTTCACTTCCATATGCCGTAGTGGTGATTTCTGTTGTATTGTCTGTATTTACAACATTTTTAAGTATGATCGATCCGATTCCATAATCCATCAGATCCGGCTTGTTTACATCCTTATAAAGTGCATCATTGATGCAGGATCTCAGATAATTTTCCGAGTATCTGACGATCTCCTTCGGCAGCTTTTCCTGTTTCTCTTCCTTGGATTGAAAAATTTTCGCAATTCCCAGAAGTATAAGCAGTGTAGCAATTACACCTATAGTAAGAGAAATATCCGTGTCTTTGATCAGGTAAAGGCACAAGGTCAGACACAGGAACATGATGCCCGAGTAAGCAAGCAATAATAGTCCGTATTGCATGTTCGCACCCATTTTCTCATAAATTTCGAATACCTCTGTCTGCCAGTCGTAGAATTCACTTTGTATCACACCGCCACAATATGGACAGATGACTTGCTGACTGCTCAGTTCCACCTCAGCTCCACAGGATGGACAGATGATCGTCCCTTTATCGGAATAAAATTTCTTGTTCTTGCCCTGACGGTCCGAATAACGAATGTGCCTTGACTGAAGAATCCGAAGGTAACTGTTTTTCCGATAGATCTGATGCACTGTCTTACCAGATTGAGGAGAAATAAGACGTTCCAAAGAACTACATTGCAGGATAGACTCCCTCCACTCCCGTCCGTCATCATTCCATCTTTTGAAATTATTTTTTGGAAGTGGTACAACGTCCGTCACCTGGATATCTCGGCAAAGCTTACGCTTTCCCAACAGTTCCACCTGATGAACCATCTTTCTGCGAAATGTAAGATCCATTCTCTTTGGAAGATAACCCTTATCTGCTTTTCCAAGTGGAAGTAATACATTTTCAAAGGAATCCTTGATGTCCTTCTGAAGCCTTGCCCCTTGCAACGGTGTTTCACGCTTTGCAAGAATTCTTTTCATTTTTGCTTTTTTCAAATTCTTTGGCATAAACTGTTCAAAGTCTATGTCAATGATTTTCTCAGCAATGGCAAACGCACAGATTATGGTAGCTGCAAACGCAAACAGCATCGCCTCTGACAATCCCATATTTATCCCTCCTCATCTATCATTCTATCTGGTTGACCTATTGTTCCTTCTCTTTGCTCTTACCAAATATTTCATAGATCAGGAATATGGAGATAATGATTCCCGCCGGGATCATCATAACGGAGGTAATATTATCACCTATATCGCCTGTGTAAAGCTTGTATTCTCCATTCAAAGCCCGGTAAGCCTTCTCTGTCACTTCATCCCCCCGGGATATATCTCTGGAAAATACATCTTTTCCTGTATAAGTTTTTCCATCCACTTCAAAGGACAGAATTGCGTGATACTTTACATCTTCATCGCCCTTTTCATCGGTCTTAACACTTATCTGATAATCTTTTACAACGGCGGTTACATGACGAACATCGGAAGATAGTTTATATTCTATACTGGAAAAAATATGAGTAACTCCATATACAACGAGCCCAATCGAACCAATCAGTAAGAATACACATATCACCTTATTTTGTGCTTTATCTGAAAGTATCTTCATGCAACTTCCTCCTTCCATACTTACAGTCTTCTACCCTCTTTTTCTTCCCGGTGATACTTGATAAGATCTTTACTTAATCCAATGAAACCAATGAGACCTAGCGGAATCATTACAGCAAATGCAAGGAAGTAAATCGGAGTTGGTCCCGGTTCCAGTTTATATTTTCCTTTTGAGTTCCGGTAAACGGTGATCAGTACAGTATCTCCTCTCCTTATTTCTTTATTGCGAAATTCAAAATCATCATATGTTGTTCCATCGATTTCATAAGTAAACCTTACTTTATATTCTTCTTTTCGGTCTCCCTGATTGTCTTTTTCATGCGTTTGTTCACAACTGTAAACGGTTGCATGAAGCGTTCGAACATCCGTGGAATTCTTAAACTCACTGCTTTCATGCTTCGTATATATCATGCCGCCGATTCCTGCGATAATAATGAAGATACTTAAAATCAAAGCACCGATTGTGGTCTTATGTTCCTCTTTTTCTGATGGGAGTCTAAACATAGAATTCCCTCCTCTCCCGCGAATTACTGTCTGTCGTTCTCGTCAAAGATGTCGCCACATTCTGGGCAGAATTTTGGTGGGTGTGTCGGGTCTTCCGGTTCCCATCCACATTTGTCACAACGGTAAAGCAGTGCACCTTCCGGTTTCTTTGCTCCACAGTTCTGGCAGAATTTTCCTTTATTCACTGAACCGCAAGAACAGGTCCATCCTTCTTCCTCTACCGGTTTTGGTGATCCGCATTTACATTTCCATGCACCCGGTGTCGGCTGTGGTTCCGGTTTCTTGCTTCCGCATTCCGGACAGAACTTGCCGGTAACAAAGTTTCCGCAGCTGCACTTCCATCCGTCTGCCTGCGGTGCCGGCTGCTGAACGGCCTGTTGTGCAGCCTGCTGCGCTGCCATCTGCTGTGCCTGCTGCTCCTGCTGTTGCTGACCCATTGCAAATAAATTCTGTGCGTTCATACCGCCGCCCTGATTCATTGCCATACCCATGCCCATGAAGCCTGTCATTGCACCGGCCTGATTACCGGCTGCAGTCTTCATTGCATCAGCCTGTGCTCCGACCAGCGTTGCTGCTGCCATTGTAGGATCGCGCATGATCGCTGTACGCTGAGCCTGTTTTATAAGTTCTGCATCTTCATCCGGAAGTGTCACAGATCCAAGGGCAATACTTACAACCTTCAGTCCGCGAAGTGCGCCCCATTTTTCTGAAAGTGCAGTATTCATCGCATTTTCAAGATCTGTGTTATGTGTCACGATCTGATTCGGACGAAGCTCCAGTTCTGACAAATGTCCGAATGCCGGCTGAAGAGCGGAGATAAACTCTGTTTTAAGAGTCGCATCTAATTCCTCACGTGAATATTCCTGCTCCACATTTCCGCAAACATTAGAGTAGAACAAAAGCGGATCGGCAATCTTGTAAGAATAGACACCTGAACAGCGGATCGATACGTCGATATCAAGTCCGATCTTGGAATCCACAACACGGAACGGAACCGGATTCGGCGTTCCGAAGCGATTTTCCAGAATCTCCTTGGTATTAAAATAATAGATTCTCTGATCCTTTCCGGTATCTCCTCCGTATGTAAAACGTTTTCCTACGGTTTTAAAGGTTTCTTTGATACTCTCTCCAAGGCTGCCTGCAAAAATAGACGGTTCGGAAGAAGTATCATAAGTAAATTCTCCCGGTTCTGCACAGACTTCTACGATCTTGCCCTGTTCTACAATGATCATACACTGTCCGTCTGCTACAGCAATTCCAGAGCCGTTCGAGATAATATTGTCATTTCCTTTGGTGTTCGCTGAACGTCCGGTGACACGTTTTTGTCCTTTTGTAACGAGTACCTCCTTTGGCATCGATTCACAGTAGAAAAATTCCTTCCATTGATCTGCAAAAGTACCTCCAAGAGCACCCATACCTGCTTTAATAAGTCCCATAATATTTTCTCCTTTCCTTTTTGAAATGATCTTCCTCTATGTTATCCGGTTACACCGGAAGAACACGGTTTAATATGCGGCATTCCATGTGTCTGTAAAAACATCATAAATATAAATGAGATTATCACAAACGCCGTAAAGCTGTTCCTGCACAAACTGTTCTCCATTATCAGTTCCTAATACAAAAAGCATACAGCTGCCTCCGTTTATGATCTCTGATTCTCCTGTATACATAAGCTTCATTCCATTTTCCAGTCCCTGTCTGACCTCTCCATACTCCAGCAGGATCTCTGTTGCGATTTCAACCGAACGTTCATCCGGTGTTTCCTCATAGACTGAGAAATCATATACTCCGGCAAGTTCCGCCAGATGGCCGTCCATTAATGAAATCGACGGGTGGAAATCTATGGCACCGCCACCATCTGTTACCGAAACCAGTACATTGGAATAGATCTCACTGAAATTACAACGCAGTACCAGCACCTCTCCCGGTTTTCCTTCAAATAACGGATGACTCTTATCATCTACATATTCACCATTTTCCGTGATATCAGAAGGATAGACGGTCACTCTGCCTTTTTCATTTGGCGGAACGATGGCATACAATTCCTGCCCTTCTTCCATATAACAGGCTGCCTCTGACAAAAACGGATACTCTTTTGTTAAATGATGAAATTCCAGGTAAAATGAAAGATCTGTCATTGTAAATTCACTGTCCACATACCCGAAAAGTGCAACTCCTGCACCACAGCCGTTTTGATTGATCTGCTTTCTGAGAAATGCCAGTTCCGTATCTTCCGTCTCGACGATTTCTGTCTTCCCCGGCTCTTCTTTTTCCTTCTCTTTTTCTTCCTTCTTCTCTTCTTTTTTATCATCCTGCACTTTCACAAGACCGCTTTTATTCTCGCCTTCCACAGGCTTTTGCGGACTGCTCTTATGAGGCAGTCTGCATCCGCATAATAAGCCGGCCTGCAGGATTATCAAACAAAACAGTAATGATATTTTCTTCATATTACATTTCTCCTTGTAAAGACTGAACCTTTTTTCTTTCTCCAAAACGGCAAGCACCTATTTGCCGTTTTGGAGAAAGGGCTTTCCTGATCAGAAAGCCGCTTTCTTAGGTATGTCTATTTTCTTCTGTGGGAAACGGTTGTTAATCCTATAAAAGCAAGAGCAGCTGCAAGAATCATTGTAGTCCAGATAACCATCAGGCTGTCGTTACCGGTCTTAGGAGATTTCATTTTATCATCCGGAGCCTTCTTCTGTACCGGAGCTACTGCTTTCTTCGCATTATAACTGTTTGTGAAAACAGCTTCCCGTACTTCATTTTCCTCATTAATATATCTATCTTTGTCAAGCTTATAAAATGCCCAATCCTCTGCACCGTTCTCATTGATATGTGGTACTACATAATAGCTTGTCTCATCATAAGTCCATCCGCTGGCATTTCCTTTAATCTGACGTAACACAAAGCCTTCTGAAATATTTCCAAGCAGGTTACTGTTAATCGTAAAAGTAAATGTGCCATTGTAAGTTTTTTCACCGTTTGTTTCAATAGCATCGGAAATAATCTTATATTCTACCGGTGCTCCGAACTCTTCGATCACAAACTTAAATGTTTCTTTTATCGGATCAGCTTCACCGGTCTTTTTCACAACAAGCTTATACGGAATTTCCATCTGAATCTGTTTTACCTGCTCTTCCATTACCCATCCACATACCTTACAGGTAATTGCATAATCTTCCGTAGCGTGTCCTTCATGGTCCGGAATATGTACAGCAAAATCCAGTTTTTCTTTGCAGTCCTTACATTCATGCCAGTGTCCTGAATAATCACTTTCCCAGACATCGGACAGATTATGATTTTCAGGATTTTTTTCTCCTTCGAAGGTATGATTTCCATCACTTTCAATCGCTCCGCATTTTTCACAAGTATAATAGAACACTGCATCATTAACACAAGTACCCGGAGTCATTACGGCTCTTTCTGATGCTTCTGCTAATGAAAAATCATGTTCACATGTATCCGGTTCCACCCCTTCTTCGGAGGCATGTACCGGCATAGCAGTAAACAATAGGCCGCTTACCATAACCATAGACAGTAATAAAGATGTAATTCGCTTTTTCATAATCAAACTCCTTTTTTCTTTGTTTTTCTTTGTTTGTGGCTTTTTTATTTTTCACCCGGCGACTCGCCAAGTCGCTGTCCCTTTTTTCACCTCTCTTTTCTTCTTTATTTCAGTCGGATATATACGCAGTTTCTTCTCGGTGGTTCTTCCATTTCCTTACATCGCATAAATCTGATCCATCAGATATTCAGCAGTCATGGATCCATAGAAGAACTGGTCGATAAGACCGTTTTTCTTCGCATCCCGAATGTCTTTTGCCGCCTGTTTTTCTGTATTGGAATCCACGATGAAAGCAATTTTACAGTCAGGACACACCCTCTTTACTTCATCCCGAAGCTTCATTCTCTCGCAAAGCTTCCACGGAGTATAGCCCGTCACCTCCATGATAAGAACAAACGGTTTATAAAGTTTACAAAGTTCAACCGTATCTTTTGGAGACTCCGTACGGACTACATCAATCTCATAATCCGATTTTTTGAAGGCAGTCGCTACGGAATCCGCAAACAGAAAATTCTGCATATCAACCACTATTTTTCGCATCGAACCATCCTCCTTTCTTTCAGCGATATATCCGATGTGTCTGCTATATTTCTTTTTTTCTTTAGTCTAACAGAGAAGAATAGCGCTGTCTGTCCTCATAAATGTGGACAAACAAGCATTTTACACAAAAAAATCGCTCTACCTAATAAAAAGCAGAGCAATTTTCACATCTAAATCCTATTTTATTTTCTTCTTATACGTCGAGCTGACTGCTCGGTACGACCAGGCGTTTGCTTACCGCCGCAACCATCAGGCGATTGCGGTTTGTGTATCCTGTTTTCTCTAACATCCGGTTGATATAGGTACGAACCGATGATTCTGCCACATGAAGCTTAGCCGCAATCTCGGCATTCGTCTTCCCTTCACACAACAAACGTAAGGTTTCCATTTCCTGATCGGAAAGGTCACAGGAAAGTGCTTTTCCAAGCTGCACAGCCGGCACCTTGTCCGGCCAGAAATTTTTACCTGCAAGTGTCCCTTCGATCACGCTAATAAGATCACCGGAGGGAGAATCCTTATACCAGAAGCTGTCCGCTCCTATTTTCCTTGCACGATCCAGAAATCGTCCTTCTAACATGGAGGTCACCATTACGATCTTGATCCGTGGATAGTATTTTTTGATTGCTTCAGCCGCATCTAATCCATCCGAATCATTTTCTGTACAAATATCCATCACCACCAGGTCAATATGCCCCTCACCACATC
>SKEO01001078.1_pt1 | contig 23134 bp, 18 predicted proteins | sample 4826801 | NCBI WGS metagenome assembly SKEO01 (sample SAMN11008807, study PRJNA524170) | human gut metagenome | biome: Human fecal sample; material: Feces; isolation source: fecal sample from pouch patient p3 | host: Homo sapiens | place: Israel: Tel-Aviv | collected 2016-02-25 | reverse complement strand
CAGTAGAAGATCCTATAGAGTATGTATATGGGTTTAAGAAATCTATGATACATCAGAGACAGGTAGGAAGAGATGTACCTGATTTTGCGACAGCACTTCGTTCAGCACTTCGTGAAGACCCGGATGTTATTCTTGTAGGAGAGATGAGAGATTATGAGACTATCAATGCAGCAATTACAGCTGCTGAAACAGGACATCTTGTATTATCAACACTTCATACAAGAAGCGCTACACAGACAGTTGAGCGTATAATCAGTGCATGCCCTATTGAGGCGCAGTCTGCACTTATAATACAGATTGCATCTGTATTAACTGGAGTTATAACACAGACACTTGTACCTCGTGCAGAGCAGGAAGGGCGAATTGCTGCAACAGAGATTATGCTTAATAATACAGCAGTATCTAATCTTATTAAAGAGAAGAAGACTAATCAGATTCAGACCGTTCTTCAGTCAAATATGCAGACAGGTATGCACACAATGAATTATTCGCTTGCTAATCTTGTTAAGACAAGAGTTATTTCAAGGGATGTAGCTTTGAAGTATTCAGAGAATCCAACTGAACTTGCTAAAAGTATATAATAGTAACTTGTAGTGCTATGCAGTTTTAAAACTTTGCGAATAGTGTACAAAATACAGAACAACAAAAAATAATTTGAAAATAAAGCCATTCTACTGTATTATAGGGTTAGATTCATTACGGATAACACTATAGTACGGCTGAAAGGCTTTTTTTATGAAAAGAATTAAATTAATTAACAGGATTTTTTACTGTATATTTTTATTAGGATTTCTGCTTTTTATGGCTTCAGGATTTATATTCAGCACTGTAGATGAAGTGACACCGGCAGATAAAAGAACGAGTGTCGTAGTTAAACCAGAGGATACAAGATATATTGGAGATGACACAATTGAATATTATGTGAAGATTAGAGCAGGTGCAGGAAATAATAATGCACTGGCATTTGTAAGCAGGCATCAGGAAGTAGAAGTATATGCAGGTGGAAGACTTATATATTATATAAAAGCGCATAGTTCTATATATGGAACAACCACTGGAACTAATTATACGATTGTGAACCTTCCGCCATATACAACAGATATAACTGTAAGGCTTACTAATGTATATGCTGGTCATAAGATAAGAGGAACAACATTTGAATATGGCGACGAGACAAAACTTGTAAAAGAGCTTATTGCGAAATCTTTACCATCAGCAGTACTTAGTTCGTTTATAATAATAGTTGGATTTGCTATGATTATATTATGGATTTTCTGTAGAAAGAAGATTGCACAGACACAAGCACTGTTTTATTTTGGTATATTTGCAATGATTATAGGTGCATGGGCTCTTAATGAGACTGATATTGCAACGATTCTTGTGCAGGACAGGAAGATAGGTTCACTGATAGGATATGTACTGCTTATGATGATACCTATTCCTTTTATGCAGGCAGAGAAGAATTTTTTCCAGATAGGGAAAAGTGCTGCGAATAATATCTTGTGTGCCATATATGCTGCAACAGCTGTAATACTGCTTGTATGTCATATGACAGGTGTGTGTGAGTTTAAGAACAGCGTGTACATTATACATATGATGCTTGTTATGTCACTTGTATATTTCTGTGCAATTCTTATTAAAAGAGTATGGGTTAAAGGCTTTGACAGGAAAGTAAAAGCTAATATTATAGGTGCAGCTGCACTTGGAATTTCTATGATTGTTGATCTTATTGCATATTATAAGGGAATGCAGCAGACAGATCTTATAGGAAAACTGGGTATTCTTGTATTTATTATTGTGCTTGGTTATGAGAGCATATCAGAAGCATTTGTGAAGATTAAGGAAGGACAGAAGGCAGATTTCTACAAAGAGATGGCTGTAACTGATACTATGACAGGGGTTTATAATCGCTCTGCATTTGAGGAGTGGGAATATGAAACCTCTGATTATGAAGGATATTCTATAGCAACATTTGACCTTAATAATCTCAAGTGGTGTAATGATAATCTGGGGCATGCAGCAGGAGATGCCTATATTCAGGCATCAGCCAGAATTATTAAAGAGATATTTGGCAGACATGGTAAATGTTATCGTATAGGTGGGGATGAATTCTGTACTGTAATTAATCAGAAGCAAAAAAGTTTTGATATTGGAAGACATGTGAAGCAGCTAAGGGAACTTGAAAAGTATGCTGAAGAAGAGATTGGAATCAAAGACCTTAATGTGCAGATTGCATGTGGTTATGCTGAATATGATATAAAGACAGATAAGAACTTTGAAGATACAAGAAGCAGAGCTGATAAGAAAATGTATGAGAGTAAGAGAAGCTTGAAAAGAGAGTGATATATGGATAAATACGGAATTTTAAAGCATTATTTTGGGTATGATTCATTTCGTACGGGTCAGGAAAAGTTAGTTGATGCTATTCTTGCAGGGCAGGATGTGTTAGGAATTATGCCTACAGGTGCGGGAAAATCATTATGTTATCAGGTGCCGGCATTGTTAATGTCCGGCATTACTCTTGTTGTATCTCCACTTATATCGCTAATGAAGGATCAGGTTGGAGCGCTTAATCAGGCAGGGGTACATGCTGCTTATATTAATAGTTCACTGACAGATAATCAGATAGCTAAGGCACTCGCATTTGCAAAGCAGGGACGGTATAAAATTATATATGTTGCACCTGAAAGGCTGGAAACATGGGGGTTTCTTGATTTTGCCACACATGTAGAGATATCTATGATTACTGTAGATGAAGCTCACTGTATATCACAGTGGGGACAGGATTTCAGACCAAGTTATCTGAATATATTGTCGTTTGTTAAGAAACTGGCAAGGCGTCCAATAATAAGCGCGTTTACAGCTACAGCGACAAGCAAAGTAAGAGATGATATATTGCAGATTCTTTCACTCGAAAGACCTGTAATACTCACGACAGGTTTTGACAGAAGCAATCTGACATTCAAGGTCAAGCATATTAAGGACAAGGATTCATATATACTTGATTACCTTGTAAGCCACAGACAGGATAGTGGGATTATATACTGTGCTACAAGAAAAAATGTTGAAAAAGTCTATGACATGCTTAATGCCAACGGACTTTCTGTGACTAAGTATCATGCGGGACTCTCAGCGGAAGAAAGAAAAGAAAATCAGGATTCATTTATATATGATATCAAGCCAGTTGTTGTTGCAACTAATGCATTTGGAATGGGAATTGACAAGTCAAATGTAAGATTTGTAATTCATTATAATATGCCGCAGTGTATAGAGAATTATTATCAGGAGGCTGGACGTGCCGGAAGAGATGGAGAGGATTCAGAATGCGTATTGTTGTATTCTCCGCAGGATATTATGATAAATAAGTTTTTCATAGAACATAGAGAGCCTAATCCTGATATGGATGCAGAAGAACAGGCACGTCTTATGATTCTTGATAAAAGAAGGCTTAATGCAATGGTCGATTACTGCAAGACAACAGGCTGTTTAAGAGAGTATATACTTAAATATTTTGGAGAAAGACCAGACAATCCAGAGGGTGGAAGATACAACTGCCATAACTGTTCTAACTGCGTTATTGATGAGGCAGAACGGGAAGCAGATGAGGCTTATATGTATCCGGGAAACCGTTTCAGTGCACCTGTATCAAGGAATGCTGCAATGGTGGCAGACAGAATGAAGCGTTCTGCCGCTGCTGCAAAGTCAGCATATGCAACGCCCAAGTCAAAGAAGCCGGAGGATGCACTTAATGACAGAGGTGTTATGTTGTTTAACAGACTGCGTGAGTTAAGAAAACAGATAGCTGTTTCAGTAGGCGTTCCGCCATATGTAATATTTTCAGACAGGACGCTTATAGACATGTGTATTAAAGTACCATTCAGTGAAGAAGAAATGTTGTCAGTAAGCGGTGTCGGCGAAAATAAATATGAGCGTTATGGTAAGGTATTTATGGATGAGATATATGATTTTCTTGATGGAATGAAGCAGAATCTGGCAAGATGATATAAAAGTGTTTATGGACAGTATTTTGCGAGATGAGATTACAGATGTTAATTGTATGAAATTATGTGGGTTCAAATCAGAAGAATGAATGGGAGATATGAATGAAGAATTATAAGATGATAATAACTTATGATGGTACAAGGTATTATGGTTGGGAACATCAGCCAACTACAGATATGACAATTCAGGGCAAGTTAGAATCAGTGCTTTCTGCCATGACAGGAACTGATGTTGAGGTTATAGGTGCAGGAAGAACAGATGCCGGAGTGCATGCAAAAGGAATGGTTGCCAATGTACATATGGAAACTAAGATGAAGGAAGATGAGATATGCGATTATATGAACAGATATCTTCCAGAAGATATCTGTGTGCAGGAGGTCCGTGTTGCATCTGACAGATTCCACAGCCGTTACAATGCGCAGGGGAAAACTTATTGCTATACATGTTATGTTGGGGATAAGAAGCCTGTATTTAACAGAAAATATGTCAACATAATTGAGGGTAAGCTGGATGTTGAAGCCATGAAGAGGGCAGCAGACATACTTACTGGAGAACATGATTTTGCATCATTTTGTGGTAATCCCAAGATGAAGAAATCGACAGTCCGTGAGATATATTCAATAGATGTTTCTTTAAAGGGCTCGTTCCTTAATCTTACATATCATGGAAGTGGATTCCTACAGTATATGGTAAGAATATTAAGTGGTACACTTCTTGAAGTTGGACAGGGAAAGAGAACACCAGAGAGTATGTATGAACTTTTAGAGGAGAGAAACAGAAGCCTTGCAGGTGCAACTGCGCCGGCAAAGGGACTGTGTCTTCTGAAGGTTGACTACTCGAAGGAGGCTTGATAGTCCGGACGCCGTACAGTAACTGTGGAAGGGTGTGTGGTGTCCTTAGGCATCTGCCCTCAGGATTCCTATGTCTAGTGAAACTAAATGCCGCAATCTGCTAAGTTTTTTATGTGGCTTGTAATCAAACGCGCTTCGCTTGAACGAGATTACAAGCCACAATCTTTAGCAGATTGCGGCATTAACTTTCACACGACATAAGAATATTCGGGCATACACCTAAGGACACCACACACCTATCCCACAGCATACTGTACGGCTGACTTTTTCTTCTTCAAGTAGTCAGCCTCCGGACGAATGCTCGCCTGCGGCATTGCATTCTGAGTGGGGTGGTGGCTTTGAGATTGGGAGCTGTTATACAAGACCGATTTATGCCGAACCGTGTGTAAGTTAATGCCGTTATATACAAAAAGTGCTGTGTAAAAATCTCGTTCAAGCGAAGCGCGTTTGATTTTTACACAGCTAAAAGACATTGTATATGACGGCATTTACTTACACTAGGTGCAGGCATCCATGAGGTCTTGTATAACAGCTTCCTATCTCAATGCCCACCTTTGTACTAATTAAAGAACCTTCGACAAGAAATCCTTCAATCTCTCACTCTTAGGATTGCCAAAGAATTCTTCCGGAGCCCCCTCTTCATTGATGACTCCATCGTAGAAGAACATGCATCTGTTGGCAACTTCTTTTGCAAATCCCATCTCATGAGTTACGACAATCATTGTCATTCCTGATGCGGCAAGTTCCTTCATGATTGCGAGAACCTCACCAACCATTTCAGGATCAAGTGCAGATGTTGGTTCATCGAAAAGCATTATCTCAGGATTCATTGCAAGTGCTCTTGCTATAGCAACTCTCTGCTTCTGACCACCACTCAACTGGTTAGGATAAGCATCGGCTTTGTCAGAAAGTCCCACTCTTGCAAGAAGCTCATCAGCTTTCTTATCAGCTTCTTCTTTGCTCATAAGTCCAAGCTTAGTAGGAGCAAGAGTTATGTTTCTTCTTATAGTCATATTAGGGAAAAGGTTAAAATGCTGGAACACCATTCCAATCTTCTCTCTTAATTCATCCACATTTACACTCTTATCTGTAAGATCCTGCTCATGGAATAATACATGACCTTCTGTAGGAGTTTCAAGAAGGTTAAGCGAACGTAAAAATGTTGATTTACCGCAGCCAGATGGTCCGATAATTGCAATAACCTCTCCTTTGCGGACTGTTGTATTGATTGATTCTAATACAACATGGTCGCCAAAAGATTTCTTCAAATCTTTAACTTCAAGAATGATTTCGTTAGTATTATCGCTCATTGTTTCTTAACCTCCTCTCAAGTTTCTTAACAAGCTGTGAAAGTCCCATAACCATTACAAGGTAAATGATAGCAACACCGATAAGTGGAAGCATTGGATCATAAGTTATGCTTCGGATAATATCGCCGCCTCTTGTAAGGTCGTTAAGACCGATATAACCGCTGATAGATGTTTCCTTTAACAGAACAATGAACTCATTAGCAAGTGCTGGGAGAACATTCTTGAATGCCTGAGGAAGAATAACACTTATCATAGTTGTTTTATAAGAAAGACCAAGGCTTCGTGCTGCTTCAAACTGTCCGTTATCAATAGACATAATACCTGAACGGAATATTTCGGCAACATAAGCACCTGAGTTGATACCAAATGCAAGTATCGCAACAATAAGCTTGTCAATATGTACAGAACTGAATATTACATAGTAGATAATAAGCAGCTGTACCATAGTTGGTGTTCCTCTGATTACAGTAAGATAAATGTTGCAAATGAAGTTAAGAACCTTCATGTGTCCTGTCTTATCATGGTTAGAACGGACAACTGCAATAAGGAAACCAATAACAACACCCATAAGTGCTGCAAAGAATGCAATAATTACTGTATTTAACAGACCCTTAAGAAGATAAGTGTATCTTGCTTCTTTGATGAAGTCTGTCTTGAACTTCTCAGCAAAACTCATGCCTGATGAAGAAGCATTGTCGTCACGGACAATAATAACCTGCTTAGAAGTTGTATAAGTAGTTGTGAAATCGATATTTTTCTTACGCTCATCAGTAACTGTCATACCAGCCATACCGAAATCAGCTTTACCAGAAGATACGGCAGTGATAATTGAATCAAATTCCATATCCTCAATTTTTAAATTCATTCCGAGGTAATCAGCAATAGCCTGTGCAATATCAGCGTCAATACCAATAATAGAACCCCCTTCATAGTACTCGTATGGCTTGAAGTAAGCATTTGTAGCCATAACAAGAGTTCCATTAGTACGGCTTATACCGTCTGGTGATTTGTAACCTGAAAATGTAGCATTATCGCCAACATAATCGTCAATAAGTTTCTGGATAGTTCCATCTGCCATAAGTACTTCAATAGCCTCATTGAGCTTTGCAGTAAGGGAATTGCCCTTAGCAACACAGATGGCATAATCCTCATTTGCAAATTCTTCTTCGAGAATTGTAAGGTCTGGATTAGCTTTAACAAATGCTAAAGCAGGCTGTTCATCAATAACAACAGCATCAGCTTTACCCTGCTTTAAAGCCTGTATAGCATCAGAACCTTTGTTGTATCTTGATACAGTTGTGCCTGAACCGTCAGTTTCGTAATCACTTACGAGAGTATCACCAGTTGTTCCTAACTGAACACCAATAGTCTTGCCTGCAAGATCATCTACAGAAAATACAGTGTTCTTAATCTTCTTGCCCTGACATGAAGTAAGAAGAACAGAAGAGAACAAAAGAGTGAGGGTCGCAAAAACCAAAAGGAATCTCGACCTGTACTTTTTAAAATTCATTAGTAACTCCTTTCCATGCGAACTGTGGTGTATACGGACGCTGCAAAGCGAATATATTTAGCTGTGGAGCACGCTTTCGCTTCTTGTCGCTAGCAACGGACACTAAGTTCACCGCAATTAGGCTTTCTTCAAAAGCCGCTTGCGGTTTACTAAGTGCCGGCTGCTCCAAAGAGCATCCACAGCTAAATATATTCACTTTGCGACTGTGTATACAACAGTTCAATATAATATATTTCATTAATTATACACACATAGTAGGGAAATTAGCAATTAAAATATTTGCGATGAAAGAAAATGTGAGCGTATAGATTAGGATTGGACGTTGAAGTAGAGGAAAGGCAAGCAAAAGTCCAAAAGGGAAGAAATTGAGTGGCGGATTGGACGTTGAAGCAGAGGAATACACGGAGGAAGTCCAAAAGGAGCAAGAAAGAGCGGTGGATTGGACGTTGAAGCGGAGGAATGCATGGAGGAAGTCCAAAGGAAGAAAATATGTACATGGGAACAGATGACAAGCAGGCGTCTGTTCCCACAGATTGAGGTTATTAGTTAGTCTTGCTGCATATGCCATTGCAAGGTCCAGCGCATGCACCAGAGGAAGTCTGACTGTTATTGCCATTATTACAAGAGTTCTGGCAGGCTGTGCTGTTAGTGTTAAGAGTGTCGGTGCAGTCACTCATGCAAGGTTTCTTGCAGTCTTTTTTTAAGTTACCTTCGCATGAAGGTGGACTTAAATCGAGAGGCTTGATGGCTCTGTCTAAGAGGTTGCCGCAAACGAACTTGATGCAGTCAGATTCTTCACCGGAAACAATACTTCCCTTAGGTGTTGAGATTCTGCCGGCACTTGTTACGCGGTATCCACAGAAGTAAAGGCTCTGTAAGATGAGAGTGAGACCTACAGTAATTTCGTCATCTGTAGTATCAAGACCTAAAAGCTTAGGTATTGCATAAAGGTTGAGTCCCTGGGTTACAACATTGGCAGATGACAAGAAACCTATACTGTTAAGTGCAGGCGTATAAACAGGTGGAGTTGCGTTATTCGAGTTGTAGGAAACTCCGTAAGGAGCGAATATTTCAAGGGTGACAGATGTCGGATTGGTATCTTCATCATAAGTTGCAGCAGTAGTTGAGTTAGGAAGGTAGACTGCCGTTGGGGTAAGAGTTGCTAATGCTCTGCATGACTCATCATAAAGCGTTATTGCAAATGTTACAGTAAGGTTGGCAAGTTTCACAGAGTAGCAGTTAGGCCTTCCGGCTATCTGGGTGATTTCAACATTTTCATCACCATAAGTGTAGGCTATATCTATAACACTGACTGATGCGTTGGTAGCTGTTGGATAAGTCGTTGAAATATCTGTGCCGACAGCGAATGTGGTACACAGATTAATACCTATCTCATCATAGATAAGAGGGGCAAGAATACTGAGTTCATCGGGGGAACCGCATATCGGGTTCGTGCATACATCAAAGCAGCCATTAGGCATGTTCTGCACGATATTGCTTACAATGCGGGTAGAACCACATTTGCTGCATTTACATTTAGCCATTATCTTTTCCTTCTTCGTTTCTTTACTACATTATATGTTCTATCTACATTCGCGTGACCATATAATAATATAAAAACGGGAGTGTCCTTTTATGGCAAATGTATACACGGCAGGCAGTGACAGACGGCTTATAATCTATAGCATATCACGATATATATTTTTGAGAACGGCGTACATAGACGGTATAGAACGCCCGATAATGCTTGTGTCAGACTTTTTGGACGGACTTTCAGATGTAGTGTTGGGAGACACAATATATTATGCATATCAGAACCAGAACGGAGATATTCTTGTTAAAAATGTGATGAACAACGAAGCACTTTTTCGTGTGAAAAGCAGCGAGAACCCAGATATGCACTGTCCACAGCTTGTAGTAAATAAAGACAGGTTAATGCTGTTTTATATGGTGACAAACCCGCTTACGGACAGACTGTCGCTGCGAGCTGTCTACCCACTGGAAGAAGGTGACAGTCTTAATATTCCTGTTGATTGTGAAAATGTTGATATGTATGAAGTGTTTGGAATGCAGGGAAAAGCATTTTTGTATGTAGACAGTTTCTACGAAATAACATCAGATGGGAAATTCATTAAATGTCAGGATACAGACATGCTGATGCAGAATGAACAGAAAATATCAGAGTACGAAAACCAGCTTAATACATATATGCAGGAAAACAGACAGGCAATACAGACAATAAGCCAGCTTGAGGCAACAATAGAAAGTGTAAAGGCACAGTATAATGAACTTATGGAGACGGCAATTGCGTATAGGGATGAGGCAATTAAGTGGCGGAGTAAGTTTATATAGACACAAACTTTATATTAATAAGCCACCCGCCTCCACCCACCCCTCAGGCATGCACTGGTCCACAGGGGTCTGGAACACGTTAAGAATTGCTAATTTAGCAGGTGGTGCTTTTGGCTTTTTCTATTGTTTGTGTTCATTCGACATCTGTACACTTCCGTCATTATGTCCGCCTGTGACCTACGCCCGATATATTGCGAACTGTGTGGGAGTTAATGCCGCTATATACATAAGGGCGGTGTGCTAAAGCACGTTCAAGCGGAGCACGTTTGATTTAGCACACCGTAATAAGCTTTGTAGATAGCGGCATTTACTCCCACTAAGTGCAGCAATCCTTGAGGGCGTATGCCACAGGCGGACATAATGCCAGAAATGTTCATCTGCGAATGGACACAAACATTAAGCCAAAAGCACCACCTGATAAATTAACGCAATTCTAACGAATCGTTCCAACCCCTGCGGACCAGTGCGTGCCTGAGGGGTGAGTGGAGGCGGGTGACAATAAAATATGAAGTTTGCGAAAATATTTATTGAAATCTGTCTCCATAATTGCGATAATAATGCAAATGGAGGAATTATGGATAACAGGAAGCTAAACAGAAGGAATTTTTTACTATTATTATTTGTTGTGGCGGCATGTATTATGGGTGGCCGCTCTATATTTGGGTTCTTTGCACTGCTTACAGGATATGAGACTGCGACAACAGAAGTGTCTGCATTTGCAGCTTCTGAGATGTATATGATGTTTCTTTTATTTCTTGTATGTATAATTGGAGGCATTGTTATGAGCTGTCTTAGTAAAGCTAAGGTGAGCAGGACATTTTTTCTGATACGCAATACGGTGCTGATTGTGGCACTTGTGCTTGGTAATATGTCTTTTCCTAATATAACAATCATGAGTACGGTTGTTATGTCTAAATATATAGGTGATACGGGAATGTATGATTTTGCAGTCAGCTCACCGCTTCTTGTGTCAGCGTTAAGACAGCCATATCTGTTCTATACATACATGGCAGCAGAGGGGCTTATGATTATTCTTGCGTGTGTCACAGTGTATAAGTATATTGTAGACAAGAAAAAGAACAGTAATTATAATAATATGTACATGTAAATGTGTCTGCTGCACTAATAAGGTGTGGCAGACAATTTTTGCGTAGTTAACAGATGCACTTAACATGCCGGTTTATATGCGGGAGATAATAAAATGAAGGTAATGACACCACATTATTATAAGGATTTCAGATGCATTGCGGGAGCCTGTACAGATACATGCTGTGCCGGGTGGGATGTCGATGTTGATAAGAATTCTTACAAATATTATAAAACAGTTAAAGGTGCTTTTGGAAAGCGCCTGAAGAGTGTAATGGTACCATCTCAGGACGGAGAATGTACATTTACACTGAAAGAAGGAGGACGATGTCCTTTTCTTAATGATGATAATCTGTGCGATTTATATATAGAACTTGGAGAGGATAAGCTGTGTGAAACATGTGCAGAGTTTCCAAGATTTATTAACGATTATGGCAATATAAGAGAAATTGGCATAGCCCCTTCGTGTAAGACGGCTGGTGAGCTGATGTTTTCTTATAAAGATGAACTTACATTTGATACGGTTGAGGATAACAGTCTTACGCTGGAGCCTAATGATATAGATGCATATACATATATGCAGCTTCGGCAGGCAAGAATAGTGGCTTTTGGAATAATATCAGACAGGGATATAAGTATATTTGAGAGACTGATGCTCTATCTTGATTATGCAAAGCGTATCCAGAAGCATCTTGATGCTGAAAGGGACGAGCTTATAGCTGGTGTTGCAAAGCGGTTCTGTGGAGCTGATTACAGAGAGGAGCTGCTTGACAGACTAAAAAGCCGGGATGAGAAGCTGCATGGCAAAAGGCTGATAAAGGGATTGAGACATTTCTTTGATGACTTTAAAGGAATGGAGGTAATCAATCCTGACTGGAATATTCATGTGGCGAGAGTAAGACGGTTCCTAGACGGGCTGACGGATGATTCTGGGCTTGCAGCGGTAATGAAAACTTACCATGCGGGAAGTGAAGCATTTGCACATGAATATGAGCAGCTTGCAATGTACTATGTGTATAGATACATGCTTGATGCAGTGAATGATTACGATATCCTGCTTAAAGCAAAGAATGCGGTTATAGGCATACTTGCAGTGGACATTATGGCAGCAGCTAATCAGGCGTCCGGCTGTATGCCAGATTTTACAATGCGCGTTGATATAGCACATTTGTATTCAAGACAGTTTGAACATTCATATTACAATTATGAAATTTATAGAGAGTACTTTGGCATGAAGAGATGTTATTCATATAAGTTTCTTATGGACGCTTTAGTGTCACTGAATTAATGGAGGAAGTTTTCTTATGAAAATGATTATGAGATTCCTTAAGGATTACAAAAAGGAATGTGTTCTGGCACCGCTTTTTAAGATGCTCGAAGCAATATTTGAGCTGTTTGTGCCGTTGGTAGTATCATCAGTTATCGATAAGGGTATTGTTAATGCAGACAAGGGATACATTATGCAGATGTGTTTTATGCTTATACTTCTTGCAATCATAGGACTTGTATGTGCCATCACAGCACAGTATTTCAGTGCCAAGGCTGCAGTTGGTGCAGCAACAGGAATGAGACACAGTTTATTTGCACATATCCAGACATTCTCATTCACAGAGATGGATACACTTGGTACATCGACACTTGTAACAAGAATGACAAGTGATATTAATCAGGTACAGAATGGTATCAACATGGTACTGCGACTGTTCCTTCGTTCACCATTTATTGTATTTGGTGCGATGATTATGGCATTTACTATTGATGTGAAGGCAGCACTTGTATTCGTTGCGGCAATCCCGGTACTTGCACTTATCGTATTCGGTATCATGCTTGCAACAAGACCTATGTACAAAAATGTACAGTCAGGACTTGATAAGATTCTTGGAATAACAAGAGAGAACCTTACCGGTGTGAGAGTTATCAGAGCATTCAATAAGGAACAGGATGAGATTAAGCGTTTCAAAAACGATAACGAAAGCCTTAACAGATTACAGAAATATGTTGGTAAGATATCAGGACTTATGAATCCGCTTACTTATGTTGTTGTAAATGTATCAATAATTGCACTTATATGGATTGGTGGAGTAAGAGTTAACGCCGGTGCGCTTACACAGGGACAGGTCGTTGCACTTTACAATTATATGTCACAGATATTAGTTGAACTTATCAAGCTTGCCAATCTTATCATTACAATAACTAAGGCACTTGCATGTGCAGGAAGAATTGAGTCTGTATTCGATGTAACATCTGGAATGGCAGATGGCAGCGTTAAGGAAGCTGTAGCTAAGGAAGAACAGCCAGGTGTTGAATTTAAGAATGTTTCACTTACATACAGTGGTTCAGGTGCACCTTCAGTTGAAGGAATTAATTTCAAGGCTATGAAAGGTCAGACAATCGGTGTTATAGGTGGCACAGGTTCAGGTAAATCCAGTCTTGTTAATCTTATCCCGAGACTGTATGACGCTACACAGGGTGAAGTACTTGTTGATGGTGTAAATGTTAAAGATTATGATATTGAGGCTTTAAGAAATAAGGTCGGTATCGTTATGCAGAAAGCAGTACTTTTTAAAGGTACTATAAGAGAGAATATGTGGATGGGAAAGAAGGGTGCTACTGATGAGCAGATAGATGAAGCACTTGAGATTTCACAGTCTAAGGAATTCGTAGATTCTAAGCAGGGACGTCTGGATTATGTTATAGAGCAGGGAGGTAAGAACCTTTCAGGTGGCCAGAGACAGAGACTTACTATTGCAAGAGCAATCGTAAGAAAGCCGGATGTGCTTATTCTTGATGACAGTGCATCAGCTCTTGATTTTGCAACTGATGCAGCACTTCGAAAAGCTATAAGGGGAATGAACAATTCTCCTACTGTGTTCATAGTTTCACAGAGAGCGGCATCACTTATGTATGCTGATCTCATTATCGTATTAGATGACGGACAGGTTGCAGGAATGGGAACACATGACGAGCTTCTTGCAAATTGTGAGGTTTATAAAGAAATATATGAATCACAGTTTAAGAAAGCAGATTCAGAAGGGGGTGTAGCATAATGAAGAAGAATAAATCAACATTTGTAAAACTCCTTAAAAGAATTAAGAAGCACAGCTTTTTTATAATACTATCGCTTATTATGGCAGCAGTAACTGTTGCAACTACACTTTATGTACCAATTCTTGTAGGCCGTGGAATTGACTGCATTATCGGTGTGAATAATGTGGATTTTGCAAAGATTGTGAATATACTTATAAGAATTGGTATATTTGTTGGAATTACAGCACTTTCACAGTGGCTTATGAACATATGTAACAACAGAATCACATATGAAGTAACAAGAGATATAAGAAATGAGGCTATAGAAAAAATTCAGGTGCTTCCACTCAAGTACATTGACGGACATTCATATGGTGAGATTGTGAGCCGTGTAATAGCTGACGTTGACCAGTTTGCAGATGGTCTGCTTATGGGATTCACACAGTTCTTTACAGGTGTCATGACTATACTTGGAACACTTATATTTATGATTACAATCAATGCTAAGATTACACTTGCTGTTGTTGTTATCACGCCACTTTCGTTTTTAGTTGCAAGCTTTATTGCCAAGAAGACCTTCAGCATGTTCAAACTTCAGTCTGAGACAAGAGGCGAGCAGACAGCACTTATTGATGAAATGATTGGCGGACAGAAGGTAGTTAAGGCTTACGGATATGAAGATGAGGCGGTAAGAAAATTTGATGAGATTAATGAAAGACTTCAGAAGTATTCCTTAAAGGCAATCTTCTTCTCATCTATAACTAATCCTTCAACAAGATTCGTAAACAGTCTTGTATATGCGAGTGTTGCGATTGTTGGTGCATTTTCAGCTATCAATGGCGGTATCACAGTTGGCCAGTTATCAAGCTTCTTAAGCTATGCCAACCAGTATACTAAGCCTTTTAACGAGATATCAGGCGTTGTCACTGAGCTTCAGAACGCACTTGCCTGCGCAGCCAGAATATTTGAACTTATTGAAGAAGAACCTGAGATTCCTGATACAAAAGATGCAAAGGTTGTTGATGAGGTTGATGGAACAGTTGACCTTAATGATGTGTGCTTCTCTTATGTGCCAGATAAGAAGCTTATTGAGGGCTTCAATCTTCATGTCAAGAAGGGACAGAGAATTGCGATTGTAGGACCTACAGGCTGTGGTAAAACAACAGTTATTAATCTTCTTATGAGATTCTATGATGTTAACAGTGGAAGCATTGATGTATCAGGAACTGATATAAGACAGATGACCAGAAAGTCTTTAAGACAGGGTTTTGGTATGGTTCTTCAGGAGACATGGCTTAAGTCAGGAACTATAAGAGAGAATATCGTAATGGGTAAGCCTGATGCTACAGAGGAAGAGATTATTGCAGCAGCCAAGGCAGCACATTCATATGGATTCATCAAGAGAATGTCTAACGGATTCGACACAGTTATAGGCGAGGATGGTGGAAGCCTTTCACAGGGACAGAAGCAGCTTTTATGTATAACAAGAATTATGCTTGCAAAGCCGCCAATGCTTATACTTGATGAGGCTACATCTTCTATTGATACAAGAACAGAGATAAAGATACAGAATGCATTTGCAAAGCTGATGGAGGGAAGAACAAGCTTTATTGTAGCCCACAGACTTTCAACTATCCAGTCTGCGGATGTTATTCTTGTTATGAAAGACGGACATATTATAGAGCAGGGTAATCATGAAGAATTACTGGCTAAGAACGGATTCTATCACAAGCTGTATTACAGCCAGTTTGATACAGCAGTCCAGAATTAATGTGGAGATATATGTATGTTTATAGAGGCGGAGAATATTAGAAAATCATATGGCAGGAAAACGATAGTGCTTAACGGCGCTTCGTTTCATGCTGCCAGCGGAGAGTATATTGCCATAGTCGGTGCCAACGGCTGTGGCAAATCTACTCTTCTGGAGATACTGGCAGGAAGTCTTAAGGCAGATGGAGGAAGTCTTAAGATAGATGGCACAGATGCATTTGCAGATGCGAAGATGTTTCAGAAATATATTGGTTTTGTGCCGCAGGAGAATCCACTTATGGAGAAGCTGTCAGCAAGGGATAATCTTAAATTCTGGTACTGTGATACAGGAAGAAACATGGACGCAGACTTACAGGGCGGTGTTCCTGCAGTGTTAGGAGTGTCAGAATATCTTGACAAACGTGTTGATAAGCTGTCAGGAGGCATGAAGAAGCGCTTGAGCATATGCTGTGCACTGGCTAAGAATCCACCCGTACTTATATTAGATGAGCCGGGAGCTTCATTAGATATTGTGTGTAAACAGGATATTATGAATTATCTGTCTGCTTACACGAAAAGCGGAGGTACAGTCATCATAACAAGCCACGAAGAAGGTGAATTAAAGCTTGCTGACAGAATGTATCTTTTAAAGAATGGTAAGCTTAATGAACTTGACCATCCGGTTACCGGCAATGAGCTTTTAGAGATTATTCACAGATAGATTTAATTGGGGGATTAGATGAGAAGGAAACTGGAATTATTAAAATTGCAGATTAAATCCGCATTTTTATCTATACCGAAGATAATTCTGGGTACGATAGTGACGGCAGTGCTTGTTATTGCAATAAGTACATGCATAGGCATTGCAACGGCACAGTACAGCGACATGAGGATGAAGGTTGCTGTTGTGTATCCTGATTATGATGATACAGAAAACTCTGATTCGGCAGATAATAATAAGGAGTTTAGATATATTAAGATGGCATTCAATTATGTCAGTGAGATAGACACAATTAAGAATGTCTGTACATTTGAATATACTGACAGACAGCAGGCTATAGATGGATTAAGAAATAATTATTATGTTATGGCTATTATTGTGCCAGAGAACATGATAAGTGATATTATGTCGGGCGAGAATACACCTGTTGAGGTTGTGTGTCCGTCAGCGGGCGTTAATAATACATCAATGATATTCCGTGAGATGGTGAGAGCAGGAGGCTCAGACCTTGCAACTGCAGAAGCGGGGATATATACATTTGACGATTTGTTCAATGGAGTGCTTAAGAATTACAGGGGACTGCGGGGAACACATGAGAATAAGCTTAATGACATATATCTTTCTTATGCGCTTAACAGAAGTATATACTTTAAGACAAGGGATATATCGGTTAAAGAAGGCTTGAGTACAGTACAGTTCTATGTATGCACAGCAATTGTGATGCTGCTTTTACTTAGCACAATAACATGTGCCGGTAATATGAAGGGTGAGAGCAGGTCGCTTGCAAAGAGCCTTAAAGGTGCGGGAATATCAGCATTTGATACTGGAATTGCAAGAACCGCAGGAGTTGGCTTTGTGTATATAGTGATATTTGAAGTGCTTTTTATTATAATTAATGTAATGAGGCTGGGGGTGCCTGCAATATCAGGAGTTCTGGCAGTTTCGACAGTTGGAGAATTCATTGCTTGCATACTGGGGATTGTGGTGCTTGTGTATGCGGCAGTTTCATTTATAAACTGTATATTCTCAGTAGTTGACGACACGGTGTATTCAGTTATTACGGTGTGTATCCTTGGAATGGCATGCATGTATGCATCCGGATGTATTGTTTCATCAGCATTTCTTGCGCCGGGTGTGAGGGTTATTGGCATGTATCTTCCGACTAACGGCTTATTCACACTTGCATGTCAGATAATCAAGGGAACTGTGGATATCAGTACCATTATGACAAATGTTATGTGGATAATTATATTTCAGGCAGCAGGGGCATTGGCGGTTAAGATAAGGAGAGACAGATAATGAAGAGATTGTTATACTGGCTGTATCTGCTTGTTAAAAGGCAGTTAAAGAATCCTGTGATTGTCGTGGTGCTTATTGCAATGCCTGTTGCAGCGTTAATAATTACGCATACCGCGTCTCTTAAGGAAACAGAGCCCGTAAGGGTTGGAATAGTGCTTGAAGATGACGATAAGATTGCCATAATGACAAGGGATTATCTTGTGAATGGCAATTATTCAGTTCAATTCTACGAAGCAGAATCGCAGGAAAAGCTTGAACAGGATATAATGAATAAATACACAGAGTGTGGCTATGTAGTTGGTACCGGGCTTAAGGATAAGCTTGACAGTGGCAGCTACAGAGACATTATAGAGCTTATTATATGCAGGTCAGATTTTGTCAGCTCAATGACTGATGAGATATTCTTTTCTGCTATGTTTAAGGCATACTCGCCCGAGGTTGCAGTTAATTATGTTAATTCTGTAGACATATTTAAAAAGCATTCAGAAAAGGCAGAGGAAGAGATAAGAAAAGGTTACGAGGAATACATATCCGGAGATGACACATTCAGAATTGATTTTAAGGTGTTAGATGGTGTACATGATAATGGAACACAGCTTGAAGATAAGACAGGAGATTTTCCATTAAGGGCATTACTTATAATTCTTGTATATATAGGCGGACTTTTTGGAATCGTGGAATATTATCTTGATAAGAATTCCGGAACATTTATAACACTGCCTCGTATGTACCGTGTGGCAGGAAAGCCGTTGTATGCATTCATATCATGTGTACTTTTTGCAGTATCAGCAATGTTAACACTTGCGGTGGCAGGACAACTTAAGGGGGCAGCAGATATACTTCATATGGTTGTGTATGTAATAGCGGTTACTTTATTTGCATGGCTTGTGGCAATACCTGTAAGGAGAGCCAATGCAATGATTTCAATAATACCGGTGCTTCTTATAGCGTGTCTTATATTATGTCCGGTATTCATTAACATAACGGCATATGTGCCATTTGCAAAATATATAAGAGCATTGCTGCTTCCGTGGTATATGCTTAAGTAGGAGGATGGGATACGGTGAATAATAAGAAAAAACGTATATTTGACATTATCCAGATTGGATATGTGGGTGATGTTGCAAGCCGTACATTTGATATTGCGATAACTGCTGCAATTATAATCAACCTGTTCATTGCGATATTTGATACATTTGAACAGTCAATTCCGTACCAGCCTGTGTTAGATGTTATAGAGTGGATTACAGTTATCGGCTTTACAATTGAATACATACTGCGTGTATGGACGGCAGAATATCTGTATCCTAATAAATGTACAGGTATTGCGAGAATAAAATACATCTTCTCAGGAAGCGGTATTGTTGACCTTTTATCGTTCCTGCCCAATTATCTGCCTGTATTTTTTCCGGCAGGAGCAGTTGCTTTCCGTATGTTCAGGGTTATAAGAATCCTAAGGATATTCCGTGTCAATTCATATTATGATGCGTTAAATGTTATAACAGAGGTAATAAGGCGAAAAAGGGACCAGATATTATCCTCTGTATTCATCATTGTGATGCTTATCATAGCATCATCACTGTGCATGTACAGTCTGGAGCATGAGGCACAGCCGGAAGTGTTTAAGAATGCATTTTCAGGAATATGGTGGTCGGTATCAACACTTCTTACAGTAGGTTACGGCGATATCTATCCTGTGACAGTGCTTGGAAAAATGTTCAGTATTATCATTACATTTCTTGGCGTCGGAATGGTCGCTATTCCAACAGGTATCTTATCTGCAGGTTTCGTTGAGCAGTACAGCCTTATTAAGAAGTCTACAGATTACCTTATGGAGAAGGAACTTAAGTTTATTAAGCTTATTATAACTAAGGACCACAACTGGAATGAAAAGAAGGTATGCGAGCTTAGTCTTCCAAGAGGACTTATTCTTGCAGCAGTATTAAGAAATGGTGAGACACTTATGCCAAAGGGAGATATGAAGCTTTTTGAGGGAGATTGTGTTGTAATCGGAGCAAGAGACTGTGATGTTAATGTTGATGTAAACCTAAAACAGGTGGAACTGCGTGAACATCATCCGTGGGTTGGACACAAGATAAAAGAACTTGATATATCAAGGCATACACTTATAGTTATGATAAGACGCGGTGATAATGCAATAGTTCCTAATGGTGATACCTTGATTAAATCAGGTGATATAGTATTCGTGTTCTCAAAGCGTTATATGGCAGATGCACAGACAATAAGTGTATAGATGGTGAATGATTATGATGATATTTGTGACAACGACAGATGCATTAACTGATGAAAAGTTATATGAAAAGGCCTATTCGCTTATTCCGGAATACAGGAAAACTAAGGCTGATAAGATGAAAATGTATGAAAATAAGCTGCAAACCGTGACGGCAGGCCTACTTCTTAATTATGCGGTAGGAAAATGGTCTATAAAAACAGGAGAAAGAGATTATAAAACAGATGAAAATCTATATGAGAAGGTGGATATTATTTCTGTGATTGAAGCAAATAATCCGTACTTTGATTATGAAATAGCATATAATTCGCAAGGAAAACCTTATTTTTTGTCAAATCGTGAAATTTTTTTCAATATTTCACATTCGTCTAATTATGTAGCGTGCGTGATAGGCGACAGACCGGTAGGAATTGATATTGAAAAAGCCCGCAAAGGTAGACAGAATCTGGCAAAACGCTTCTTTGACATATCTGAAGCAGAATGGATTAAAGAGTGCGATAGTGATCAAAGATTCTTCAGAATATGGACATTAAAAGAGGCTTATGGCAAGGCTACAGGTCAAGGTGTGCTTGACATTTTGGACAAAATAGTTTATAGATTAGAGAAAGGGAAAATGAAAGCATATATGTGCGGACTTCCCCAGAATTTCACTATTGTAGAAAAGGAAGTTGATGGATTCAGTTTATCGGTAATACAATTGTGAAATCCATATCCGACTATTCATTATACAGTTGAAAAATATTAATAATGGCAGTATAATATAGAATATGTATATCTATGGAAGAGCCTAAGGAGGGTTTATGAGCAGAAATCATTTTAATGAATTAAGTCCATGTGAAGCATTAATTATGAAGCTTATATGGGAAGCACCACAGGATATTCCTGTACAGGAACTTATTGATCAGTTAAGAGACGATTATGGTAAGGATTACGCAAGAACAACAGTTGTTACTTTCGTAGGTAAGTTGAAGGACAAGAGATTTGTTGATACATACCGTAAAGGAAAGGCAGCTTTCATTCATCCACTTCGTTCAGAAGAAGAATATAGAAGACAGCTTTTAAAGGAAGAAGCTGATTTCTGGTTCAACGGAAAGGCTGTTGATATGGTTGCTTCTATTTGTGAATCACAGAAGTTAGAAGACGATGAAGTTAAGAGAATTAAGAAGATTCTTAATGGTCTTAATAAATAATAATTTTATAAGCAAAAGCAATAAAAAACATCACCTGATACGAAAGTCGGATTCGTCAGGTGATGTTTTTTGTTATGCATATATAATATAATTAATGGTTTTTATTCTGATATTCAAGTGCTGCTGTTATGAAGCCTCTGAATAATGGATGTGGACGATTAGGTCTTGACTTTAACTCTGGATGAGCCTGTGTGGCAATAAACCATGGGTGATTCTTTAATTCTATCATCTCAACAATTCTTCCGTCAGGAGATATTCCTGAAAGCATCATACCATTCTCAGTAAGAACTTTTCTGTAATCATTATTAACTTCATATCTGTGTCTGTGACGTTCATGTATAAGCTCTTCGCCATAGAGTTCATAAGCCTTGCTTGTTTTATCAAGTACACAAGGATAAGAACCAAGTCTTAATGTACCGCCGATATCATCAATGCCTTCCTGGTCTGGCATAAGATGTATAACAGGGTGAGTTGTGTTAGGATTAAGTTCAACACTGTGTGCGTCGTCATATCCTATAACATTTCTTGCAAATTCAACAATTGAAAGCTGCATTCCCAGACACAATCCTAAGAATGGAATATTATGTTCTCTGGCATAACGGATAGCTTCAATCTTTCCTTCTGTACCTCTGTCACCGAATCCACCTGGAACTAATATGCCAGATACGTCAGAGAGAAGCTCATCAGCAGTTTCAGGAGTTACAGTTTCTGAATCAATCCATTTGATAGTTACATCACATGAATTATATACACCACCATGCTTTAATGCTTCTACAACACTGATATAAGCATCATGAAGCTGGATATATTTACCGACTAATGCAACAGTTACCTTCTTAGTAGGATTCTTCCAGGCCTTGCACATCGCTCTCCATTCATCAAGGTCTGGTTCTGGACAGTCAAGGTGTAAACATTCACATGCTACCTGTGCAAGATGTTCTTCTTCCATCGCAAGAGGTGCATCATAAAGAATCTCAACATCTAAGTTCTGAAGTACATGAGACTTAGGTACATTACAGAAAAGTGCTATCTTATCCTTGATACCAGCCTCAAGTGGATGTTCGGTACGGCACACAAGAATATCCGGACGGATTCCCATTCCCTGAAGTTCCTTAACACTTGCCTGAGTTGGCTTAGTCTTCATCTCACCAGATGCTTTAAGATAAGGAATAAGTGTTACGTGAATAAGAATTGCGTTCTCATGTCCGACTTCATGCTGGAACTGTCTGATTGCCTCAAGGAAAGGCTGACTCTCGATATCTCCAACAGTACCACCAACTTCTATAATTGCAATCTTAGTTTCATCAGTTGAATAATCTCTGAAAAAACGGCTCTTTATTTCATTAGTAATATGAGGGATTACCTGGACTGTGCCTCCACCGAAATCTCCACGGCGTTCCTTCTGTAATACAGACCAGTATACTTTACCGGTAGTTACATTAGAATTCTTATTAAGGCTCTCATCAATAAATCTTTCATAGTGACCAAGGTCAAGGTCTGTCTCAGCACCATCGTCAGTTACGAAAACTTCTCCGTGCTGGATAGGGTTCATAGTACCTGGATCAATATTAATATAAGGGTCAAACTTCTGCATGGTTACAGAAAAACCACGGGCTTTAAGCAGTCTGCCTAAAGATGCGGCAGTGATACCTTTTCCTAAACCGGAAACAACACCACCTGTTACAAATACATATTTAACAGCCATCTTTTCCTCCAATCTGAATGTGTAATCAAAAAAATATGCAATATTATACAGCCCTGTATTACAAATTTCCATAGTTTAAAC
>SKEO01001071.1_pt1 | contig 23192 bp, 20 predicted proteins | sample 4826801 | NCBI WGS metagenome assembly SKEO01 (sample SAMN11008807, study PRJNA524170) | human gut metagenome | biome: Human fecal sample; material: Feces; isolation source: fecal sample from pouch patient p3 | host: Homo sapiens | place: Israel: Tel-Aviv | collected 2016-02-25 | reverse complement strand
AGTATAGATCTCTCACATTCATCCGCTGACAAGGTTATCTGCCAACAAAGCGGACTATTCATCATATGTTTTGCCGCATAACTTAATCCATTTGTTCTTTCGTCCAGAAATGGTCTGTCTATCTGCTGCGGATCTCCCAACAGAATGATTTTCGTTCCATGACCGGCTCTTGTGATGATTCCCTTTACCTGATTTGGTGTCATATTCTGTGCTTCATCAATGATCAGATATGTCTTTGCAATGGAACGTCCGCGGATAAAATTGAGTGCTTCTGTACGGATGATCCCTCTTTCAAATACTTCCGCTACCTTGTCTGTCAGTTCGTCCTCATCTTCATACCGTTTACTCTCATCAGAATCCAGGATCTGTTCCAGATTATCGATGATTGGTCGCATAAGCGGTGCTATTTTTTCATTCTCATCCCCTGGCAAAAAACCAATGTCATCGTCAAACTGGGCATTCGGTCTGCATACGATCACTCTCCTGTATTCCTTTGTCGGATTGTTATAAACCTTTTCCATTCCTACTGCAAGAGAGTAAAAAGTCTTTGCGGTGCCTGCCATTCCCTTAATGATAACCAAAGGTGCCGTATCTGCATCGGCCATCAGTGCTTCCTGCATAAAATACTGTCCTACATTTCTCGGAGACACACCATACGGTTTACTCTTTTTAAAAGCCAGCGGAACAACTTTATTTCCGGATACTCTTCCAAGAAGTGTCTTTTTAGCAGACTGATCCGGTGTTAATATCACAAATTCATTTTCATGAAGCTCCGGAAGAAACTGATTCCCCTCCTCATCACTTTGATACAGGTTTTCAGTGAAAATCCCTTTCTTTTTGAATTCTTTTACCATCTCTTCCGGTATGTATAGTTCTGTCCTTCCGGTATATTGCGCGTCATCAGCAGAAATCTGTTCCGTTTCAAAATCTTCTGCCTTTATTCCTAAAATCTGTGCTTTCAATCGCAAAACAATATCCTTCGTAACAAGTATGACCTGATCTGCTTTTTTATCATCTGCCAGGCCTTTACATACCTTCAAAATTCTATTATCCGGTTTATCATCCGGAAGATCCGGTGGAAGCTCTACATTCACGTAGTTTTTTTCAACACGAAGACATCCTCCGCCCGGAAGCTCTACTCCCTGCAACAGATCTCCTTTGTGCCTGTATTCTTCCAGCTTTCGTACAGCTGCTCTGGCATTGGCGCCTTTCTCTCCTTCTGCCTTTTTCAAACCATCCAGCTCTTCCAATACAACTAACGGAAGAACCAGATGATTATCTTCAAAACACTCCAGTGCATATGGGGCCTGAATCAACACATTGGTGTCTATTACATAGGTTTTTATCATAAATACGAACACTCCTTTTCCGACAATTGTCCTTCTTACAGACTCATCGTAGCATGTTCGTAATCACGGTACTATCTTGTTTCTATCATATCTGTATAAAATCAAAGTAAAACCTGAGTGTTTTAAATTGTCTTTTTTTCCGCATTTTTATATGCCATTTCATAGAAAAGCTCCTGGGAATCCAATTTCTCTGCATTAACCCTTCGATCCACATATGTACCGTTCGAAGTTAACTCTTTTCCTTTTTCGTCATCCTTCATCATCGTATCAAACATTTCATCCAGTCGTGCACGCAGTGTATCATCCAGAACCGGAGCTGCAACCTCCACACGTCTGATGGTATTTCTTGTCATGAAATCGGCGGATGCGATGTAAATTTTTTCTCTCTCCGGGGTTCCGAAACGATAAATACGGGAATGCTCCAGAAATCTTCCTACGATGCTGATTATCTTGATATTTTCTGTATATCCCGGAATTCCCGGAATCAGACAACAGATTCCACGTACTACCATCTCGATCTTCACACCAGCCTGTGACGCTTCTACCAGTTTTTCAATGATAACTTTATCCGTCAGGGAATTGATCTTGATTCCAATATAGGCCTCTTCCCTATTCTTCGCGTGACAGATCTCATCATCGATCATATCAAGTACTTTATTCTGAAGACACTTCGGTGCCACAAGAAGGACATGTGTTTCTTCGATGGTTTCACCGCGCAGCAGACATGCAAATACTTCCGCCGCCTCTTTTCCGATTTCCTGCTTCGCAGTGATCAGCGACAAGTCTGTATATAATGTTGAAGTCTTTTCATTATAGTTACCCGTTCCAATCTGCGTGATATATTCAAGACCTTTTTCTGTCTTTCTTGTTATAAGACAAAGTTTGGAATGTACTTTGAGACCACTCAGTCCATAAATGACACGACAGCCTGCTTCTTCCAGCTTTCTGGAATATTCAATGTTACTTTCTTCATCAAATCTTGCACGGAGTTCAACCAGTACCACCACTTCTTTGCCATTTTCCGCTGCCTCAACCAAAGCATCTACGATCTGACTTCGAACTGCCAGACGGTACAAGGTCATCTTGATGGACACTACAGAATCGTCTCTTGCCGCTTCATAAAGCAGGTTGGTAAATGATTTAATATTTTCAAATGGATAATATAACAGAACATCTTTCTGCTCAATCTGTGCGATCAGACTTTCTTTTTCTTTCAGCTGCGGTGTCATTCGCGGACTTCTCTTCTGATAGAACAGCTTTTCCTTTTCTGCTCCTTGCATTCTCAGATAATTCTGGATTGCAAATACAAATGATAAATCAAGTGGTACTCTCGACATAAATACGTGGTTTTTATCCATATGGATATATTTACATATCTCTGCGATCAGCTTTTTGTTGATCTTTCTGGAGAATTCCATGCGGACAGGATTCATACGTTTTCTCTGCTTTACCAGATTTTCCATGGCGTCTCTGTAATCCATATCTTCATCATAAATGGTTTCTGTATCAATATCCGCATTTCTCGTAATTCTCAGGAGAGATTTTTCTTTGATTTCATATTTTTTAAATAATTTCGGCAGAAAATGAAGGATCAGTTCTTCCGAAAGCATAAAGGTTCCCGGTCTGGTCGGGATATCAATCAGACGCTTAAACACATTATTGCTACACGGAATGATCGCAGTTTTTGTCTTTCCACCCTTCGTTGCAAGCAGTGCAACCGCATAGATCTCTTTATTCTGTAAGAATGGAAACGGCTGCTGTTTGCTGATGATATTCGCAGACAGATATGGTGCAATTTCATTATCAAAGTAAGTTTCCAGTAATTCCCCTTCTTTTCCTGAAAGCTTGTTGAAATTGATGATCCGGATTCCCTGCGGTTCCAATTCTCCCATTAACTGCTCGTAAATAACTGCTTTCTTTATATCAAGTTCTCTTGTTGCATCAATGATCGCTTTTACCTGTTCTTTGCTGGTCATATTGGTTTTATTCTCACGGACTACTTCCGATGATTCCATCTGATCCATCAGTGTACCTACCCGCACCATATAAAATTCATCCAGATTAGATTGATAAATAGACGCAAAAGTAAGTCGTTCTGCTAAAGGTACTCTCGGATTCCCTGCTTCATTTAATACTCTCTCATTAAATTTTAACCATGACAGTTCCCTGTTCATCATATATGGTTCTGGTTTTAACTGCTTCTTTTTCATTTGTCTACTTATCTCCTTTTGCTAATTTGAATATTTTATAGCTACGCTTAAGAAGTAATTATACATCTGAATACGCTTTCATATCTACCTTCTTAAAGAACTGTTTTTGTAAAATTCATGTAAAATGATGCTTATACCAACTGACTTCCATATAATTCCCGGTCTGTAATCTTTGGTCATCTTCATTTCAATACTTTGCGATATCCCAAATATCCTGAAATCACACCGAACAGAATTCCTCCAAGAACATCTGTCGGATAGTGTACATACAGATATAACCTCGATATTGCGATCAGACATGCCAGCACAAGCGCAAATTTCCAAAGCTTCTTTTCGCCTGCCAGGTACAAAGCTGTTACCGAAGCAAACGAAGCTGCCGTATGTCCGGACGGAAAAGAATAATCATGAAGCTTTGCTACCAGAAGGTGTACACCTGTATTCACATCATATGGTCTTGTCCGTGCTACAAGATTTTTCAAGACAATATTGCAAAGTAATACATCTACTACTAAAGCAACCACCATAACCGCACCGCTTTTTCTCGTTTTAGGAATCAGAAGCAATACTATGCTCAACACAATCCATATAATTCCTGCATCCCCAAGTCTTGTGATAAATACCATGATTTTATCCAGAAAAGGCGTATGCAACGTCTGGATCCAATCCAAAATATTTAATTCAATGTTCATAAATTTCCTCCTGCTTTCTTCATCAGTATTTTTACTTTTCTATAGAATAACATAGATTACAGTTTATATGAATTTTTAGAATTACAAATTTTTTACAAACAATCTTTTGAAAAATGACGGTTACACAGGGCGTAACTTCAACCGTCCCGGATTTCAGGCAATGCTTGCAGAAGCCGAAGCCGGGAAAATCGGCACGATTATCGTCAAGGATATGAGCCGTTTCTGCAGAAACTATCTTGAGGTCGGCTTTTATACCGAGATTCTGTTCCCCAAGAAGCAGATACGCTTTATTGCAATCAATAACAGCGTGAGAGCAATGCTGCGCATAGAGCCAAAACCAAAGCGGAACGCTGGGCGGCTTTTCCTTTGCGGGTAGTATTCAAGAAGTCATAAAGTTCCGTGAGTAATGGAAGAAGCCAGCGTTTGCGGAAATGTCACAATTTACGGAGGTAAAGTTTCAAATACCGATTGTCTTTTTGCACTTGTTTTGATATTATTGGTATATATACTAAAACATTTGAAGAGAGGTGATATATTTGCGAAGAGACAGCAGTGAAACAAAGAGGAAAATACTGACCGTATGCGTCCGTCTCTTTCTGGAACAGGGGTATAAAAACACTTCTGTCAGTCAGATTGTGGATGAAGCAGGTGTTGCAAGAGGAAGCTATTTGAATCTGTTTCCTACCAAGGACAGAATTTTGCTGGAATTGACCGAAACGATGTTCGGCGGACAGTTCGGCGTGGCAAGAAGCATTGCACACAGCAAGCTGCCGCCGGTTTACGCCTATGCGGTGGAAACGGCGATCCAACTGACACTGACTGAACTGAATGAGAACCTGCGAGAAATCTACATTGAAGCCTATTCCCTGCCCGACACGTCGGAATATATTTACTTGCATACTACGGCAGAGCTGAAGCAGATTTTTGGTGAAAATTTCCCCGATGATACCGAGAGCGACTTTTACGAGATGGAAATTGGCACGGCGGGACTGATGCGCAGCTATATGGCGAGAAAATGCGATATTCATTTTCCGTTGGAACGCAAGCTCAGCCGCTTTCTGACGGCGGCGATGCGGGTGTATCGTGTACCGGAGGAAGAACAGGCAAAGGTGCTTGCCTTTATTCAGTCATTAGATATTAAGGCAATCGCCACAGAGGTTATGTATAAGCTGTTTGCCATGTTGGAAATGAAATACGATTTTAAGCTGTCGAAGGACGGCGAGATGGAGGAAACAAGATGAAGAAACGATTATTCAGTATCCTGCTTGCTCTGTGCATGGTGCTCTACCTTGTGCCGACCACGGCATTTGCCGAGAGCGAGACGGAAGAACCGCCTGTTTGCAGCTGTGAAACAGCCTGCACGGCAGAAGCAATGAACGCAGATTGTCCCATCTGCGGCGTAGAGGGCGCTTTGCCGGAAAACTGCGAATGCAGCGAGCCCATTGAGAACGCAGAGCTGGAAGGCGAAGAGAACGAAGAACAGCCGGAAGGCGAAGAGAACGAAAAACAGCCGGAGGGGGAAGTGTCCGACCCCCAGCCGGAGACAGCCTTGACGGCGTTAATTGGCGGGAGCGAGACGGCAACAGAAGTCAGCACCGCGGATGAGCTGACTATGGCTATTGCTGGTGTTAATTTCGACACCGTCAAGCTGGCGGCGAACATTAGCATCAGCAGATCCCTGACCGTCAACCGCCCTGATGTCACGCTGGATTTGAACGGCTATACTTTGACATCCGGTGATACGGAGTGCGATATATTCAGCGTGCGTGAAAACGGAAATCTGACGGTAATGGACAGCGGTACCGGCGGTAAAATTGACGGTCAAAATAAAAACTGTGGCTTCTGTATCTACGGTGGTGTCCTGACCTTAGAAAGCGGCACCATCATAAACTGCATGACTAACGGTGACGGCGGTGCTGTGGATATCTCATCCGGGGATTCCGAAGGAGTCTACGGCAAATTTGTGATGAGCGGCGGCGCTATTACGAATTGCAAAGCCGATGATGACAGTGGCGCGGTGGATATCGGTGCGGGTTGCACTTTTATTATGAACAGCGGCACCATCAGCGGATGCAGAGCGGATGACGATGCCGGTGCGATCTTTATCAAGGGAAATGGTTCCTTTGTAATGAACGGCGGAACGATCGAAAATTGTTCTGCCTGCAACTTGGGCGGTGCGGTGAACATACGCAAAAACGGCAGCTTCTCTATGACAGGCGGCACCATTAAGAATTGTACTGTGGATGAGGGCGGCTCCGGCAATGCGGTATACGGTAGAAGCGACGAAGCGATCGTTGCTATTTCCGGCGGTACGATTGAAAACTGCGGTGCGTCTCCGTTATCGTTTGATATATTTACCGTATCTTTCGATTCCGGCGGCGGAACCCCTGTTGCGGAGCAGAAGGTACTGAATGCACGTGCTGTCCGGCCAGATGGTCCTGCAAAAGCTGGCTACATTTTTAAGGACTGGTATGTCGGTGAAAATGCGTTTGATTTCTCCGTTCCCGTTACGGAAAACGTGAGAGTGGTGGCAATATGGTCGGAATGCGACCATGCCGGCAGTACGGCACAGCCAACCTGCACGGATTCCGCCGTCTGCACGGTGTGCGGCGGAACTATACCCGAAAAGGAACATGCACTTATTTGGCAGAGTAAAAACGGTGAGTATTGGCAGAAGTGCAGCAATTGCGATTTTGAAACAGAGAAAAAACTTATCCCAGTACTAACACTCAATGCTCCTGATAAGGTCTGCCGGACGCAAGATTGCACATTTACTTTCAACCTCCCAGAGGGGGGGAAACTTATTACCACAGGCTATGAGTTTGAAAAGATTGGCGGCGACCTTAGCGCAACGCTCGAAAACGGAAAATATACGGTTGAGCTTGGCTCTTCCAGCTATCCTGCTGAAGAAAATGGTTTTAAGGTAACGGTCAGTGCAGAAACGGCGGATGGCTTTGCAATCAAAGCGGAAAAGAGCGTTATGATCTTAAACGACCACACCGGCGGGAAAGCGACCTGCAAGGACAAGGCAAAGTGCGAAGTCTGCGGTGCGGAATACGGTGAGCTTGATGCGAAGAACCACACCAACTTAAAGCACTTCCCGGCAACTGCGGCGACCAAGACCACCGAGGGCAATATCGAGTATTGGTACTGCGAAGGCTGCGGTAAATATTACAGCGACAAGGATGGTACAAAGGAAATCAAAAAAGCAGACACCATAACGACGAAGCTGAAGGACGATTCCAAATCTCCACAGACCGGCGATTCCAGCAATTTTGCTTTGTGGCTTGCCTTGCTGTTTGTCAGCGGCGGTGCAGCCATCGGCACAACGGTTGTAAACAGGAAGAAAAAATACAACAGATAATTGAATAGTGCTCCCTTGCTCCATATCTTCCGAGCAAGACAAAAGCGTCGTAGCAATACGGCGCTTTTTTGTTACCCGGAAGCGACAAACAGCGGCTTTTGATTAGTTGGCAGTAAGGATACCGCCGTCAAACAAAGCCACTCATATCGAAAGAAAACGCCCAAAATCGCCCCGAAACCATACAGCGGGGTCAGGTTTTGGGCGTTTCTGCGTTTCGGGAACAAATCGGCAATTAGGCAGCGATAAGGAGGACAAGACAATGACAGACTATCCGAACAATATTCCAGCAAAGCTGGAAATCATCAAGGCCAGCGAGATTATCCCGAAAGAGGTGCGCTGGCTGTGGTATCCCTATATTCCCTTCGGCAAAGTCACGCTGCTGCAAGGCGATCCCGGTGACGGCAAATCATCTGTCTTTCGTTCATGCTATTTGTTCTCCTCTAGATTCAATCTTAAAAGTTGCTCTTCCAATTGCTGTTTCCTCATCATTCCATTGTGAAGTTTGATTCTGAGATGAAAATACACTTTGCTATAACTGTCTTAATTCATATTCAATATTAATTTATATCTCAAATAATCCAATCTCTGTTTCTTCATCAGATCTACGGTAAGCTGCTTTAATAATTGCAGTTTTGTTATTGTCAACTCATAATCCAGGCATCCCCATGAGTACAAGGACTCAACGTTTTCTCGCTTTTTATGTTAGACCATATTTTATGCAAATCTCATTTTCTGTGAGATTTTATATTTTCTCTGTCTTAATAATAATAATAACCCCTTCCGTATAATAAAAGAAACCTCAGGTGAATCACCTGAGGTTTCTTTTATTATGCGGAAGATGGGACTTGAACCCACACGCCCTTGCGAGCACTAGAACCTGAATCTAGCTCGTCTGCCATTCCGACACTTCCGCGTCAACAAAAAGAATCTTATCACATACCAACCGGTTTGGCAAGTGTTTTTTTATATTTTTTTTGACTTTTTTTACATTTCATTAAATTACATCAATTATTTTGAATGCAGTTTGCCGCATCAATTGTAATTACCAGAAGAAGTCCCATCAATTCATCTGCCGGATTTGCAAAATCCAGTACATAAGTATCTCCCCAGTGGAGTAATTCTTTTGTAATATGTACCACAGGACTGCATGCTTCATAGATATCATAATTCCATCCCATGAAATCTCCTTCTACATGCCATCCATTAAACTCAACATCATACTTCGGTCGAAACAATGTAAAACGCTTTTCAATCCGTCCAAGTGTCTGCCCATTCACTTCAATTTCAAACACTGGAAGTAATGACATCACTTTTTCTTTAATCAACCCGAGTTCGTTCCCTGCCATATCATATACATGCAGCCGGTGTCCAAGCGACAAAAACTCTGCTTTTACAAAATACTTCGCATTTTCATTCTCGTCATAAACATCATATGAATCTGTCCATGCAAAAGCTCTCTGCTTAATAAGTAATTTCATACGCTACTCCTACTCCGGAAATTCATACTTCCTCAATTCGCAGTTCTTAATTCCAAATGCCGCAAACTCTTCATTCGTCATATCATAAAAATAAGACTGGATTACTCTGGAAATTCCATTATGTGCAACCAGTAGATAAACCTTATCATCCGCTTCTTTCCGAATGTCATCCAGAAGATTGTAAATCCTCTGGCACAGATGAAGCATTGTCTCCCCGCCTTCAAAATGATTGATAAAGTTCTGTTTTGCCTTTTTGAACTCCTCCCCATTTCTCGGAGTGGACTCATATTTTCCAAAATTCTGCTCCTTCAGGCGCATCTCCTCACGCATCGGAATCCCTGTCATTTCCGAAATATGGCGTGCCGTCTCTTTCGCACGTACCAAAGGCGAATACAGAATCTCATCGATCTTCACGCCCTCTTCTTTTATCTTTTTCCCAAGCTCCGTTGCCTGCTGATGTCCGAGTTCTGTCAATTCAATATCGGTCGCGCCACAGATTTTATTTTCCACATTCCATACAGTCTGTCCATGTCTTGCAAAATAAAAATATCCCATTATTTTTTCTCCCAGTATTCTTTATTAGCCGAACATTTCCAGACAACTCCCTCCGGTAATCGTTCGTAGTTTCTTCCAAGCTGATATGCCAGATAACGAACAATGCTGCGTGTCAGCACTTCGCCCAGGTATTCCTCCATATGATTCTGTTTAAGTAGCGCCGAGGTTACACGTACCAGCCGCACTCCTTCTTTACCCGGTTTTGTATTTTCGAGCATCTCCGGATGCTCTGCGTGTGCAACCCCAATGTCAAAGTTGCGCTTCCAGAGCCCGTGCAAATCATCGTTCCGGTAATAAATCACTTCAGCTTCCGGCGCATAAACTGCCTGCCAGCCCTTTTCCAGAAGTCTTCTCGCCGCAAGCATATCCTCTCCGGCAATCATCCGTTTTCCAAAACCTTCTGTCTCCAGATATGCTCTTCTTCGGTATGCCGCACAGACATTGGAATTAAAAAATGTCCGGATCCCAAGCTTTCCGGCATCTTCCAGAGACTTTGTCATGCCTTTCGGCGGATAGTTAAACTGTCTCACGCAGCACTCGATCGGACTGCATTCATCATCTGTCATATGCCGTCCATACACGACCGCCGTCCTCTTCTCTTTAAATGGTTCCGTCAGCTTCTCTACCAGATACCGGTTCTGCGGTATCGCCGTCTGTACCATAAAAATCACAATATCCGAATCCAGCTCCCGCAGGATCGTATCTCTGCTTCCTGCCCGGTCATATTCCTCCCTTGGCGTATATCTGACCTCGATCCTTTCATCCATATAAACTTCGGGAATTTCCCTGTCTACCGGGTTCTCATAAAGTACATTCAGTAATATACGATCCGGCATCACACTCTGTCTTAATAATCTTTCGATACACATTTTCAGTCTTCCATCCGGACGGAAGACCGGAATTACAATCGCTATGTTCACATCATCATCTCATTTCGTTTTTTTCACTAATCAGTATATACAAAATTCTTTTCTGAATCAATCCCAACCTATTCCCTGTTAATAAAAAAGACAGTTCCCATAAAAGAACCGTCTTTCTCATCAGCTCAGCGCTGCACTTTCTTCTTTTTTCTTCTTATCCATCACAGAAAGTTCCTTAAGCTCCCTCACCATGAAATATCCGCAGACGATTGCTGCTGCCGCATCTGCAATTGGTCCGGCATACATAACCCCGTCAATTCCCATAAACAATGGAAAGATCACGATCAGCGGCAATAAAAAGAGAATCTGTCTTGTCAGGGACATAAATACACCCAGCTGCGATTTTCCGATGGAGTTGAAAAAGTTCGATGTAACCGGCTGGATTCCATTGATAAGCGTAAGGAACATATAGATCCGGAAATACCGCTCTGAAAACTGAAAATACAGCTCACTTCCCGAACCAAATACGCTGATGATCTGTCTCGGGAATACCTGGAAACAGAAAAATGCAATTCCGGAAAGAACGGTTGCAGTTCCAAGTGCGAGCAGGTAGCTTTTCCGTACCCGTTCATACTTCTCTGCGCCATAGTTGAAGCCGATAATCGGCTGGATTCCCTGGGAAATTCCGATAACAAATGACATAAAGATCATATTTACTTTTGTAATGATCCCGGCACAGGCAAGCGGAATGTCACCGCCATATACAGACTGTGCTCCATAATGCGACAATGTATTATTCAGTACGATCTGTACGATCGTCATTGCAATCTGGTTAAAGCAGGCACTGGCACCGAATTTGAAAATATTCTCGATATGTTTTCCCGTCATATGGAAACTTTCCTTTGTAAGCCGGATCGTTTTAAAATGGAACATATACCGCAGACTGATGCAGAACGAAACAATCTGTCCTATGATCGTAGCAAGTGCTGCACCCCTCATTCCCATCTGCAGCCCAAAAATAAAAATCGGATCCAGAATTGTATTTACAATAGCACCCACCAGCATAGATGTCATCGAATACCGCGGACTTCCATCCGCAAGGATCAGCTTACTCATCCCCGTATTTGCGATCAGAAATGGAAAGCCAATTGCCGTGATCCGTGTATATTCCTGTGCATACGGAAGTACCTCCGATGTAGCACCGAAGAATTTCAGCATCGGAGTCAGAAAAATCGTCGTTACTGCAAAAAGTGCAATCCCGAAAATTGCCATCAGGCAAATCCCGTTCCCCGCATATTCTGCAGACTCTTTTTCTTCTCCGGCACCAAGCTTCAAGGAAAAATTGGTCGCACTGCCGATTCCAAGCAACAGAGAAATCGCCGTACAGGAAGTGGAAAGCGGAAATGCAATATTCGTTGCCGCATTTCCAAGCATTCCCACGCCCTGACCAATAAAAATCTGGTCTACAATATTATAAAGAGCTGTCACCAGCATGGAAATAATGCATGGAATCGCAAATCCAACCAGTAGTTTTGATTCCTTTTCATAGCCAAGCGGATTGTCCTGCTCATTCACTGTATTTGCCTTTTTATCTCTCACCTTTATTTCCTCTCCTTTTCATTCAGCTCAACTGCCCGAAGTGCTGCTTTCTGCAAAATTCCCGGAAATATCTCTTTCTCTTCCTCTGAAAATATTTCCATAATCTCCTGATCACATCCGGACAGGATTTCCTCGATCTGCTCATAAGTCTCCTGCGCCTTTTTAGTCGGATATAAATGACAGGTTCTCCGGTCTTCCCGACTTGGCTCCTTCGTCATATACCCTTTTTCTTCCAGTTGGATAAGTGCTCTGCTTATATTGCTCGGATTCCGATAAATCTCATGGAAAATGCATTCTCTCGTTATTCCCGGGTTCCTGCATACTTTCAATATATAAACAAACTGGCTGCTGTTGATTCCAAATGTCTCCAGCCTTTTGTCCAACAGACTGTTCAGATTCAAACTCAATATAGCTGTCCACTTTACCAGATCTTTCATCGGTCTTTGAACCTTATGTAATTCAGAAGTCATATCTTTTCTCCTTCATTTTATGGTAAATGCTCCTTCATCTATGCAACTATTTGCGCACGCAAATATCTTACAATCAACTCTTACAAATGTCAATAAATCAAACCTGTTGATTTCATATATCATTGTTTATTTTTTTATACATTATCTATTGACTTTCTCTTTTAGAATCCATATAATTACATCAGCTAAGATTAACTGGATTTAGGAGGTAACTTGTAATGATGAAAATTTATAAAAAACCAGTAATTTCTATAGATAATGAAATTTCAGAAGGAGTATATGCCGAAAGCGGTGCATCCCAGGGAACACTCGATGTTACTTACCATGGCGTGTGGGACCGCTGGGGAACCAATGGTGGAAAAGCACTTTTTATGGCAAACTGGTCCAATATTGATGGTAAGATCACTTTGGTTATCAATTTCAATGATAAAATTGACCAGGTTGAAACAACTGATGCATCTGTAACGGCAACATGTTCAGGACAGACCGCAACTCTTACCTTTGCAAGTAATGCTGAGAATCCACTTACAATCGGTGTTCATCTGAATCATGGAACATCCATTGATGACTTAAAAATGACAGATTTTTCTTATTCTGTAGGCTAATATAAAGGATTTCATATAACAGCTTCGTTTGAGGCTGTTGTATTTTTATTGCACAAAACTGCATTTTTTCTCAAAAAATATTGACTCTTTTTTTTAGATGGTATTCTATATAAAGAAAACATATCATTTTTAGTTTTGTTACAATAAATAGCCTGACTTTGTAAGGAGTTTTATTTATGAAATTATACAAAAAACCGATTATTACTCTCGATACCGGTGTGGCAGAAGGAGTTTATGCTGCAAGCGGAGCTTCAACTATTTCTGTTAAATACTTACGCAATGACGGAGACTGGAATAACGGAGGAACTAATGTTTATTCTGTAGATCTTAGTGCTTTAAATCCAAGCCATTTAACTGTAGTTCTGACCTTTAACATGGATATCCATGGCGGATGGGGTGGTGGCGCGTCATCTTCAGCAAATGGAAATATGTTGACGTTAAACTGGTATTCAGCTCCTTCTAATGCTGAAATTTCTGTACAGGTACAGGGAAACGATATTAAAAAGTTAGAGTGTACCGGTGCTAGTTACTCAAATAACTAATCTATTCACGGGAGACATTTTCAATGAAAACATATTCAAAACCAGTCGTAACAATAGATATAGGCTTAGCCGAAGGCGTATACGCTGCAAGCGGATGTTATACAGCATCTGCTTATATCCAGCAGAAACCTGAGACCGGACGTGGTGATTACCGCATTCAGGTAAATGGACAACATCATTCTGATCACACAAAAGAAGCTCAGACCTTAACCATCTCTTTCAATCAGAATGTAACCTATGTAAGCGGTGGAGCAAGTCTTATCAGTGGCAATGGTACCGCAACCTTGCTAATCAAGCTTAGTTATCATCAGAATTCAAACGACAACATTGGATTTGGTGATCTCGTAGTCACATCTGATACAGGTCTTGCTATCACAGGCGTAAGTATCACTGACTAATTTTAAACACTGCTAAAATTTCTAAATCTACCTATAGAAAAAGAGAGTTCCCAGAATCTGTTGTTTTTGGAAACTCTCTTTTTTGCTCTTTAATTCCAGGTTTTCTTCCTCTAAAAATCCTTCACCATCTTCGCAATCTCTTCTTCCCCCAACACCTCACACTTCTTATCCCGGATTGCATATACCCGTGTACAGATATTCAGCACAGTCGGCCGGTGAGTAGTCACGATACAGGTTCTCGGATAGGTATCTGCCATGATATTCTTTAACACACGCCGCTCGGTTGCCACATCAAGTGCGGAAGTCGCCTCATCCAGAAGCAGGATCGGAGACTTTCGAAGAAGTGCCCTCGCAATAGAAAGCCGCTGTGCCTGTCCTTCCGAAAAGCCACCGCCACGTTCCTTTACCACACTGTCGATTCCTTCCGGAAGCTTTTCTACAAACTCCCATGCTTCCGCAAGCTTCAGTGCTTCGATCACTTCTGCATCTGTCGCATCAGGCTTTACATTGCGCAGGTTTTCCGCGATCGTACCTGAGAACATCGTATTTCCCTGCGGTACATAAGAAAATAGTTTTCTGGTTGACGGAGACATTGCAAGCTTTTTGCTTCTGTCTTCTCCGGCGCACACCCATGCATCCCCACCCTGTGGTTTTAAAAGGGACAAGATCAGCCGTAGCATCGTTGTCTTTCCCTCTCCGGATGGACCGACAAGTGCCACGATCTCATGTGGATACGCCTCTACCGTTGCATGCGAAAATACTTCCGTTCCTGTATTATACCGATAGCTCAGTTCCTGCATATCCAGTCCGATTCCTCCGGCACGGTATGCATTTTCAAATGCCCGGACTTCGCTGTCCCGGCTGTAATCCTCCTGCGGCATTCCCACGATATCCATCAGACGTCCTGCAGAAATCGTCAGAGAGATTGCCGACGGGATCAGTCCGGTAAGCGAATTTACAGAACTGATCAAATTTCCTGAAAGTGACAGGAACATGGTCATCGTACCATAACTGATCACGCCACTCCACACACGGTAAATTCCCCAGCCATAACAGCTGTAAGATACACCAAATCCGATCAGTGACATCAGAACTGAAGTCAGCATCGACATTTTCTGAAATTCCAGACGCATCCCAATGTATTCTTTCTGCAGATTCTTCAACCGGTCGATATAAAAAGAAATCAGGTCAAATGCCTTGATCGTCTGGATGTTGGAGAATGTTTCCTGATTAAATCCGTAAAGCTTTGCGTTCATCGCCGCACTCCGCTCATTGTTATTTCGCATCCGTCGAAGAAGCGGCCTTGAAAGCAGTGCACTGAACGGAATCCCGATCAATGCAAATATGGCAAAGGTCGGATCATAGTAAACAACAATTGCAAGCGAGCTGAAAAAGCGCACGGTATAAATGATCAGATTCGGAATCCAGTTCAGGATCCCACTTGAGATATTAGATGCATCGGAGCTCCACCTGGTTACCAGATCACCGGTGTGATACGCCGTCAGTGATTCCCAGTCTGTCACCATCATTTTTGCAAAAATATCATTCTTGATCTCTGCATCTACTTTCAGATTGATAAAAGTCGACGCATAACCCGATGCCTGCGAAACCAGAATATTTGCAATGGAAAACCCGATCATCGCAGCAAATGTACTGAGAAGCTTTCCAGTCTGATGCCCGGTAATAATATCAACCAGGTCTTTTGAGATCAGGCTTGAGATCAGCGAAACGCCCGTTCCTGCAAGGCCAAGTGCTGTGTACACAATCATCGCCTTCCAATAGCGGCGTGCATACTGAGAAATCCATTTTGTCTGCATCCACATTTTCTGGAATGTCCCTGCCTTCAGATGCTTCCAGAACAGCTGTATCTTTTTTTTCATTTATCCTTCTGCCTCCATCTGGTCTATCTGTGTTTTGATCGGCTGTACCGCTGACGATTCTTTTGTACATTTCAGATAATATACCTGACTTTTTTCTACAATCTGTTTTGCAAAATCAAGATTCTTTTCCATCTGCTCTTCTGTCCAGGCAGGCGAGATCATACGCTGCATCACACGGACGATTTTTTCTGCGTCACCAAGTGTTTCCAGATGATCCGTGTTATCCCTGCCAAGCAGGACGATTCCACCAAGCTCCTGCGTCTTCCTTGTATAAATACCGGAAGTTCCGCACCACGGCATTCCATAGACCTTAAGTTCCCCGTCTTCTAATCCGATCAGATTCAGATCCCCATTCAGGTATGGCGTATGGAACAACTTATGCCAGAGTGCTGTATGGGTGGATTTTCCCATACCGGAATGCCCGGAAAAAAGCCATGCCCTGTTCCGGTATATAATAGATGCCGAATGGATTGCATAAAGTCCTTTCTTCTGTGCCAGATACAGATAAAATAACCGGATTGCATGGAAAAGATTGTCTTTTTCTTCCTCATTTTGCGACATCAGTGCATGGATCCGTACATAGCTTCCATCTTTTGTCATATACCCTTCGATCACATTCTTCATCTGATGAAACAGCACCAGATATCCTTCGTCCCACTCACAGATACTCATTTCCTTATTGCGGATCAGAACCTTCCCGTTTGGCTTACTCACCGGAACCGCAACTTTTACTTCAATAGTCTGATCTGCTTCTTTCTCCTCACAGAAAAATGATACAAACTGCTTTGGAAATATTTCCGCCTGTCCGCACATTTTTACACAGATTCCACCGATCTCCATACAATGGTAAAATGGTTCATTCCCTTTTTTCAGTTCTTCCTTCAGGATTCCCATTCCCAGAAGCTGACTGACAAATTCCTCTACATCTTTGCCAAGTTCTTCCCTGTCCGAAACAGGGATTTCATAATAAGCAGCCACCGCTTCGATGATTTCCTCCAATGTTTTCTCTTTATCCAGAAAATTCCAGATTACCTCTCCTGTCTCATTGAAAATGAGTCCTCTTTTCTGATCTGCAATGTTCTGTCCATACGGGAGCAGATACGCAGTGCCCTTTATTTTTTTTAATACATAACCATTCTGACGTTTTATCATAACTACTCCTTTTATCCGCAGTCTGTTTTCTTTTTCCCAGACTTTCATTGTATCACGAAATCACCTCAATTTTGGATAAAACCGAACCCTTATCTGGTTTTTCTGCATTCCAGATGCTATACTTGTCTACAGAACGATCTGAAAGGACGGGAACACTCTATGAACCATACAGCAGACACCATTCAATACAAGTACGATCTTGAACAGCTTCTGGCCGACGGACATCCGATCCGCATCCGGCCACAGGGGTACAGCATGTATCCTCTTTTTATTCCGGGACGTGATGAAGCAATTATCGAACCTGTCACTCCTGACAGACTGCGCAGAAACGATGTGGCACTCTATCGCCGCGACCAGGGAATCCTTGTCCTTCACCGGATCTGCCGTATAACAAAAGAAGGCTTTTATCTGGTCGGTGACAATCAGTCAGAGATCGAAGGACCCCTTCGCCCGGATCAGTTCCGCGGCAGGCTTACCGAAGTTATCCGGAACGGGCGACAGTTTTCTGTCCAGAATCCACTGTACCGCTCCCTGACTTCCATCTGGCTTTTTCTCTGCCCGGTCCGTCCGTTTTTTCACAGATTCTGTGCTCTGCTGCGCAGATTGCACACTTAGCTGCCGTCTATTCTCTCATTCCGGTATCCGACAGTCTCTCATCGATCCGGCAGTCGACCAGAAGCATGATTCCGACTGCAAGTGGCAGATACAGATGCAGATGCATGGCTGTCGCAAATCCTCTTATCATCATATTCCACAATTTTGCCTTTGGTCTTTCCAGACCTTTCCCATATGCAAATATCCGAAAACTTCTTCTGGCAAGAGGATCTTCTCCATACATTTTCAATATTTTCCAGACTGCCTTTAAAGATCTTCCTTGCCGGATGTACTCCATTTTTGCATCAAAAAATGCGGCAAAGAAAATTGTATATCGCACCAGATCTTCATATTCCGTTCTCCGCTGCTTTTCCAGAAAAGCTTCCAGATCATGCGCAATCTGCGGCCAGCATTTCCTGAAATCCTCCCGGTAGCGATAAGAAACCGATGCTTCATTTTTACGGTAAATATATCCCGTTTCTCTGACAAATGCATAGACCGGCTCTCTCACATAGCACTGCATACTGAACATCTTATCTTCTGCATATACATAGTCCCGGAACCGGAGTTCGTGCTGTTCCAGAAATTCTCTGCGGTATAATTTTCCCCAGACATAGGAAAGCATTCCGGCTGAAAAGAATCCCTGAAACCGGAATTCTGCACTTCCAGGCTTCCATTCCTGTAAGATCCTGCAGTCCATCGCCGGAAGAATCTTTCCACCCCATAGCCTTGCATAATTACAGACTACGATATCCGCATCTTCCTTGTCCATCGCACAGACAAGCCTTTCTATCGTCTTCGGATCTGCAAGATAATCATCCGAATCCAGAAACATCAGTCTGGTTCCTCTGGCTTCCTGCATCCCACAGTTCCGGGCAGCTGCAGTTCCTCTGACTGATTCGCAGATTGTCCGAATCCGTGGATCTCTCTTTTCATATACAAGACACCGTTCAAGGCTCTGGTCTGCCGAACCATTTTCCACAAGGATCAGTTCCCAGTCTGTGTATGTCTGTTTCCGGACACTTTCCACCGCCTCTTCAAGATATTTTTCTGCATTATGCACCGGCACGATCACCGAAACTAATTTCTCTTTTCTGTCAACCATAGCTTTCCGACAATCCTTTTCATCAATTCCACTACCTTCTGCCACTCTTCGGTTCTTCTGTATACCAGCCACAAAAGCAGGTCCGGTACCACCACACAGATTCCCAGACGCACAAGAAAACTCTTCAATGGCCCACCTAAAAACATCTGACAACACCAATCGGTAACAAACCATACCCCTGCCATCACCAGCAGATTCCACGCATAACGCAGATAAAACCGGGCAGGCGCCTTTTCAAACCGGTACATGAACAGAATATATGGCTCTACCCAGACCGAAGTCATTACTGTACTGCAAAAGGTTCCTGCAAACACTCCAAAAACTCCGCATTTCAAGACTAACAGGATGGAAATTCCCAGATTCAGCAGTGCTTCTGCAACCGCCTTATACCTGTCATACCAGAATGCACCCATCGATTCCTTGAAGATGATCACTGCTTTTCTTGTTCCGTTAATGAAAAAATTCACACACAGGATCCATACGATTTCTCTCGTAAATAAATATTTCTTCCCAAATGCCAGTTCCACAAACGGATTCAAAAGTTCAAACAGACAGATTGCAGCAAGCCCGTACACCCACTGTCCAATAAAAAAGAGCAGTTCAAATATCTTCTGCACTTTCTCCTTTGACTCCATCGCACCCAGATTCCCGACACTCGCCGCAACGCCCTGAAATACCTGATCCAGCACCTGTCTTACCGAGCCGATGATCAGAAAATAGTTCGAATAAATTCCTGCACTGACGACTCCGACAAAGCTGGAAATCAGAAGATTGTCTGTATTATTTACCACCACACCCCCAAGCTTATGCATCATCATCGCTCTGACATTTTTTCCGATCTGATCTTTCTCATACGCCGAAAGCTGTCCGGCACACGGTTCCTTCAGATACGGGAAAAGTGCATCTGCCTTATGTGACATGCAAACATTACCCGCAAAGGTACACAGAATAGCAACTATTAAAAACAGAATGAAATTCCCGGTCAGCAAAAGTACAAGAATCTGGCAGACATCCTGAAGCACCAAAAAACCATTATGGTAAAGCACCGTCAGATAATTCATCTGATGTGCCGCCACCAGTGTTTTTTTATAGATCAGCAGATAGGAAATCACCGTATTTGCAAGATATAAGAGATAGATCAGAAGCAGATGATCCACATCCGGTCTGTCTTTCATAAGAATATCCAGAAACGGAATCAGAAGCAGCCCTGCGGCAAGTACAAACACGGCTGTCATACGGTAACAACTGCGGAACATCCGCATCAGAATCTGCTGCTTTTTCACGTCTTTTCTGGCGATCGGTTCATACAGGGCAAAAGTGATCGCAGTCCCAACACCAAGTTCTGACAGGGATAAAATGTTCAGAATGTCTGTAAAAAGTCCGTTGATTCCCACATAGCCCTCACTAAGGGTTCTGGTAAAGACAACTCTTGTAAAGAATCCCATCAGAATTGCGACAATCTGCGCCACAAATGCAACACTCGTATTCATAACGGAATATTCTGTTCTTGTTTTTTCCTTCACCCTTCTACTGTCCTTTCATTCTGTTACAATTTCCACGTTATCATAGCATTTCTCCTTCTAAAATGCTATGATAAATTTATCTTTTTCACAGGAGTGATATTGTTCTATGCGAATAAAACATAAATTTATAAAAGCCGGCATTCCCATAATCCTGGTTCTCGTGATTTGCACAGGTCTGTCTGCCGCACATTTAAAAAAAGTGTCTGTGTACACACCCTCACCTCTATTAGAGACCACCACCATTCTCTCCAATCCTTATATGGGCTGGTACTCTCTGATCGGTTATACGCTTTCTGATTCAGAACCCCTTTCTGTCCCCACATCCTATCTGGGAACAGATTCTCCAACCGAGCTTGTCCTGTTGGAGATCAATCTCGGCAATTATGCGGACTGTGACATCTCCGAAGACGGTCTTTCCCGGCTGGATCAGCTGTTTTCCAGCTGGTCAGATACTCAAAAACAGTTGATTCTCCGCTTTGTCTACGACTGGGATGGCAACAATCTCCAGACAGAGCCTGCCCTGCGCAACCAGATTGAGCGACATATGGAGCAGCTTGCCCCGGTTATCAACCGGTATGCCAACTCCATTTACCTACTCCAGGGAATTTTTGTCGGCAACTGGGGTGAGATGAACCACTCAGATTATCTCTCCGGTAATGACCTGACCGCCCTGACTGAAAAGCTTGCCTCTCTTACGGATCCATCCATCTTTTTGTCAGTCCGTACCCCGGCGCAGCTTCGCACAATTTTAAAAACCGCTTCCCCTCTTCCTGAATCAGATACCTACAGCGGATCTCTCGCTTCACGCCTTGGGCTTTACAATGACGGGATGCTTGGCTCTCCGACCGACACCGGTACCTATGGGGATTCTGCATCAGATACCTCAGATTATTCCAAAGCCTGGCCGCGCGCGGATGAGCTGACCTTCCAGGACAAGCTGTGCCAGTATGTCCCAAATGGCGGGGAAGTAATCACGCCAAACAGCTGTAATGATCTGGATGCGGCAATCCAGACACTTCAGGCCATGCATGTATCTTATCTCAACAAGGATTATGATCCTGACGTAATCAATAAAAAATGGAAAACATCCCTGTACTCCGGTTCCGATTTGCTCTATCATGGCATGACCGGCTACGACTATATCAGCTGCCATCTGGGTTATCGTTATGTCCTTACGGCGTCCGCTTTTTCACCTGGACAAGTATCTATAACCGTTGAAAATAAGGGCTTTTCCAGCTGCTACCGACCGCTTTTGGTCTCACTTACCGTAACCTCTGCAGATGGGACCTGGCAATACACGATTCCAATCGATACCGATACCCGTACCTGGATTTCCGGCAAAAGCGTTACCCTGAAAGCCTCACTTGCAGACCTGCATCTTGAGCCTTCCAGTTATACTCTTACACTGAAGCTGACTGATCCATCCACGAACCGGGAGATCCTGCTTGCATCCGATCTTCCACATAATACCACCGGCTATCAGATCGGAACTCTGACCATAGACACACTCTTATCAAAAATTACCAAGTAAAACCCCGTCTTCTGCACCTTGATTGGCAAACCGGATGCTTCTTCCATCCTTTTTGCGGAAAAGCTGCAGAAGATAACGGGTTCCTTTTCTCTGCTCCTCTTTTGCGAGCCGGATCTCCAGAGTGTTTTCCTTACGGCATTCCCATTTTTTCGGGTCTGTCTCGATCATTCGTTCAGTCTTTCCATGCTCTGCATAGATCTGCAGTCTGCATATTGCATCCTCACACAAATTGGCAAAACCTGTATTTTCAATCCGGATCTTCAGGACACCTCTGCAAAAACACACATCGCGGACCACAAACCGGTATCCCAGATGTGCCCCCAGATATTCATACGCAGAAACCTGTTTTTCCTGCCACATCATCGTTTCTTTTTTCCAACCGTCCAGAATCTTTTTTTGATAGACACTGTTCAGATAACTGATATGCATTTTCCGAAAATCTGCCTCCGCCCTTTTTCCATCTATCCATACTGGTTCGTCCATCCCCTGCACAGCCAGAACTTCTCCGCCAATATAACCATTCGACAGATTTTCTTCCATCCAGGAAAGTTCCCGCATCCGGTCTTCCGGACTGCTCTCATAGGTTCCCAGATCAGTCTCAGAGCCAAAGATTCCATCATCAAAAAGCGTCAGATTCCTCTTTGCTTTTTCTCCCAACGCTTCTTCTATGCACCGCAGCTGCGCAGGTTTTCGGACCGCCAGATGGCACTGGCTATCCGTTGCTTTCAGCATCTCTTCTGCAAGCCTTATCAGCCACTTCTTTGTCAAATACTTCGAATCATGCATTTCTCCCCAACTGCCGACCAGGAGTCCCTGCACGACCAGAATCCAACTCTGATACTCCCTGATGACTGTGCCAAGCTGCCGGATATGCTCCAGTACGATTCTGCCGCTTTCCGGTTCCTTTTCCATCCCTTTTCCTTCGGTATCATAGGCAAACCGGACGATCATATCCTTTTTCTTTTCTTTAAAAAAATAAAAAATCTGCCTGATGGACAATAGGGCTTCTGTGGAAAGTTCTTTTCCGCGGAAACCACCGATATCAATCAGCAGAAGTACTATTTCCTCTTCCTCGCAGGCAACATAAAGCACCGGATCTGCGCATGTGGCATCAAACGTGTACAGATGATACCATCCGGTTCCCGGATTTTCCACCTTTTTGAGTGCCTCCACAAGAGGTGCTTTATGAAATTTTTTTACGATATTCAGATTTGTTATCACCTTTTTGTCCAGCTCCTTCATCTATTTTTAATATTTTGCAACGGAACACCACAGCAAGTACACTGAA
>SKEO01001060.1_pt1 | contig 23431 bp, 19 predicted proteins | sample 4826801 | NCBI WGS metagenome assembly SKEO01 (sample SAMN11008807, study PRJNA524170) | human gut metagenome | biome: Human fecal sample; material: Feces; isolation source: fecal sample from pouch patient p3 | host: Homo sapiens | place: Israel: Tel-Aviv | collected 2016-02-25 | reverse complement strand
ATTCCCTGAGCGCAGACACCTTTTGTCTTATAAACCATTCTATTTACCTCCATTTTGATATTTATTAATACGATATACGTCAATGATTATATCATCTCCGAAAAAAAGTTTCCATAAAAAATAAAATTTGTTATAATGAACGTTGTAGAAAAAGAAAAAGTACTGTTGAACAGAAGAAAAATGAAAATTCAGCAGGATATTATATTGAAAGAGAGGACTTACAGATCATGAAATGTGTTGGAATTATAGGCGCAATGGAACAGGAAGTTGCAAGACTGAAAGAAGTGATGGAAGATGTGTCCATCACTACAAGAGCAAACATGGACTTTTATGAGGGAGTTCTGGAAGGAAAGAAAGTTGTTGTAGTGCAGTCCGGAATCGGTAAAGTAAATGCAGGTATGTGTACCCAGATCCTGGCAGATCTTTTTCAGGTGGAAGCTGTGATCAATACCGGTATTGCAGGAAGCCTGAATAACGACATCAATATCGGAGATATCGTACTTTCTACAGATGTTCTTCATCATGATATGGATGCTACAGGATTTGGATATCCGAAGGGACAGATTCCTCAGATGAAAGAATTTTCTTTCCAGGCAGATGAGGGTCTTCGTAAGATCGCCCGTGATGTATGCGAGGAAGTGAATCCGGAGATCCAGGTTTTTGAAGGAAGAATTGCTTCTGGAGACCAGTTTGTATGTGATCAGGGTGTAAAGGACAACATTGTAAAAGAGTTCAGCGCATATGCAGTTGAGATGGAGGGTGCGGCGATCGGACAGGCAGCAGCTCTTAACGGAATCCCGTTCCTGATCATCAGAGCGATTTCTGACAAGGCTGATAACAGCGCAAACATGGATTATCCGGCATTTGAGAAACTTGCCATTGAGCATAGCGTGCGCCTGACTCAGGGAATGCTGAAACGCATGGCATAATTGCAGAAACAGGGGAACCGTCATATCTTTTCTGCATATACTGTAAGAGATAGCAGAGAGAGGACAGCAGCGATTATGCTTTATCGAGACTTTTATCCGTTTTATGCTGCACAGGGAAATCCTGTTTTTTATAATGAGGAGCGGGAACAGGAGAGAGAGTTTGACCTGATGAAATCCTATTACCCAGATACAGCCAGAAAGATCCAGGAGAAGGCGGAAATGCAGTGTCAGCTTCTGGACTATGAGGGAAGCCGCCTGTATGACGAGTATCCGGATCGTTTTATGCTGTATCATATCTGCAGTCTGGTGAAAGATGAGATGACCAAAGATGCCAGTGCCCAGGAAATGCCGGGCGGATTTCTGGATGATCTTATCCAGGTATTGGTATATCAGGAAATTTCCCGGAGAAGATGCCGACGCCGGAGATGTCGACAGTATTTTCCGCGATAACAGTAATGACAGAATATGAATGACAGGTTCCTCCAACATCTGTCCATATACAAGAAAAACGAAAATGAATATAATGGAAGTATGATGAAGACAATAAGGGAATTTTTAGAAGAACAGATCAATGAACAGCTGATCCAGGCTGTTGTAAGTGGCCGCAGGACTGGTGAGGGACCTTCCAAGGTGAAGCTTCGTCCTGTGGAACTGAAAGGGAAACTTTGTTACCAGGCGTCTGTGACAGAGGGAACGAAGGTTTACCATAAAAATTATTCAAGGGAAGAGATTATCGATTATCTGGAGCAGGCAATGGAAGAATTCCGTCAGCTTCAGGTAATCGGACGCAGCCAGGATGGAAGCATCCTCATAAGCAAAAAAGGCAAGGCAACGATCAAAACAAAAAATCATAAAGCTGTTCAGAATGAAAGTGTAAAAATCGCACCGCATAACCGTGTGAAACAGTATATTCTGAAAGAGGGAACCGCAGCTCCGTTTCTGGTGGATCTGGGAGTTATGACAAAAGATGGAAAGATTGTTGCTTCCCGATATGATAAATTCAGGCAGATCAACCGTTTTCTGGAATTTATTCGGGATATTCTTCCCAAACTTCCGAAAGACCGGGAGATTACAATCCTGGATTTTGGCTGTGGAAAGTCCTATCTTACATTTGCGATGTATTATTATCTCAGAGAGCTTGAGGGTTTTGATGTGAACATCATAGGCCTTGATCTTAAAGAAGATGTGATCCGACACTGCAGCGAGCTTGCCAGATCTTATGGGTATGATAAACTGCATTTCTATCAGGGAGATATTGCCGGCTATGAAGGAGTTTCTTCCGTAGATATGGTGGTGACACTTCATGCCTGTGATACAGCAACAGATTTTGCCCTGGCGAAAGCCGTGGAATGGGGGGCACAGGTGATCCTGTCTGTTCCATGCTGCCAGCATGAACTGAACCGCCAGATCAAAAATGAAATGCTGCAGCCGATCATGCGTTACGGAATTTTGAAAGAACGTATGGCTGCGCTGATCACAGATGGCCTGCGGGCAGAGCTTCTGGAAAGTAAAGGCTATGAGACACAGCTTCTTGAGTTTATTGATATGGAGCATACACCAAAGAATATCCTGATCCGCGCAGTAAAAACCGGAAAGAAAAAGAACAGAGAAAGTTTTGCGGATTCCATGAAGGCGCTTCATGTAAATCCTACACTGGACAGGCTTCTTTATCCGGAAGAGTCGATCTCACAGAAGGGAGAATGACATGAAAAAGATCCTACGTAAAGGAGCTATACTTCTGGTGATCTTCGTAGCAGTAGTGGCCTGTACATCACTTCTGATGAACAGTCAGTCTACGGATAACCGTTCAGATATGAATGACGCCACGCTTCCGGAAGTTATGGTAAAGCTGGGAAGTACACAGGCAAATAAAATGTATGGATACAGGCAGCAGATGCAGACCGATTTCATGCGAGGCAGTATTACACCTCTGGATACGACGAAAAAGCTGACATTTGAGATCAATCCATACACAGATACAGTAACAGGCCTTGCGTATGAGGTGCGTACTTCAGATGGAAGCAAGGTTATGGAGAACCGTAAGATCAAGAATCTTACCAAAGAAGAAAACGGATATTTAAGTACAGAGATCGAAATTGGCAGTGATCTTCGTATGAACCAGGAATATTCTCTTCAGATCACGCTGGATACCAGCGAGGGGGAAGTTTATTACTATACAAGAGTTGTTTCCAGAACACAGTTAAATACAGAGGCGTATTTGCAGTTTGTAAAAGATTTTTCCTCCAAATGTCTGGATAAAGAGCAGGCAGATACTCTGACGGGATATCTGGAGGCAGAAGATACGACCAGTGGAACCAATTTCAATAATATTACCATCTCTTCAGGCCTTTCCAATATCAGCTGGGGATCACTTTCACCCAAAATGTATATGGAAGGTGTGCCTTTGATCGATGATATCAACGAAACAACCGCAAGTATTACTTTGAATTATCAGGTTTCTGCACAGGATGATGAGGATAAAACAGAAATTTATGATGTTACGGAATTTTATCGTATGCGTTATACGGAGACCAGGATCATGCTGTTGGACTTCAAGCGTTCTGCAACAAAAGTTTTTGATCCTTCTCAGACGGTTGTTTCCGATGCGGGACTTCTTCTGGGAATCCGAAATAAAAATGTCACCTATGCATCTAACAGTGATGGAAAGATCGTTGTTTTTGAGCAGGATGGTGATCTCTGGTCTTATGCACCGTCCAGCGGTAAGATCACAAGGATCTTCAGTTTCCGTAAAGATGAAAATAATGATTCCAGATATGTGAGAACGGAACATGATATTAAGATCATCCGCGTGTCAGACAGTGGAGATGTGGATTTTGTACTTTATGGTTATATGAACCGTGGTGTTCATGAAGGATACAGCGGAGTCTGTGTTTATCATTACAACAGTGACCGTAATGTAGTGGAAGAAAAGGTTTTCATACCGAGCACAGAATCCTACGAATTCCTGAAGGAAGATCTCGGAACACTTACTTATGTAAACAAAAATAATCAGCTGTTTCTTCTTTTTGCACAGAAGCTGTATCAGGTAGATATTGAAACAGGAACTTCTGAGATCCTGGAAGATGGTATTAAACAGAATTATTTTGTAGTATCTGAGACCAAGGCACATGCGGCATGGCTGATCACTTCCGGAGATGATAAAGGAAAGATCAGAGAAATCGAGTTTGATTCACTGAAAACAAGAGATCTCCTGCCGGAAAGCGGGCAGAAACTGAGAACTCTGGGATTTATGAATGAAGATCTGGTATATGGAATCCTTTCTGATGAGGATATTCTTACAGATGCCAACGGACATGAAACAGAAGGACTCAGTACATTCCGCATTGAGAGCTTTAAGGGTAAAGTAAAGAAAGAATATCATCAGGATGGCCTTTATGTCACAAATGTGACGGTTGGAAGTACCATGATGGAATTTGAGCTTTCCGCAAAATCAGGAAATACTTATACAGTCCAGAAAAAAGATAATATCATGAATAACAAAAAGGCATCCGGAAGTCAGGTAGATGTGGCTCTGATCACTACAAACCGCGCAGGAACACTGATCCGCCTGACCATGACCCGGAAGCCGGAGACGGACAGCCCGCTGCTTGTTTATTCCAAGATCGAGAGTACAGAAGATTCACCGGTGACACTGGATACGACTGTTCCGCAGGGAGAACTTTATTATGTTTATGCATATGGATCTCTTGACCGGATTTATACAGATCCGGCAGCAGCCGTAAAACGTGCGGATAATCAGACCGGAGTTGTCCTGAACCGTGCTCAGCAGTATGTCTGGGAACGTGGAAATAAAAAGACAAAGATCCAGATGGATATAGAAGATGTACCGGATACGATCCTGACAGCTAACTGGAAGAAGAAGGAACTTCAGGATGGACTGGGAGATACAGGAACTGTGATCGATCTGACCGGATGCAGTCTTGATAATGTCCTTTATGAGGTCAGCGCCCAGAGGCCGGTAGTGGCCAAAACCGGAGAGAATTCCAGCGTTGTGATCGTAGGCTATGATGAATATAATACGTATCTTTATGACCCGTCTACAGGACAGACAAGCCCATATGGAATGAATGACAGTACAGCATTATTTGAAAGTGCGGGAAATGTATTCCTGACCTATATAGAAAACGTTACAGAGTGACGCAGATAAATGGCCGGATAAAAGCCGTGGGGTAACAGCAGAGATGACAAATCGGGAAGACCCGTTTGGCATAAAGCAGAAAAGGACAGGTGTATTTGTCCTTTTTTGGAAAAAGCGCGACAGGAAAGGGGAAAATGTAATGTTAAGTGAAAGTATCAAAAAACTGGTGCAGTATGGAGTGGAGACAGGAATAACACCAGAATGTGAAAGAATCTATGCGACGAATCTTCTTCTGGATGCCTTTGGGGAAAGTGAATATACAGAACCCGAGACAGAGTATGCTAAAATTAATCTTGAGGCGACTCTCGATGAGCTTCTGGATGAAGCTGTAAAGAGAGGGATTATTGAGGACAGCGTTGTATACAGAGATCTCTTCGATACAAAACTTATGAACTGTCTGATGCCGCGTCCGGCGCAGGTGCAGAAAGAATTCTGGGATGCTTATAAAGAAGATCCGGAGAAAGCAACGGATTATTTTTATAAACTGAGTCAGGACAGCAACTATATCAGACGCTACCGTGTAAAAAAAGATCAGAAGTGGACAGTAGACAGTGAATATGGTAAGATCGATATCACCATCAACCTTTCCAAACCGGAAAAAGATCCGAAAGCCATCGCAGCTGCCAAACTTGTGAAATCCAGTAGTTACCCGAAATGTCTGCTTTGTCCGGAGAATGAAGGTTACGCAGGAAGAGTAAATCATCCGGCAAGAGAAAATCACAGAATTATCCCGATCACGATCAATGACAGTCCGTGGGGCTTTCAGTATTCCCCATATGTTTATTACAATGAACACTGTATTGTATTTAACAGTAAACATACACCTATGAAGATCGAGAGAAACACGTTTATCAAGCTGTTTGATTTTGTAAAACTGTTTCCGCATTATTTTCTTGGCTCCAATGCGGATCTTCCGATCGTTGGTGGTTCTATCCTGAGCCATGATCATTTCCAGGGCGGACATTATACATTTGCCATGGCGAAGGCTGAGATCGAGAAGCATGTGACGATTCCAGGATATGAAGATGTAGAAGCCGGTATCGTGAAATGGCCGCTTTCTGTTTTGCGTATCCGGAGTAAAGATGAGAAGAGACTGATCGATCTGGCGACACATGTGCTGGAAAACTGGAGAGGCTATACAGACGAAGCTGCATTTGTTTTTGCAGAGACAGACGGTGAGCCTCATAATACCATCACGCCGATCGCACGTAAGGTGGGAGATACTTTTGAGCTGGATCTGACACTTCGAAACAATATTACAACAGAAGAGAATCCGCTTGGCGTTTATCATCCACATGCATGTTACCATCACATCAAGAAGGAAAATATTGGTCTCATTGAAGTTATGGGCCTGGCCGTTCTTCCGGCACGTCTGAAAGAAGAACTGGAACTTCTGGAAGAGTATATTTTGAGCGGCAAGGATATCGCTTCTAATGAAAAGATCGAGAAACATGCTGCATGGGTTGCAGAATTTCTGCCGAAATACGAGAAACTTGACAAAGATAATATTCAGGATGTTCTCCGCAAAGAGGTGGGCAATGTATTTGTTCATGTTCTGGAGGATGCCGGTGTTTATAAATGCACACCAGAGGGCAGGGATGCATTTATGAGATTTATCAGCACTCTGTAAAAAAGGAGGCACACCGGGACTGGATATGGATTTCAGAAGGAGTTTGTTTAAATGAAAAAAACAGAAAGAACCGGAAAAGCCTTTTACATGAAGTGGCTTTTGCTGGCACTTTTCGCAGCAGCACTGATCATAATGCCGGCAGCTTCCCAGAAAGTATCGGCAGCCAAAATGGTCTATACTGTGAAGTTTAATAATAATTCAGGTACCAGCAAAAGCAAAACATATACAGCGTTGACAAGAAACGTAACATTAAATACCATGATTAAGCTTCCAAGTGTTCCGAATGCAGTCGGATATCGGAATCTTGGGTGGACGACACAGAAAGGCAGTACCAAAGTGGTATATAAAGCCGGAGCAAGTGTAAAAGTCACCAGGGATATGAATCTGTACGCAGTCCGCAGAAAAAGCAGGTATTATACAGTAAGCTTTTATCTGGGAAATGGAAGCAGTAATTCCACATATCGGAAACTTCAGAAAAAAGTAGAAGAGGGCACTTATTATACTCTCCCGACAGTGCCATCCAGATCGGGCTATGTGAACCTTGGATGGTCTACGACAGTAAATGGAAAGACATCCACTGCAAAGAAGGCTGGAACAAAGATTAAGATCAGTAGAAATATCAAGTACTATGCAGTACAGATGCAGTCTGTAAGTGTGAATCTCTGTAAAGCAAATGGAAGCGTATGGAAAACAGTAACACTTGGTAAAGACGGATACCTGAAGCTTCCGTCAGCTTCCAATGCAACGGGTTATACATTCATGGGATGGTCAAAAACCAGACGTACAGGATCTGCAACATCGCCGGATTATGAAGCCGGAGAGCTGGTTAAAATAAGCAAGACTACGACCCTTTATGCAACGGTGTTCAACCGTACAATGGAAAAAGATATCAGTTCTGCAAATATGTCAAAACCTGCCATTGGAATGAAGTACAGTAAGGTGATCTTCGTAGGAGATTCCCGTACTGCAGGAATGAAGGCAACTCTGAATAAACAGGTAAGCAGTTCCGTGACCAGCGATGTTTCTTTTATTGCAAAAGCCGGACAGGGACTTAGCTGGTTTCAGAGCACAGGATATACTCAGCTTATAAACGAAATCAACAAAACCAAAGGAAGCAAACCGATTGCGGTTGTTTTCAATCTGGGCATCAACGACATGGCAAACATCAGCAATTACATCAGTTATATGTCCGACATTGCTTCTACACTGAAGAGCAAAAACTGTAAACTGTTTTACATGTCTGTCAATCCGATCAACAGTGTTATGATCACGAAAGCAGGAAAAGGTGCACGTACAGAAGCGCAGGTAAGAGAGTTTAACAGTAAGATCCGCTCCGGACTTTCACTGAATTATAAGTATATTGATACTTACAGTGTACTGATGAAGAAGGGCTACGGAACGAATTCCTCTTATTCCGGAACGGATGCTGCTTCTGATGACGGACTGCATTACACGACCAAAACATTTAAGAGAATTTATTATTACTGTATCACATATCTGAACACAGGAAGCATTGATGCATCAATCTACTGATCAGGCATATGATCCCGTGTACCGGACTGCTTCCGGTATGCGGGATTTTTCTGTGTATCAGGGCAATTACTCCTTGCACGAACCATAAGAATAGTCTATACTTAATTCGATACGGACATTTGGAGGTCCGCAGGGACGTGTAATCCTGAATATGAGGAATGAGGTATAGATTATGGAACTGACAACAGTGAAAGAAATTTACAGAAACCGTGAGCAGTATCTTGATAAAGAGATCACGGTAGGCGGATGGGTACGAAGCGTTCGTGATTCCAAGGCTTTTGGATTCATCGTACTCCATGATGGAAGCTTTTTTGAAACTCTTCAGATCGTATATCATGATAACATGGAGAATTTCGCAGAGGTTTCCAAGCTGAACGTTGGAGCAGCCATCATTGTAAAAGGTACACTGGTAGCTACCCCACAGGCAAAGCAGCCATTTGAAATCCAGGCGACAGAGGTATTTGTAGAGGGTAGCTCCGCACCGGATTATCCGCTGCAGAAGAAACGTCACAGCCTTGAGTATTTAAGAACCATGACACATTTAAGACCGAGAACAAACACCTTCCAGGCTGTATTCCGTGTGCGTTCTCTCTGTGCATATGCAATCCATAAATTCTTCCAGGAAAGAGGATTTGTTTATGTGCATACACCACTGATCACAGGAAGTGACTGTGAGGGTGCCGGAGAGATGTTCCAGGTAACGACACTGGATCCTGCGAATATGCCGATGACAGAAGACGGAAAGGTTGATTATTCACAGGATTTCTTTGGAAAGGAGACCAATCTTACCGTAAGTGGACAGCTGAATGGTGAGACTTTTGCACAGGCATTTCGTAATATTTATACATTCGGACCGACTTTCCGTGCAGAGAACTCCAATACAACCCGTCATGCTGCTGAGTTCTGGATGATCGAGCCGGAGTGTGCGTTTGCGGATCTTCAGGATGACATGGAACTTGCGGAGGCTATGCTGAAATATGTGATCCGTTACGTTCTTGAGAATGCACCGGAGGAAATGAACTTCTTCAATTCCTTCGTGGACAAGGGGCTTCTTGACAGACTGAACCATGTGCTTAATTCTGAATTCGCACATGTAACTTATACAGAAGCTGTTGAGATCCTTGAGAAGAACAACGACAAATTTGATTACAAGGTATTCTGGGGATGCGATCTTCAGACAGAGCATGAGCGCTATCTGACAGAGCAGATTTATAAGAGACCGGTGTTTGTTACCGATTATCCGAAGGAAATCAAAGCCTTCTATATGAAACTCAATGAGGATGGAAAGACTGTTGCTGCTATGGACTGCCTGGTACCGGGAATCGGAGAGATTATCGGAGGAAGCCAGAGAGAGGATGACTATGGTAAGCTGAAAGCACGTATGGACGAGCTTGGCCTGAAACCGGAGGATTATGATTTCTATCTGGATCTCCGTAAATATGGTTCTACACGTCATTCCGGATTTGGTCTTGGTTTTGAGAGATGTGTAATGTACCTTACAGGTATGGGTAACATTCGCGACGTAATTCCATTCCCGAGAACTGTAAAGAACTGCGATCTTTGATCACAGACCTCAGAGAGGAACTGACAATAAGTATTGACTATGTGTAACTGATACACAGGGGAGAACATCATGAGATTTATTCATCTTGCAGACTTGCATCTGGGAGCTGTTCCTGACAGGGGATGCCCATGGAGCAAAGAGCGGGAGGAAGAGATCTGGAGCACTTTCCGCCGGGTTATTGCGGGTATCCGCGAAGACCCGGTGGATTTGTTATTTATATCCGGAGATCTGTTCCACCGTCAGCCGCTTATGAGAGAACTTAAGGAAGTGAATTATCTGTTTTCTACTATTCCGGATACCAGAGTGTATCTTATGGCAGGAAACCATGATTTTATCAGCCGTGATTCTTTTTATCGTACTTTTGAGTGGAATTCCAATGTGACTTTTTTCAAAAACAGAGAACTGACCTGTGTCAAGGACCCGGAGCTGGATGTCTATGTGTATGGACTCAGCTATTACGACCGTGAGATCAGAGAAGGCCTGTATGACAAGGCGGTACCGGTGCAGGAGGAGGGAATCCATATTCTTCTTGCACATGGCGGAGATGAGAAACACATTCCGCTTAGTGCAGCTTCCCTGGCAGCAGCAGGCTTTGATTATGTGGCACTGGGACACATTCACAAGCCACAGATCCTGATCCGCGATCAGGCTGCTTTTTCCGGAGCTCTGGAACCGATAGACAGAAATGATACCGGAGAACATGGATATATGGAGGGACGGGTAGTAAACGGTCGTATCCGCACAGAATTTGTACCTTTTGCCTGCCGGTCTTATCAGCAGCTTGTGATGCCGCTTCATGAAGAGACGACACAGATATCGCTGGAAGAGGCTGTGAAATCTCAGATATTCCGCCGGGGAGGGCGTAATATTTACCGCATTATTCTGCAGGGAATACGTTCGCCGGATCTTCTGCTGATTCCGGAGAAATTAAAGAGTCTGGGTAATATTACCGATGTTGTGGATGAGTCCTGGCCTGCATATGATCTGGAAGAGCTTTATAAACGCTACAGTGGTACGCTGATCGGTGATTATATCGGCTATTTTCTCGCAAAGGGCAGAATGGATACGGTAGAAAAAAAGGCACTGTATTATGGTCTTCAGGCATTGCTTGAAACCGGAAGCAGGCGGTAAAAGGGACAGCACGGGAGGATAGCGCAAGATGGTTATCAGACGTTTGAAAATAAAAAATTTCGGGAAGATCCGGAACAGGGATATGGAGCTTATTCCCGGGATCAATGTGCTTTACGGAGAAAACGAGAGCGGTAAGACAACGACGCATACATTTATACGATCCATGTTTTACGGTGTCCGCAGACTCCGTGGCAAAGCTGCACAGAATGATACTTATACGAAATATGAACCCTGGGAAAATCCTGCCGAATATGGTGGGATCATGTGGTTTACAAGTAAAGGAAAGAATTATCGCCTTACAAGAAATTTTTATAAAGAAAAGAAAATGGGAGAACTTCTCTGTGAAGATGACGGAAGCCTTGTGGATGCGGAACAGGGAGCTCTTGAGTCTGTTCTCGGAAATGTAAGTGAGGCGGTCTATGATAATACCGTATCCGTGGCACAGCTGAAAAGTGTTACCGGAAAGGATCTTGTCCGTGAATTGCAGAATTATATGGCCAGCTATCAGGGAACCGGCGACAGCTCTGTTGATATGGGACGTGCCATGCAGATGTTGAAAATGTCCAGAAAAGGATATCTGACAGAGGCGGCCCGCCGTAAAAAAGACCTCGAAAAAGAAAAAGAAAAAATTTCTGCAAATATAGAGTATATCCGTAAAGAAATCAGGGAGCTGGATGAAAAAAGAGACAGGATCACGCAGCAGCAGGATGGAATGAATATGGGAACCAGAGATAAGAGTACCGAAGATCTTCTGGAACTCCGGATCGATCGGGTAAAAAGACGACGGGAGCTTAACGGGGCGGTTCTGGCAGTTGTATTGCTGGCAGGTATTGCCGGAACCGGATGTCTGGCCGCTTTTTCCAGCCAGCTGATCCTGAGTATCCTTACCGGTGTGCTGACAGCGGGGATAACGGTAGCTGCTCTGTTCTTCCGTGTTCGTCTGAGCAGGGAGCTGAACAGGAGGGAACGCCAGAGAGAACGATGGCTTTCCAGACACGATGAGCTGACCTGGAACCGGAACAGTCTGGACAGTGATCACGAAGAAAAACATACTGCACTTTCCAATCTTCAGGCAGAACTTCAGGAGTGTGAAGAGAATACAGAGGTACTTACTCCGGAAGAAACAGAGATTCAGGCTTTAAATATGGCTATGGAAACGATAGAGGCACTTTCCGGGAATATTACAGATCAGGTGGGAGTTCGCCTGAAACAGCGCACTTCACAGATCTTAAGTGAGATTACGGGAGGAAAGTACCGGGAAGTTCTGATGGATGAGGAATTACATATGTCTGTGAATACCGGAGAGAGGACGGTTTCCATTGAACGTCTGAGCAGAGGTACTCTTGAACAGATCTATTTTGCCCTTCGTATGGCGGCAGGTGAACTTTTCTGCAAAGAAGAACCGTTTCCGGTGATCCTGGATGATGTGTTTGGGATGTATGATGAAGAACGTCTTGCAGCAGCTCTTCGCTGGCTTCACAAAGAAGAACGACAGGTGATCATAAGTACCTGCCACAAGAGAGAAATGGAGATCCTGGATAAGGAAGGAATTCCATATCAGAAACTTCCCATGTAGATTTTTATGAAATTTTATGGAATATATGGCAAAGCGGGGAATAAATATCCGCTTTGCTTTTTTTATGCAGAAGTCAGGTGGATATTCGTAAAAGCCACAGGGGACTTACTTGATTTGGTTAAAAAGCGGCTGCGTTTCCAGCGGATCAGTCTGTGATCCTGAAAATGCAGCCGCCTGTAAATTATTATTTATTTCTCATACTGGCTCATGTAGTTTGCTACACAGCGTTTAATTCTGTCTACCGGATTCAGGAGGTGGCTGACAGAATTATCATGATTCAGGGTATCAATGATCAGTGCGATGTATTTGCTCATATCACAGCTGATGTAGTATGGCTTCTCAAGAAGCTCCGGTGTCTGGTAAACCAGGTTGGTAGTGAGGAGTTTGTCGAAGTAGCCTTTTTTGTAAGCATCATCGAATTTATCAAGACCGTCTGTGAAGAATCCGAATGTAGAGCAGATGTAAACCTTACCTGCACCTTTCTCTTTCAGGAGAGAAGCGATTTTCAGGATTGTATCACCGGAAGAGATCATATCATCGATGAGGATCATATCCTTGCCTTCGATCTTCGGTCCGAGGAATTCATATGCAGCGATCGGATGACGGCCGTTTACATATTTTGAGTAATCCAGACGTTTGTAGTACATACCCATATCAACACCCAGAACGTTGGCAAGATAGATTGCACGGCTCATGCTTCCCTCGTCCGGGCTGATCGTCATGAAATGATCCTTGTCGATGTGGAGCCCCTTTTCATTTTTAAGAAGAGCCTTGATGAACTGGTAGGATGGCTGTACAGTCTCAAATCCGTGAAGAGGAGTTGCGTTCTGTACACGGGAATCATGTGCATCAAAGGTAATGATATTCTCAACACCCATATCGATCAGCTCATGAAGTGCATTGGCACAGTCAAGAGACTCTCTTCCGACACGTTTGTCCTGGCGGCTCTCATAGAGATATGGCATGATCACATTGACTCTGCGGGCTTTTCCGCCGACAGCGGCGATAACACGCTTCATATCCTGGAAATGATCATCCGGGGACATAAGATTCGTGTAAGGTCCGATCGGATAGGATAAGCTATAGTTAGTTACATCTACCATAACGTAGATGTCATCACCGCGGACAGACTCATTGATGGTACATTTACCCTCACCGGAGCCGAAACGTGGAGTCTTGGCATCGATGATGTAAGAATCACGTTTGTATCCCTCGAATGCGAAGGAATCCATTCCAGGATACTGTCTTTCGGCACGCCATTTAACCAGCCAATCGTTCACCTTCGCACCTAATGAGCTGCAGCTCTGAAGGGGAATCAGTCCAAGTCTTCCTACCGGGAGTGTGGAAAAATCTTTTGTAGTTACCTGTGCCATTTTAATTTCCTCCTAAAAATATTTTCTGTATACGGATGTCTTTCCCGATCAGCGATATCATCTGATAGTTGCTGGCAATTCGGGAAAATGTTCTCTCGGAATAGGTATCCGAGAAATTTTTGAGCGTCAGATTCGTGGAAATGATCGTGGATTTCCTGCGCATGATCCGTTCATTGAGACAGAGAAAAAGCTGTGAGGATACGAAACTGTTGGTAAGTTCCGTTCCCAGGTCATCAATGATCAGAAGATCACAGTCATAGATCAGTTCCTCATCCGTGCCGGTATCTTTTCTGGAAAAAGAATTTGCAGCCATCATATCAAAAAGATCATAGGCTGAAAAGTACAGGACGCAGTGTGTGGATCTGAGAAGCTCCCGTGCGATGCAGTGTGAAAGAAAAGTTTTTCCAACACCGGTATCGCCATACAAAAACAGGTTTTCAAATTTATGGTCGAAGTTCTGCACAAAACGCTGTGCAGTATCATAGGCCCGTCTGGCTGTTTCCAGGGCAGACAGTCCTGTGGCTTCGTTTTTTATTGTAGCAGAATAATAGTCAAATGAAAAGCTGTCAAAATTTTCTTTTTCGAGAATTTCGTTCAGATTGGACTGTGCATAGAGCAGTTCGATCTCGGCTTTCTTGAAACAGGTACATTTTTTGCTGCCAATATAGCCGGTGTCCTGGCAGGCAGGACAGGTATAAGGCATCTCCAGATAATCTCCGGGGAAGCCGTTGGCAACAAGAAGGGTGATGCGCTCATCGGAAAGTTCCTGAATGGCGGCTTTCAGATCTGCGGTACCCTTTTCTTCTCTGTTCAGGAGACGCCGTACTTTATCAGCACTTAATGTAGCCACCTCGTCATCAATTTCCTTCAGGCGGGGAATCTTTCCGTAGGCCTCGGCAGTGCGTTTCTCCAGAATCCGGTGATTCTGTGCCTGCCTGCGGCTGTATTCTCTCATTATAGTATCATACTGAAAATTCTGTAAAGGCATAAAAAGCTCCTTCCAGTTTCTGTTACTGGTTATTTAAAAGACGTTTCTCATATTCTGTAAAATCATAATCACGCTGGTGAAAGTTATTGAAGCGGTTATTGCTCTGGGACTGAGCCGCAGGCTGCTTCTTACGGGAAACTGCTTTCTCAAGCTGACGTTTCTTGTGTTCGGCATCCAGAAGCCGGACATCTTCCAGCGTATGTACGTTTTTCTTTTTCCAACCGGAAAGTATTTTGTCTGCATACTGGAAACTTGGCTGGCCGGTGGAGAGAACAGTACGGCTGCAGGCTTCCTGGATCAGTTCCAGATCAAAGCCGTAGGTCTTACGCCAGGTATCGATGTAACTGATCTCATTTTCTACAGGATTACGTCCACTGATTCCCATTGCTTTCAGGATCGTGTAATAATCTTTGGAAAAACGGGAGCTGGCATCACGGGCCATTTCAACTGTAGTGACACCGTCCCTGGTCCAGGCAAGGGCAACAGTTTCGATATAACGCATGCTCTTGCGGCCCCTGGAAACACAGTATTCCACCAGATATTCAATAAGATCTGCGGACATATGGAGCTCATCGTAGAAGAAAAAAATCTTCTGCATTTCTATAGGAGTCAGCGTCTTGGCCAGATATTGTTCTGCAATATAAAGCAGCTGACTGACCTCTTCATTCTGTTTCAGTTCGCTGATGTGGTCAGGTGTAAGGCTGCGGATGTAGTCCGCAGAGGTTGAAAGTTCTGAAGAAGTACCGCCGGAAACAGCAGAATTACTGGAACTGAGGGAGACATTTTTTGGGGCTGAACCGGTAAGAGCCACAGGCTGTGAAATGCCGGCTGCCATCTGGGCGGAAACTGGCGATGAGGAAGTTCCGGCGGTGGAAAAAATGTTCTCACTGGAAGCACTGCTTTCCATATGACCGGCATCCGCAAAAGGTTCCAGTAAAGTGATTCCGGAAAGCTGTCGGTCTGTGGTATAAGTTAATGAGAGTATTTTCTCACCTTCCCAGTATTTCAGTGCACGGAAAATATCCCTTTCTGTGCAGAAAAGGCGATCCGCCATATGCTCCAGACTGAAAGAAGAAGGAGAAGAAGATACTGCCCGGAGAAGATAGATATATACTTTCACGAATTCTCCATTGGCGCGAGGCATGAAATTGTCAATAAAACGATTGGAAAGAATCGTTACCTCCAGTTCAGAGGAATTCTGAAGTGAAATCAGGCTCATGATCAGCAGCTCCCTTTCTTTGTTTTCTTCAATGGTCATGTGGTATTTAAAAGTCCGCGTTTGCTAAAAAGGATTATAGCACAACCACTTTTACTTGAGAATAGTTTATTTTCACAGAGGTTGTGCACCAATTAGCATGTGGAAAATGTGGAAAATGTGGATAACCTTGAGGATAAAATTATCAGCAACTAATAAAAACCTCGATTTTACAGGGAAAATGCGGTATTTGTGGAATTTGGCCGTTGAATTATGTCAAGTGGGTTATGCACAAAAAAATCCACATGCCAGGCACGTCTGGAATGTGCATAAGCATGTGGATAATGTGGATAACTATTTTCCGAGGAGGTGTTCTCCAATGTTTACAACGTCTCCGGCGCCCATAGTTATCAACAGATCACCATGTGCACAACTTTTTAAGAGGAAGCTCTCGATTTCATCAAAAGTCGGGAAATATTCGCAGGGGGTTCCAAGTTCCTGGATCTGTTTCTGGAGATCCTGGGAAGAAATACCAAGATCGTCTGTTTCACGTGCGGCATAAATATCAGCCAGTACAACGTGGTCAGCCAGAGTCAGGGCTTTTGCAAATTCAGGAAGAAGAGCCTTGGTACGTGTGTAGGTATGAGGCTGGAATACACACCATACTTTCTGATGTGGGTAATTCTTTGCTGCATGAAGAGTAGCTTCAATTTCTGTCGGATGATGTGCGTAGTCATCAATGATGGTAACGCCGCCGATCTCGCCCTTGTACTGAAAACGACGGTCTGTACCTGTAAAGCTTCCGAGGCCTTTGACAATTACATCATCCGGAAGTTCCAGAAGGCGTCCTACGGCAATGGCAGCCAATGCGTTGGAAACATTGTGGATGCCCGGTACACGAAGGTAATAGCTACCGATTTTTTTGCCCTGGAAGAGAACGGAGAAGGAAGGATGTCCGTATTTATCCCAGGTGATATCTGCGGCTGTATAATCTGCCTCATGCTCCAGACCATAGGTGAGAACATGACATGGAAGGCCACGGGTAATAGTCTCGTATTCCGGTGTATCAGCATTGATGATCAGAGTTCCGTCAGACGGAAGAAGCTCAGCAAATTTCCGGAAGGAATGACGGATATCGTCAATATCCTTGAAGAAGTCCAGATGGTCGGCATCCATGTTCAGGATCACGCTGATCTTAGGGAAGAAGCTCAGGAAGCTGTTGGTATATTCACATGCTTCTGTGACGAAAGTTTCAGAGTTGCCGACACGGATATTCCCGTGGATGGCAGGAAGGATTCCGCCTACACTGATAGTGGGGTCACAGTCGCCCTCAAGAAGGATGTGGGAAACCATGGAAGTTGTGGTGGTTTTTCCGTGGGTACCGGAAATGGCGATCGGTGTATCGTAGTTACGCATGATCTGGCCGAGAAGTTCCGCACGTGTGAGCATTGGGAGCCCTTTTTCTTTTGCACAGGCAAATTCCGGGTTGTCCGGATGGATCGCTGCTGTGTAGACAACAACATCGACATCATCTTTGATATTGGCTGCACGCTGTCCGTAGTAGATGACGGCACCACGTTCCTCGAGTGTACGTGTAAGAGGACTGGCTTTGGCATCGGAACCGGAGATACGGAAGTTTTCCTCAAGAAGGATCTCGGCAAGGCCGCTCATGCTGATGCCGCCGATACCGATAAAATGAATATGAAGCGGTTTATGAAAGTCTATCTGATACATAATAATCTCCTTATATATATGTTATTTTCGGGGTTCTTTTGTCTGCTTTATTATAACGCCAACAGAAACAATTGAAAAGTGGTACTTTTGGCTAAAAAAATGCTTCTCTGTGGAATATAAAAGTAACCAGAAAATAATATCAAAAAATGTTGAAAATTACCAGAAGAATGAAAAAAACGACAAGTCTTACCAATTCGTGGTATACAATAGCGATAAAAAAAGTAAAACGCAATCAAAATAATTGTAAAAAATGTTCACTAATACGGTAAAGTATGCTATAATTAAATAATCATAACATACAAGAGGTGATCGCATGATTAAGAAAGAGATGATTGCCATGCTCTTGGCCGGTGGGCAAGGCAGCAGGTTAGGAGTTTTGACAGAAAAGGTTGCAAAGCCGGCAGTCGCTTTTGGTGGTAAATATCGTATCATCGATTTTCCACTGAGCAATTGTATTAACTCGGGAATTGATACGGTGGGTGTGCTGACACAGTACCAGCCGCTCCGCCTGAATACACATATTGGGATTGGTATTCCGTGGGATCTGGACCGTAATGAAGGTGGTGTTACAGTCCTTCCTCCATATGAGAAGAGTACAAGCAGTGAATGGTATACAGGAACTGCCAATGCGATTTATCAGAATCTGGCTTATATGGAGCAGTATAATCCAGACTACGTACTGATCCTTTCCGGTGACCATATTTATAAGATGGATTACGAAGTGATGCTGGATTTCCACAAGGCGAACAAGGCAGATATTACCATTGCATGTATGCCTGTTCCGATCGAGGAAGCCAGCCGTTTTGGTATTATGGTCACTGATGAGAGTAACCGTATTACTGAGTTTGAGGAGAAACCGGAGCATCCAAGCAGTAATCTTGCGTCTATGGGTATTTATATTTTCTCATGGCCGGTTCTGAAGGAAGCGTTGATTGCGCTGAAAGATCAGAACGGATGTGATTTCGGTAAACATATTCTTCCGTACTGCAAGGAGAAGGGACAGCGCCTTTTTGCCTATGAGTACAATGGTTACTGGAAAGATGTCGGAACACTGGGTTCTTACTGGGAAGCAAATATGGAGCTGATCGATATCATTCCGGAGTTTAATCTCTATGAAGAATTCTGGAGAATTTACACCAAGGGTGATGTGATTCCTCCGCAGTATATTTCCGAAGATGCGGTTGTGGACAAATGTATCATTGGTGAGGGAACCGAAATCTACGGTGAAGTACATAATTCAGTAATCGGTCCGAATGTTGTTATTGGCAAGGGCAGTGTGATCCGTGATTCTATCATCATGAAGAACACATCTGTTGGTGAGAATGTTGTTATGGATAAAGCCATTGTGGCAGAGGATGTTGTTGTGGGAAATAACGTTGTAATCGGATGTGGTGAGGAAGCACCGAATGTTCTGAAACCTGCCGTATATTCCTTCGGCCTTGCGGCAATCGGAGAAAACAGCGTGATTCCGGACAATGTTAAGATCGGTAAGAATACCGCCATCTCAGGCGTTACAACGAAAGAAGACTACCCTGACGGAGAGCTGGCAGCTGGCCAGGTAATTGCAGCAAAGGACGGTGGGAAAGAATGAGAGCGATAGGTATTATTTTGGCAGGCGGTAACAATAACCGTATGAGAGAATTATCAAACAAAAGAGCGATTGCGGCGATGCCTATTGCAGGAAGCTACCGTGCAATCGATTTTGCCCTCAGTAACATGGCGAATTCACATATCCAGAAGGTTGCTGTGCTGACACAGTATAATGCCCGTTCCCTCAATGAGCATTTAAGCTCATCCAAATGGTGGGATTTCGGAAGAAAGCAGGGAGGGCTTTATGTTTTTACGCCAACCATTACCAGAGACAACAGTTTATGGTATCAGGGAACTGCTGATGCGATTTATCAGAATCTGACTTTCCTTAAGAACAGCCATGAACCGTATGTTGTAATTGCTTCCGGCGATGGAATCTACAAGCTGGATTACAATAAAGTTCTGGAGTATCATATTGCAAAACGTGCAGACGTTACCGTTGTATGTACCACATGCCAGGATCAGAGTCAGGTTGAGAGATTTGGTGTCCTCCGCATGAATGAGGACTGCCGGATCGAGGAATTTGAGGAGAAACCGATTGTTTCTTCTTATAATACAGTGTCTACAGGTATCTATGTCATCCGCAGGAGACAGCTGATCGAGCTGATCGAACGTGCCGCCCAGGAGGGAAGACATGATTTTGTAAATGATATTCTCATCCGATATAAGAATCTGAAGAGAATTTATGGATATAAGATCGATACCTACTGGAATAACATCTCTACTGCAGAGGCTTATTACCAGACAAACATGGATTTTCTGAAACCGGAGATCCGCAATTATTTCTTCAAGCAGGAGCCTGCGATCAAAACCAAAATTGCAGACGTGCCACCGGCAAAATATAATCCGGGAGCAACTGTGAAGAACAGTCTGATATCCAGCGGATGTATTATCAATGGAACCGTGGAGAATTCTGTTCTGTTCAGAGATGTATTTGTAGGCAATAACTGTGTGATCAAAAACTCTGTGATCCTTAATGACGTATACCTTGGAGATAATACGCACATTGAGAATTGCATTGTTGAGAGCCGGGATACTATCCGGGCGAATTCATATTACTGCGGCGAAGAAGGAGAAGTAAAGATCGTCGTGGAGAAAAACGAGCGCTACGTATTGTAAATGCAGAAATTCCCGCAGATATGTTTAGCGAAATGAAAGGGGCAAGTAACAATGAATATTACAGATGTACGTGTGAGAAAGGTAGCAAAAGAAGGGAAAATGAAGGCCGTTGTGTCGGTTACTATAGATGATGAGTTTGTGGTACATGACATTAAGGTGATCGAAGGAGAGAAAGGTCTGTTTATCGCAATGCCAAGCCGTAAGGCAAGTGACGGAGAGTACCGCGATATCGCGCATCCGATTAACTCTGCAACAAGAGAGCGGATCCAGAAGATCATCCTGGACAAGTATCAGGAAGTAATGGCTGAAGAAGCTGAGAATGAAGTTCTTATGGAGGCTGCAGAGTAGACACAGCCTTAGGGTGTATGGCAATGACAGCGGAGAAAGATCCGCATAGCTGACAACTTGGGAATTGAGACTGCATAGGATAAGATAAATAAAAGCTGCTGTTTTGCGTGGAAAATCTGCAAAACAGCAGCTTTTTTGGTGTGCTTTTGTTGCATAGAAATTTCAATTATTACGTATTTGTTACAGAAATAAAATAAAAGTATTGCTTTCTGTGAAAAATGTGTTATACTATAACCCATGAAAGGACGAAAGGTGTTTATATGAAGAATAGAAAAGTTTTCACATTACTGCTGACAGGTATGCTCACCCTTTCCATGGGAAGCACTGTATATGCATCAGGTACAGACGCTGCGATCGCAGAAGCTCAGGCGGAGAAACAGGCCGCACAGGAGGGACTTGCACAGGTACAGAACAGCATCGGAAGCCTTGAGAGCAAGAAGCAGGAGCTGGAGAGCTATCTGGCCGATTTAAACGCACAGTATGAAGATCTTACCAACAGCATTTCTGAACTGAGTATCCAGGCTGCTGAGAAGGAAGACGAATTAAATAAAGTAAAAACAGAACTTGAGAAGGCGAAGAAGGCTTCAGCGGATCAGTATGAATCCATGAAACTCCGAATCGCATATATGTATGAGAATGCAGGTACTTCTGCATTGGAGATACTGCTCTCATCCGAGAGCCTTGCAGAATTTCTGAACCGCGCGGAGAATGCGATCCAGATTTCTACATATGACAGAAATATGCTGGATAAATATGTCAGCCTCCAGAAGAATATCCAGGAGAATGAGAAGAAGGTCGAGACAGAGTCAGCAGAGATTGATAATCTGATGACTGAGCGTGCATCCAAGCAGCAGGAAGTACAGTCCATGGCGGCAAGTACAAGTGATGATATCAATTCTTATGTAGATCAGATCAGCGCCAGTCAGGAAGAGGCACAGCAGCTGATGGCAGATATCAGTAATGCGGACAGTAATATTACTGCACTGGTGCAGCAGGCGGAAGCTGAGAAAGCTGCAGAAGAGAAAGCCAGGGCCGAAGCGGCAGCGGAAGCTGAACGACAGGCTGCAGCGAAAGCGGCAGAAGAGGAAAAAGCGCAGAATACAGAAGATGCTTCTTCTGACAGCAGTTACGAAGATACAGACAATTCTTCTTCTGACAGCAGTTCTGAAGATGCAGGAGATAATTATGATGATTATGGATATGATCCGGATGAGGATACTACAGAATCTTCCAGCAGTTCTACAAGTTCCGATGTGGTTGTAGAGGAAGAGGATGCGGAGGAAGACGAGGCACAGGCTGGTGGCGCATCAGAAGATACAGATGAGAGTTATGAGGATACTTCTGATGCATCTGCAGATACTTCAGATACAGCGGCAGATACTTCAGATTCCGGTTCTTCCAGCCAGGGGACCTACCTTGGAAACTTTACACTGACAGCATACTGTAACTGTGCACAGTGCTGTGGTACAGCAGGCAATCTTACAGCCAGTGGTACAGTTCCGACAGCAGGACGTACAGTTGCAATGGCAGGAGTACCTTTTGGAACCAAGCTTCTGATCAATGGTAATGTATATACAGTAGAGGATCTTGGAACTCCTTATGGACATGTGGATATCTACTGCGGAAGCCATGAGGAGGCATTAAGCTTCGGACTTCAGTCTGCAGATGTATATCAGGTTGGCTGATTCTGACAGAGGAGAAAATATATAAAACGAAAGCAGCGCCACAGGATCGTGTTACGATCTTCTGTGGCGCTTTTTGCAGTAATAAGGGTCAAGCGGATATTCGCAATCCGCTTCGCTACTTGCTTGATTTGGTTAAAAAATAAGAGGCCCTGTCTTGTTATCCGGGTGTTGAAAAAAGAATGCAGGAAATTTTTACAGGTATGGGATACCTGGAATCTCCGGATAGGTTCCCATGCCGATGAGGAGTTCAAGCCCTGTCTGACGGCCCTCCAGTACAGCTGCTTTTACAGCACTGGCGTCACCGGAGATGGCGATGATCACTTCGTTGGAATGGCTGGTACCGATATCTGGTGTCATGTATTTTGTGATGGATACAGCTGCAGATTTTACGGCATTGTCAGCCATAACAAGTCCGATCGCGGCGGGAGAGCCTGCCATAAATCCGAATGCTTCCCCAAGTGGTGTACCAAAGGCTTTATGAATCGCAGGGCCTGCGCTGGCAGAAAAAGCAAATTCCAGATGTCCGGATTCGCTGATGTAAACTTCGCCGGCATTTTTGTTGGTCAGTTCCAGGGCCATTGAAATGGCGTGGCGTACATCGGATACGTCATTTCCGCCAAGTACAATGTAGTTTCCGTGTCCGCCCCAGCCTTTCGTATCTCTTGGAAGTTCAATGGAAAGCACTTCTGTGTTGGTTGCTTTTACTGCATCGTCAATGGCGGTGATCTGGCCTGCAGCACCTGTACGGGAACTGAAAAGCCCGAGACAGTGGTATTTGGTGCCCACATTCATCTGCTGAAGAAGGGAATCGTCAATTCCGGAAATCACAAGTCCGATGGTGTCAAGGACTGCAGTTCCCACGAATTCTGTCCGGGTG
>SKEO01001051.1_pt1 | contig 23535 bp, 23 predicted proteins | sample 4826801 | NCBI WGS metagenome assembly SKEO01 (sample SAMN11008807, study PRJNA524170) | human gut metagenome | biome: Human fecal sample; material: Feces; isolation source: fecal sample from pouch patient p3 | host: Homo sapiens | place: Israel: Tel-Aviv | collected 2016-02-25 | reverse complement strand
ATGACCATCATCTGCACTTCGCTGGTGCCCTCGTAGATCTCAGTGATCTTGGCATCACGCATCATGCGCTCGATGGGGTAGTCACGGGTGTAGCCGTAGCCACCGAACAGCTGCAGGCAGCGGCGGGTCACGTCGCTTGCGGTGCGGGCTGCGATGAGCTTAGCCTGAGCAGCCTCGACGCTGTAGCGGACCTTTGCGCCATTCATAGCTTCCTGCTTCTTCAGAGCGGCAGCGTAGACCAGATACTTTGCAGCCTCGATACGGGCCTTCATCTCGGCCAGCTCGAACTGGGTGTTCTGGAAAGCGGAGATGCTGCGGCCGAACTGCTTACGCTCCTTGACGTAAGCGACGGTCTCCTGCAGAGCGCCCTCGGCGATGCCCAGAGCCTGGGAAGCGATACCGATACGGCCGCCGTCCAGAGTAGCCATAGCCAGCTGGAAGCCCTTGCCACGCACGCCCAGCATACGGTCCTTCGGGATGCGGCAGTCCTCAAAGATCAGCTCGCAGGTAGAAGAACCACGGATGCCCATCTTATCCTCAGCCTTGCCGACGGAGAAGCCCGGGTCGGTACGCTCCACGATGAAGGCGGAGCACAGCTTGGTGGGACGGCCCTTCTTGTCGAGGACCTTATCGGTAACAGCGATGACGATGAACACGTCAGCGTAGCCTGCGTTGGTGATGAAGATCTTGGAGCCGTTCAGCACCCAGTAATCGCCATCTTCCACAGCAGTGGTCTGCTGGCCCTGAGCGTCAGTACCAGCGCCCGGCTCGGTCAGACCGAAAGCACCCAGCCACTCGCCGCTGCACAGCTTGGGCAGATACTTTTCCTTCTGCTCGGGAGTGCCGTTCTCATAAATAGGTGCTGCGCACAGGCTGGTGTGTGCGGAAACGATAACACCAGTGGTGCCGCAGACCTTGCTCAGCTCCTCAACAGCCATGACGTAGGACAGGACGTCGCCGCCTGCACCGCCAACGGAGGTGGGGAAGTAAATGCCCATCATACCCAGCTTGCCCATCTTCTCGACGGTCTCCTTGGGGAAATACTCTTCGGCATCGACTTTCTTTGCCAGAGGCTTGACTTCGTTTTCAGCAAACTCGCGGTACATCTTCTGCACCATCTGCTGCTGCTTGGACAGAGTAAAATCCATCGCTATATCCTCCTAACGGATGTTTTTCTTTCAGCACAGGGCAGCTACACTCATGTCCTGTGCAAACAAATTCCTCCCGGCCGTTTTCTTCGGGACGACCGAGAGAAATTTCAAACTAATTTACAGCTCGTCGACAGGGGTCTTGGTGCGGTCTGCGTTGTAAACGTAGAAGCCCTTGCCAGACTTGCAACCCAGGTTGCCGCCGCGGACCATCTTACGGATGAGCGGGCATGCACGATACTTGCTGTCGCCGGTCTCCTTGTACAGGACGTCCATAATGGCGAGGCAGATGTCCAGGCCGATGAAGTCGCCCAGCTCCAGGGGTCCCATCGGGTGGTTGGCACCCAGCTTCATAGCGGTGTCGATGCCGGCGATGTTGGAAACGCCCTCCATCTTGATGAAGGCGGCCTCGTTGATCATCGGGATCAGGATGCGGTTGACGACGAAGCCGGCAGCCTCGTTGACCTGGACCGGCTGCTTGCCGATGGCAACGGAGATCTCCTTGATCTTCTCGACAGTCTCAGCGGGAGTGTTGCAGCCAGCGATGACCTCGATGAGCTTCATGCGGTCTGCGGGGTTGAAGAAGTGCATACCGACCAGAGGACGGCTGACACCCTTGCCGATCTCGGTGATGGACAGAGAAGAGGTGTTGGAAGCGAAGATGCACTCGGGCTTGCAGATCTTATCCAGCTCGCCGAAAGTGGTCTGCTTGACCTTCATATCCTCGAAAGCAGCCTCAACGACGAGGTCGCAGTCAGCGCACAGGTCTTCCTTCAGGCCCGGGGTGATAGCAGCGACGATAGCGTCAGCCTTCTCCTGAGTCATCTTGCCCTTAGCGACCAGCTTTTCATAGCCCTTCTTGATCTTTGCCAGACCATTCTCGGCCCACTCCTGCTTGATGTCACACAGAGCAACCGTGTTGCCCTCGACCTGAGCAAATGCCTTTGCGATGCCCTGGCCCATAGTGCCAGCACCGATAACACCGATCTTCATGGGAAATCTCTCCTTTATTATATCTTCTGAATGTAGTGCCTCTCCGTGCCTCCCCTTTCCGGGGAGGCGCTGCAGAGGCGTTATGGTTTAGTTTAGTTGTTGGTGAACACTGCCTTGGGCTTCGGCTTTTCACGGCTCAGGAAGCAGGCCATGCCTTCCTTCTGGTCATGAGTCTCGAAGCAGTCGCCGAACAGCTTCTCTTCGACTTCGACAGCCTTCTCGATGGGGAGGCTGATGCCGTCGTCGATCGCCTTCTTGCAGTTGCGCACGGCGATGGGAGCGTTCTTGGCGATCTTGTTGGCCAGCTTCAGGACATTCTCCATCAGCTCAGCCTGCGGATACACTGCGTTGACCAGACCAATGCGATAAGCCTCGTCAGCCTTGATGTTCAGTGCAGAGTAGACCAGCTGCTTTGCCATGCCCATGCCAACCAGACGAGCCAGACGCTGGGTGCCGCCGAAGCCCGGGGTGATGCCCAGGCCCACTTCGGGCTGACCGAACACAGCGTTGTCGGAGCAGATGCGGATGTCGCAGCTCATAGCCAGCTCGTTGCCGCCGCCCAGTGCAAAGCCGTTGACGGCTGCAATGACGGGGATGGGGAAATGCTCGATCATCAGGAACACATCATTGCCCAGCTTGCCGAAGGCCTCGCCCTCTGCCTTGGTCATAGTGCTCATGGAGCCGATATCGGCACCAGCAACAAAGCTCTTGTCGCCTTCGCCGGTCAGAACGATGCAGCGGATGGTAGCCTGGTCCACAGCCTCAAAAGCGGCCTTCAGGTCTGCCAGGACCTCGGGGTTCAAAGCGTTCAGTGCCTTGGGACGGTCGATGGTAATGATCTCGACAGCACCCTGCACCTCGGTTTTTACAAAAGCCATTGTGAAAACCTCCCATTCAATTCTATCAAATCTCAAAACAGCCCCCGGAGCAAGGGGAGGCTCTCCGGTTCCTCCCCTGCTCCGGGTCTGTTATTCAGTCTCGTTTAAAAGGGTTGGAGCTTAGTCCATCTCAACAATGGTAGCGCAGCCCATGCCGCCGCCGATGCACAGGGTAGCCAGGCCCTTGTGAGCACCACGATGCTTCATGGCATACAGCAGGGTGACCAGGATACGAGCACCGGAAGCGCCGACCGGGTGGCCCAGAGCAATTGCGCCGCCATTGACGTTCACCTTGCTCATATCGAAGTCCAGAGCCTGGCTGACAGCCACAGACTGAGCTGCAAATGCCTCGTTGGCCTCGATCAGATCCATGTCAGCAACGGTCAGGCCGGTCTTGGCCATGACCTTCTTGGTAGCAGCGATGGGGCCCAGGCCCATGACTTCCGGCTCAACGCCTGCCAGAGCACCTGCAACCCAGGTAGCCAGAGGCTTCACGCCCAGCTCCTTGGCCTTCTCCTCGCTCATGATGACCAGAGCAGCAGCACCATCGTTGATGGCGGAAGAGTTGCCGGCGGTGACGATGCCGTCCTTGGTGAAAGCGGGCTTCAGCTTTGCCAGCACTTCAGGAGCGCTCAGACGGGGGCCTTCATCGGTATCGAACACGGTGTCGCCCTTCTTGCCCTTGATCACAACGGGAACGATCTCGTCCTTGAAAGCGCCGTCCTTGATGGCCTTGTCAGCCTTCAGCTGGCTGTTGTATGAGAACTCGTCCAGCATCTCACGGGTGATGGGGCTGTAGCCGTACTTCTTCTGATAGGTCTCGTTGGTGCAGACGTTCTCAGCGGTCATGCCCATGTGCTTGTTGAAGCCGCAGGCATCCCACAGAGCATCGTTGACCATGGTATCCACGATCTCGCTCTTGCCCATTGGAGCGCCCATGCGGTAGCCGTAACGAGCCTTCTGCAGTGCGAAGGGAGCCATGTCCATGTTCTCCATGCCGCCTGCGACCACGATATCAGCATCGCCTGCCTCGATCATCTGAGCAGCCATATTGACGCAGTTCAGACCAGAGCCACACACCACGTTGACAGTGACAGCCGGGGTCTCGATGGGCAGACCAGCCTTCAGAGCAGCCTGACGTGCAACGTTCTGGCCCAGACCAGCCTGAATGACACAGCCCATGTAAACATGATCGACCTGCTCAGGTGCGACGTTTGCACGGTTCAGGGCTTCCTTGATGACAATGGAGCCCAGCTCAGTTGCGGGAACGTTTGCCAGAGTGCCGCCGAACTTGCCAATAGCGGTACGGCATGCAGATGCGATAACGATCTTTTTCATGTGAATAGCCTCCTGAATTGTGTATGTGTTGCTTTTCGATTGCCTTTTTATCAAAACGCCCTTGGGCATTTCTGCAAATTATTTTTCAGGGTCTTTTCCCTGCCGGATCAGCGCATACTTTTCGTTGACCGCCTTTTCCACATTGGGGGTAACGAACTTGCCGATGTCGCTGCCGTAGTACGCTGCCTCCTTCACGATCGTAGAAGAAAGGTAGCTCCACTTGATGCTGGTGGCAAGGAACATGGTCTCAATGCCGGGCATCAGTGCGTGATTGGTCTGCGCAAGCTGGATCTCGTTTTCAAAGTCCGTCACAGCCCGCAGTCCCCGTACCATCACCGAAGCGTGCCGCTTCTTGGCGAACTCTACGGTCAGGCCGTCGAAGCTCTCCACCGAAACGTTCTGGATGCCTTTGCAGCACTCCTTGAGCAGCTCTACGCGCTCCTCCACGGTGAAGAGCGGATTCTTTGCGCTGTTGTTAAGCACTGCCACGATCAGATGATCGTTGATCTTTGCTGCGCGCTTGATGATATCAAGGTGTCCTTTTGTGACCGGGTCGAACGAACCGGGATAAACTGCTGTTGCCATCGTCTGGTGTCCTCCTTGAGCGCTGTGAAAAGCGCGTTTTGGTTCTGCCATGATAGCACTTTCCAGTCTTGGGTGCAAGATTTTGTGCAAGCTGTACGTTTTATCGTTAAAATTTAAACAATCAACGCTGTGCCACATCGCGGCAACTTGCTACGCTATAAGTAAATCACATCGTCAAAATTTTATCAAGTCCTTTTGCAAAGATTTTTGGTCTCACCGCACCAAACAATCCTCCAAAATAGCTCTGAATTTTGTAAATATTGACAGTCAGCCAAAATTTTCACGATAAACTATTGATTCTGCACATTGTTAATGTTATAACTAAGTTGTGCAGGTCTGCCGACCTGTCCGGCAGCTTTCCCTGTTGTCTGTCAGGATACCACACGGCTATGTCAGAGTTGTGTGCAAACTACTAAAAACCGGTAAATAACCTGCAAAGATCTGTCCGTGCAGGAAGTGTAAATGATAAATTTACAATTCCTTTATGTTATTATAGGAGAGGATGGTTTATAATGGATTTTACGGAACTGTATGCTCAGAAAAAAATGACCGCCGCTCAGGCTGCCGCACTGGTCAAAAGCGGTGACTGGGTGGACTACGGCTGGGCAGTGAACACCCCCGTGGCGGTGGATGCCGAGCTTGCAAAGCGTCTGCCGGAGCTGGAGGGCGTCAACTTCCGCGGCGGCATCCTGATGTGGGTGCCCGCGATCTTCCAGATCGACGACCCCGCCGCACACATGACCTGGAACAGCTGGCACATGGGCGGCATTGAGCGCAAGGCCATTGCACAGGGGTTCTCCTTTTACTCCCCCATCCGTTATTCCGAGCTGCCCCGCTACTACCGTGAGAGCCCGGACCCGCTGGATGTGGCCGTGTTCCAGGTAACCCCCATGGACGAGCACGGCTATTTCAACTTCGGCCCCAGTGCATCTCATCTGGGCGCTGTATGCGAAAAAGCCAAGAAGATCGTTGTTGAGGTCAACAAGAACATGCCCCGCTGCCTTGGCGGCATGGAGAACTGCATCCACATTTCTCAGGTCACCGGCATCGTGGAAGGCGAGAACCCGCCCATCGGCCAGATGGCCGCTCCCGGTGCTGCTACCGAAGTGGATCTGAAGGTTGCCAACCTGATCGTTCCGCAGATCCCCAACGGTGCCTGCCTGCAGCTGGGCATCGGCGGTATGCCCAATGCCATCGGCAGCCTGATCGCACAGAGCGACCTGAAGGATCTGGGCGTGCACACCGAAATGTATGTGGACGCTTTTGTGGATATCGCCAAGGCCGGCAAGATCACCGGTGCACGCAAGCAGCTGGACAAGGGCCGTCAGGTCTACGCCTTTGGTGCCGGCACCCAGAAGATGTACGATTACCTGAACGATAATCCGGAGTGCATGTCTGCACCCGTGGACTATACCAACGATATCCGCAGCATCTCCGCACTGGATAACTTTATTTCCATCAACAACGCTGTGGACATCGACCTGTTCGGTCAGGTGAACGCCGAGACTGCAGGCCTCAAGCACATCTCCGGTGCCGGCGGTCAGCTGGACTTCGTTCTGGGCGCATACCTTTCCAAGGGCGGCAAGAGCTTCATCTGCCTGTCCTCCACCTTCTTTAATAAGAAGACCGGCCAGATGGAGAGCCGCATCCGTCCCACGCTGGAAAACGGCAGCATCATCACCGACACCCGTGCCAACATCCACTACCTGTGCACGGAGTTCGGCTGCGTGAACCTGAAGGGCCTGACCACCTGGGAAAAAGCTGAGGCCCTGATCAACGTTGCACATCCCGACTTCCGCGAAGACCTTATCAAGGAAGCCGAAAAGATGCATATCTGGCGCAGGAGCAACAAAATCTAACATGTGCCGTGGGTATTCCTGCTGCCTGCGGCAGGAATGGAGTTTATCACATGATGGACAAAAAGCCGCACATCAAGCCCTATCTTTACGGGATGCTGGCCGGGTTTGGAGCAATCTCCCTGAGCATCATCTTTTTCTTTCTGATCTACCGCTTTGACGGTTTTGGCAACGCGATCTCGACCCTGACCGGCATTCTGATGCCGTTCATCTACGGTGCCGTCATCGCCTACCTGCTCAAGCCCGTATGCAACACCATCGAGAGCTTTCTGCGCCGCTTCATTCCGGAAAAGATGCATGGTCTGGTCAATGTGCTGTCTATTACACTGACCATCCTGTTCGGTCTGCTTCTCATCTACGCTTTGTGCATGATGATCATTCCGCAGCTCATCACCAGCGTGACCACCCTGTACTACACTGCACAGCGCAACCTTGCAAAGTTCGTGCAGTGGGCGAATCATGTGGAGTTCATTGAAAACAACCAGCAGATCATGAACATGCTCAACTCTGCTTATGCCACCATCAGCACCAATTTCGATGATCTGATCAAGACCCGGCTCCTGCCCTCCATGCAGAACATCGTCAGCGGTGCCGCCATTGGTGTGCTGAACGTTGTAACGGTAGCCAAGAATCTTGTCATTGGCATCATCGTGGCCGTATACATGCTGGCCAGCCGCAAGCGCTTTGTGCAGCAGGGCAAGTTGGTTCTCTACAGCATCTTCAAGCCCCGCTGGGCAGAGCTCATCAAGGAAGAAGTGAAGTATGCCGATAAGATGTTCGGCGGCTTCATCAACGGCAAGATCATGGATTCCGCCATCATCGGCGTGCTGTGCTATATCGGCTGCCTGATCTTCAAATTTCCCAGTGCACTGCTGGTGTCGGTTATCATCGGTGTGACCAATGTCATCCCCTTCTTTGGCCCGTTCATCGGTGCGGTTCCGGCCACCCTGCTCATTCTCATCCAGAACCCCATCAAGGCACTGTGGTTCGTGCTGTTCGTGCTGGTCCTGCAGCAGCTGGACGGCAATGTGATCGGCCCCAAGATCCTGGGCAACACCACCGGTCTTTCCAGCTTCTGGGTACTGTTCGCCATCCTGCTGTTCGGCGGTCTGTGGGGCTTTGTGGGCATGATCGTGGGTGTACCGCTGTTTGCTGTCATCTATGACATCATCAAAAAGCTGGTCATCCACGGCTTGAAGCGCAATGCAGAGCTCGACATGCTTCAGACCTACCACGACAATTTCGGCGACCCGGAGGACGATGCTTCGCCTGCCCCGGAACCGTCTGCCGAAAAGCAATAAGCATCTCCCCTGCCCTGTATCACAAAGGCCCTGCGTTCGAAAGAACGCAGGGCCTTTGCTTTTTATGATGATGTTTGCCGAAGATTACTTTTCAATGGGCTGCGAGGGCTTCCAATCCTTGTAGTTCTCGTAGCGGCTTTCGCGGATCTTGGTGTGGGACCAGATCTCGTCCGCAGTGGGCTGCCAGTTGGCGGCGTAGCTCTTGCACTTCTCGCACAGGTGCTCCACGCTCTCCGGGGACTGCAGGTCGGTGCTGTGGGCACCGGTCTCGTGCACCATCTTCTGCAGCAGTTCGGGGTTTTCCAGCATCGGGCAGGGACGCAGATGGTTCTTGTTGAAGGGCTGGCCGTTGTGATAAGCCATGAACAGCGGGCTGTGCAGGATCTCCAGAATGCTCTGGTCGTGGATATTGGCATTGGAGTAGTGGATGAACACACAGGGCTCTGCATCACCGGCCGAGTTGATGTGGAAGTAGTTGCGGCCACCGGCAATGCAGCCGCCCACAAACTCACCATCGTTCTGGAAGTCCATGGGGTAGAACGGGATATCGCAGGCCTCCGAGCGCAGATAGCGGATGCGGTCGATCATATATTTGCGCTGCTCCGGGGTAGGCATCAGCTCCGGTGCTGCCTCGTTGCCCACGGGCATGTAGTGGAAGTAGAAGCCGAAGTGCGCCCCCTTCTCACACAGGAAACGCATGAACTCGTCGTTGGTGACAGCTTCGATGTTATCACGGGTATAGCAGATGGAGGTGCCGAAGATGATGCCGTACTTCTTCAGCAGATCCATCGCGTTCATGACAGCGGCATAGTGCCCCTCACCACGGCGGGCATCGTTGGTTTCCGGGGTGCCCTCGATGGACAGCATGAAGGCAATGTTGCCCAGACGCACCACCTCTTTGCAGAAGGGCTCATCGATGAGGGTGGAGTTGGTGTAGATGGCAAATTCAACATCGTTGTGCTTCTCCGCCAGCTTCAGGATATCGGCCTTGCGCACCAGCGGCTCGCCGCCGGTCAGCATGTACAGGTATACGCCCAGCTCCTTGCCCTCGGTAACGATCTTGTCCATATCCTCAAAGCTGAGGTTGTTCTTGTTGCCATACTCGCCAGCCCAGCAGCCCACGCAATGCATGTTGCAGGCAGAAGTGGGGTCGAACAGGATCAGCCACGGAATGTTGCACTGGTACTTCACGCGGTTTTCGCGGATGGTCTTGGTGCCGCGGAAGAAGGCTTCATAGCCCAGATTCAGTGCCGTGGTGCGGGCCACGTTGGGGTCGGTCTGATCCAGCACGCAGTTGATGAGCTTGGACCACTTGCTGTCGGGGTCGGTCAGGGTCTGCTTGGCGTGCTCGTAGGCCTCGTCGCTGAACGAGCTGCCATAGAACTGCTTTGCAACATCCACCAGCTGTCCCACGGTTTTCTGACGGTCTTTATCGGCATGAGAAAGCACCACGTCTACCATTTTACCAACGGCAGCGCGCTGCATTTTATGAGTCAGGTTCTCAACAGAAGTATTCATTATCCTTTTTCCTCCAAACAACATTTTCGGAAATCTCTTTTGCTGCCGACATCATACCATTTTTAACAAACGTGCGCCATAAGCAGAAAAAGCGCCGTGATAGAAAACCCATCACGGCGCAGATTATGATAAAATTTTGTCGTTCTTCCGGTTCAGCCGTCCTGTTCCAGATGGATCTTATTGCTGGCAAGGCGGCATAACGCGCGGCGCAGATCCCCCTGCAGCATCCGTCCCGTACGTTCTACCATCACAGCAGGATCCGTTTTCATGTCCCGGCGGATCCATTCCAGCCCCACGCCCACCAGCGCATATTTGTAAAAATCCACCACAAACTGCTTGTCATCGTCCTGCACGGTGATATCGCGGCATTCGCGATCCGCAAATTCCTTCAGCATGGGGTCCAGAAGCTTGTAGAGATACTGCTCCACCTGTTCACGGCCCACAGAGCGGTATACGTTCAGCACCAGTGCTTTGTTATCCCGGACCTGGTGCAGGATGTCCAGAAACGCTTCGGTCCATGTATCAAAGCTCTGGCAGCCTTCCATCGCCTTGGTTGCATCTTCCGTCAGGATCCAGTCCACCAGGTCGTAAATATCCTTGAAGTGGTAGTAGAAGGTCATGCGGTTCACACCGCAGTCCTCGGTGATATCGTTGATCGTGATCTTATTGAGGGGCTTTTCCAGCAGCAGCTTTTTCAGCGATGCTTCCAGTGCCCGCTTCGTTGTTTGTGACACAAAAACCTTCCTTTCCCGACCGTAGAAATTTTTCCCGCTGCGTACGGCGATTGGCAGCTTTATACATTATAATACCGCAAAAGCCGTTCCGATTGCAAGCATTGATTCTGTCCATTTTGTAAACAAAGGATGACTTCCTGCGCTTTACTCCGGCAGTTTCTCGCTTCAAAAGCCGTTTTTCTGCCTCCAAAATCCCGTTCCGGCGGTGTGCAATGCCTGCAAAAGCGGCTTCTTCCGGCAAAAAAGCGGAAAAGGCCCTTGATTTTATATCCCTCTGCGCTTAGAATGGGAGCAGACGGCTGTGAATTAAGTGCCGTTTTGAGGGAGGGTACAAACTATGATGGATACCATTGGTTTTCTGGGCTGCGGCAACATGGGCGGAGCCATCGCCCGTGCCGTTTGCAAAGCTGTTGACCCTAAGAAGGTTTTTCTGGCAAACCGCACTGCGGCCAAGGCACAGGCACTGGCCAAAGAACTGGGCTGCAAAACAGCCACCAATGCCGAGGTGGCCGGTGACTGCGACCTGATCTTTCTGGCCGTGAAGCCCCAGATGATGGAAGCACTGCTGGAGCCGCTCCGATTCACGCTGGACGAGCGCCCCAAGCGCTTTGTGCTGTGCAGCATGGCAGCAGGCCTTTCGATCGCCCGCATTCAGGAGCTGGCCGGTGAGGACTTTCCTGTGATCCGCATCATGCCCAATACCCCGGCATCGGTGGGCGAAGGCATGATCCAGTATTGCTCTTCCAACGTTACCGCAGAGGAAGAGGAAGCGTTCCTCAGGATCATGGCTCCCGCGGGCCGTCTGGACGCCGTGCCAGAAAGTCTGATCGATGCTGCCAGCTGCGTTTCCGGCTGCGGCCCGGCATGGGTGTACCAGTTTATTGAGGCTCTGGCCGACGGCGGTGTGGCCTGCGGCCTGCCCCGCACCAAAGCGCAGGAATATGCCGCACAGATGGTTCTGGGCAGCGCAAAGCTGGTTCTGGAAAGCGGAAAGCATCCCGGCGAACTCAAGGATGCCGTATGCAGCCCCGGCGGCAGCACCATTCAGGGCGTGCGCGTGCTGGAAGAGCGCGGCCTGCGCGGTGCGGTGATGGATGCCGTCATCGCCTCGTACAATAAGACTAAGGAAATGGGAAAGGGTTAATGGAATCATGCGCATCGTTGTGAAAGTAGGCACTTCTACACTGGCATACGCCACCGGACGGCTGAACATCCGCCACACCGAAAAGCTGGTCGAGGTTTTGAGCGACCTGAAAAACGAAGGCCACGAGGTCATTCTGGTGTCCTCCGGTGCCATCGGCATGGGCGTAGGCAAGCTTTCTCTGCCGACCCGCCCAAAGGATACCTCCACCAAACAGGCCTGTGCCGCTGTGGGACAGTGTGAGCTGATGTACACCTACGATCGTCTGTTCAATGCCTATAATCACACTGTGGCGCAGATCCTGCTCACCGGCGTGGACGTGGAGCACACCGAGCGCCGGGTGAACTTCCAGAACACCCTGTCCCGCCTTTTGGAGCTGGGTGCACTGCCCATCATCAATGAGAACGACACCGTTGCCACCGATGAGATCACCTCCATCGGCGACAACGACACACTGGCGGCCATCGTGGCCTGCTGTGCACAGGCCGACCTGCTGGTGCTGCTGAGCGACATCGACGGCCTGTACACGGCCAATCCCCACACCCACCCGGATGCAAAGCTCATCCCGCTGGTGCGGGAGATCACCCCTGCGGTGATGGCACTGGCCGATGGCGCGGGCTCCGCCCTTGGCACCGGCGGCATGGCCACCAAGCTGCGCGCCGCCCGCATGGTGACCGGCAGCGGTGCCGACATGGTCATTGCGAACGGTGCGCACCCGGAACTTTTGTATGACATTGCCGCGGGCAAGCCCGCAGGTACCCGCTTTACCGGCCACAAGGAGGACTGAACCTATGACGACACAGCAAATTCTGGAAGCGGCCCGCAGCGCCAAAAGCGCCCTTGCACTGGCCGATAACGCTGCCCGCAGCACTGCCCTGCTGGGCATGGCGGACGCTTTATGCGATGCGCAGAACCAGTCTGCCATCCTTGCCGCCAACGCCGAGGACATGGCTGCTGCCAAAGGGCACATCAGCGATGTGATGCTGGATCGTCTGGCCCTGACCGTTCCGCGCATCGAAGCCATGGCGCAGGGCATCCGCGAGGTTGCCGCCCTGCCCGACCCGGTGGGCCGGGTGCTGAACCGGGTAGAGCGCCCCAACGGCCTTGTGATCGAAAAGACCGCCGTACCGATGGGCGTGATCGCCATCATCTACGAGAGCCGTCCCAACGTGACCAGCGATGCCGCCGCCCTTGCCATCAAAAGCGGCAACGCCTGCATCCTGCGCTGCGGCAAGGAGGCCTGGCGCAGTGCCAACGCCATCGTCACCGTTCTGCGGCAGGGCCTGAAAAAGGCCGGTCTGCCCGAGACTTCGGTCTGCCTGATCGAGGACACCACCCATGCCTCTGCCAACGCTCTGATGACCGCCGTAGGCTATGTGGATCTGCTGATCCCTCGCGGCGGTGCAGGGCTCATCCGTGCCTGCGTGGAGAACGCCAAGGTGCCCTGTATCCAGACCGGCACCGGCATCTGCCATATCTATGTAGACGACACTGCCGACCTTTCCAAAGCACTGGACATCATCGAGAACGCAAAAGCCAGCCGTCCCAGCGTCTGCAACGCCGAGGAGGTGTGCCTTGTGCACTCTGCCATTGCCGGGGAGTTTCTTCCCCGTCTGGCCCAGCGGCTTGGCCCGGACCGCATTGCAAAGGGTCTGCATCCAGTAGAGCTTCGTCTTGACAAGCGCGCCGCCGCCATAATCGCTGGCACGCCTGCCGGCGAAAAAGACTTTGACACCGAGTTTCTGGATTATATCCTTGCCGTCAAAGTGGTGGACAGCGTGGAGGAAGCCATCGATCATATCGCCCGGCATTCCACCGGCCACAGCGAGGCCATCCTGACCCGGACACAGGCCCACGCGGATCTGTTTACCGCCGCTGTGGACAGCGCCGCTGTGTATGTGAACTGCTCCACCCGCTTTACGGATGGCGGCGAGTTTGGCCTTGGGTGCGAAATGGGCATTTCCACCCAGAAGCTCCACGCCCGCGGCCCCATGGGACTGGCCGAGCTGTGCAGCTACAAATATATCATCCGCGGCGATGGACAGACACGCTGAACCCACCTTCCGCGTGTGAAGATCGGGAGTGAGCGATTTCTCCATTCAATTCATCATTTGGCAAAAGGATCTGAAAAGCTTTTTCAAATACAGGCTGGTGCAAATTGCGTCAGCCTGTATTTTTGTTTCACACAGACAGACTGTTTTTGCATAAAATACAATTTTTGAATTTTGTTTTCAGCAGGCCCGTTTAAAACGTTCCCTGACATGGATGAATGTATCCCAGTTTCCTGCACTTCTCACAAAGATATAGTCTTACTTTCTCCATTTTGTTTTGTAAAAAGCACAAGAATCCCCTTGACAACCCCTATTTCGATGCGGTAAAACTATATTGGAAGATTTGATAACGATTTCACTTCATTTCACTTTCCAATGAGAAAGTTGTTCGTCACACACAACACTATACTTGGAACAAAGGAGAGAGCAATATGACGATCGCCATTCTTGCACATGATTCCCGTAAAGAGCTTGCACTGCAGTTCTGTACTGCTTACAGTGCCATTTTGTCCAAAAACACAGTCATTGCCACCGGTACCACCGGACGGATGCTGGCGCAGACCACCGGTCTGCCGGTACATTGCTATCTCTCCGGAAAACTGGGCGGTGTGCAGCAGATCACTTCCCGCGTTGCCTGTGATGAGGTGGATCTGGTGCTGTTCTTCCGCGACCCGCTGAAGGCAGACGCTTCCAGCATCACGGAACAGAATCTGCTCCGCCTGTGCGACATGCACGGCGTACCCATTGCCACCAACATTGCCACCGCAGAGGTTTTGCTGCGCGGTCTGGATCAGGGCGATCTGGATTATCGAGAGGGAATGCATCCGGCCCTTGTGGAGCCTGTGCCCGCAGCCATGCCCCGCCGTGTGACTGCCTGATTATGTGTATAGAGTATTGGGAAAGAGCGAGGCTGCTGCAACAGCCTCCTACGAAAAATGAGATAGACTTCCCCGGAAGGGGTCGCCTATCTCATTTTTTTTTGTAAGCTGAAATTGTGGAAAACCAATGCAGAAGCTTCCGCCGGTCACCCGTTCTGCGGCGGCTTACGCGCCCTCTGAGGCGGTTGATGGGAAAAGTCTTGCTAACCCCTTCAGCAACCATCACAAAGTTCTACAGTGTTATGTATTTTGCACCTTATTCTCCGGTGGCTTTTTTGTGCGACACTTTGAGCTGTTATCAATCAGCATCATTTCAATAATATACCGATACATACTATCTTTTTCTTGTTCTGACATTTTCTCAACCAACTGCACCGCTGTGAGATACTTTTCTGTTGAACCCAATCTCTCGTGATAAAGATTGAGCTGATCAATCGTTCTTTTATAAAGCCAGAAAAACAATCCAGAAATGAGTTCTACAACACACCCGGAAATCGTTGTATAAAACGATACTTTCTGACCACCCCAAAATGCTACGATACTTCCAATGATAAAGATACTTCCACCCATAACACAAGCCGTCAATGTTGCATTAAACACCCGATTAGCCTGCCGCTTATTAATGACATAATATTCTCTTAATTCGGACATATTATTCAACATCAAAGAAATAATGTCTTTATTTCCTTCCTGAACTTTTTGAGCAGCCTCTTTTGCTTCTCTTGCGTCACCATCAGACGTTTTCTCTATACTGGAAGCAGTATGCTTTACCAAAAACATCGCACCAATCATTCCTAAAATAACAGTCAAAGCAAGCATAACTGCAGAAATTATTTCTGATTTCATTAATTTTCCTCCTTGATCGATAAAATTTTGTTTGTTGCCAGCAGAGAGACCGTACAAAGGGCAAATTATATAAATTTCTCAAATAACGTATTTATTATACGTCCATTCCATTTTTCGTCAAGACATTGTATTATAATATGTTGCCAAGCGTAATTTCGACCCAAAAATCGAAGTTGCTTTTTTCATTTCTCAGCAAAATACTTTTCACCGGAAGTTTATACAATGTTTATATCCCACTGTTGCTTTCAGCCCTTGACACAACCGTATGACCCCTGATTACTTCTATGCGACAGCCTGCTGAAAAACCGAGCGGCAAACATTCCTTTTTGAAAATGATGTAAAGTCAAAAGTTGGGGGTTGTATAGGAACCGCCTGCAAAGGCCTGAAAACGGTGCAGGCGAAGCAATGCAGCCCCTAAAAATCGGCTTCAGCAAAAAGAAAAGCACCATACTTCCTACGAAGTACAGTGCTTTTTGGTGGAGAATACCGGGATCGAACCGGTGACCTCTTGCATGCCATGCAAGCGCTCTCCCAGCTGAGCTAATCCCCCAGATGTTCGTGCCGTGCCTGACGACAGGTGTAATTATACCAGCGCTTTGCCGGATTGTCAACCGTTTTCGGAAGATTTTTTTCATAAATTTTAAAAAACAAAACCCCCGCACAGAACAGTCTCCCATTCTGTGTAGGAACGTTTTCTTCGTCATGCCGGTGCCGGCCGGGTTCTATTTTCAGACATTGGTTCACCTGCTTTCTTCTTCCAAGAACATCGTTCCATTATCTCATCTTTTTTACAAGCCAACGCTATTATAAGCATGGAACTCCATTTCCGGTGTTGAGCGGGCTGCACAGCTTGATATGCAAAACGATTTATGGTAAGATGAAAGTACGATAAGGGCTTATATGCTCTTGTTGAACCTGTTGCGAGGAAGTGAATGCCGATGGAAAAGCAAAACACGGTAGAAAATCAGCTTGCCCACACGATAACTCAGACGGAGTTTGATTCGGACTATGATAAGACGGCCAAAAAACTGCTGGCGAACAAGCAGATTTTGGCACAGTTGGCGTTCACGTTGATGATACAAACAGATCTCCAAAAGCTCCCGAAGTGATAACCGGAAGCAATAATGAGGATTCTACGCTGACTGAGGGAACGGTGCGTTATGACGTTCGCTTTGATGCGATCACTCCGACAACAGCGAATGATGCGGCCTCACAAGATGTAATTCGTCTTATTATCAATGTAGAAGCACAGACTGCTTTTAATCCGGGATACCCGCTGACGAAGCGTGCAATCTATTATTGCAGCCGAATGATCTCCGCGCAGCACGGGCCGATTTTCAAAAAATCGGAGTATGGAAAAATCCGAAAAGTGTATTCTATATGGGTCTGCACAAAACCGTCGGATGAATTTCAGAATACACTCACACGGTATTCGATTCGGCCAGAGCAGTTGATTGGAAACGCTACTGAAAAATCAGAAAATTATGATCTGATGAGCGTGGTAACGATTTGTCTGGGGAAACCTGATGCAGAAAACTATACAGGTATTTTGAAGTTTCTGGATGTGCTGCTTTCCTCGTCAAGAGCGGCTGCGGAGAAAAAGAAAATTCTCGAAGAAGAGTTTGGCGTTGCAATGAGTGAAGAACTGGAAAGAGAGGTGCTTATTATGTGCAACCTTAGTCAAGGTGTCAAGGCCGAAGGCCGGGAAGAAGGCATCGGCATTGGCAGAGAAGAAGGCATCGGCATTGGCGAGATGCGGATGCTAATGCGGCTCGTCCAAGAGGGTGATTTAAAGCCGGAGCGTGCTGCAGAAAAAGCCAACATGACAGTTGAGGAATTTAAGAAAGCAATGGAAAACACACCGTTAAAGGCGGTATAAAGCAAAAATCCTGTAGAATTCAAAAGCCCTGCAAGGCTCAATTGGTTCAAAACCGATCAAAAGTCTTGCGGGGCTTACTTTTTACGCTTTACAATTTACGTATAAAAAATGTTCAGGAGCTGCTGCCGGGCGGCGTTTGCCGCCTTACAGATCAGGCAGGCTTCTTGGAGTCCAAAGATTTTACTTCATCAACTGTCAACCCAGAGAACAAAGCAATATCTTCATAGCTCAATTTCTTAGAAGCCAACATTGTCTTTGCAATTTCGATGTTCCGCTCCCGAACAGTTTCATTTCGCATTTCTTCCATCGCTCTGCACATAATAGTTTTCTATTTTATCAGGCAGATTTCTTGCTTGCAAGTTCTTTAACTTCTTCAAGGGTCAGCTTTGAATACTTTGCCACTTTTTCATAAGGCATTCCATCTGCGAGCATCTCCAAAGCACACTCGATTCGTTCATCCTTACGCATTTCTTCCATTGCTCTGCACATAGTTGCCACTCCTTTCGCGTCTTGCTTAAAGTATTGTACCCGATTTGCAAGCACCGGATAGAACATATCCTTTGCATCAGTACAGAAAAAGTCGTGCATCAGCTTTCCAAGAGCCGTTTCATCCTTGATTTGAGAGTTCACATAGATGATATGTGACTGGTCATTGAAAACTGCACCTGTTTCTTCCACCATGCGGTGAATGTGGTAAATCGGCAATCCAGCCTTTAACACATCGTTTTCGGTGATGAAGATAACATATGCCTCGTTCAAGGCATCATAGCTGCTGCCCGAACTTGTAAGGTTTGCATCCAGCAGGCTGCTGTTGTAGCGGGCGCGTTTTTCGCTTGCACCTCGGTCACTGCGCTGCACCTCAATATTATATGCTCGATCTTGCTCATCAACAGCCAGAATATCCAGACGAACGGAACGCCCCTGTAAATTCTTAATGCTGTACTGACCATGCACTTCGCGAACCTTCAGATCCTCTCGCTTGAGAATGATCTGAAGCAAAAATTCTGCACAAGCAGGGTCTTCAAAAACCGCCGCCATAAAATCGTCATCGATCAGGCGCAGTCCTCTCAGACGCTGTAAGTCCTGCTCATGTTTGCGTTCAAAATCCAACTCTTGCTGCGTTTTATTTTCAGGCATTGGTCCACCCGCTTTCTTCTTCCAAGAACATAGTACCATAATCCCATCTTTTTTACAAGCCAACGCCATTTGCAAATTTTACGGTATTATAAAGATCTCTCCTCTGCCCGCACACCAATACTGCAAAAACAAAACCCCCGCACAGAACAGTCTCCCATTCTGTGCGGGGGTACGTTAGCCCTTTGGTTTCCCTCCGGGTGCTAGTCTATCCTTATATCAGGAGAGATTAGTTCTTGCCGTAGCCGAAGCCGTACTCGGTGTTCAGAGCCTTGGCGCCAGCGTCCTTGCACTCGATGCCGATGGAGCCGCTGCCCAGAGTGTAGATAGCAGACAGACCGCCAGCGATGCTCAGGCCAGCGTTCAGGATGCCCAGAGCAGCGCCCCACTGGGTGTTGCCGTAGGTGTGGAAGCCCTTGTCGTATGCACGATGCACGGTGTTGAAGATGCCGCCGATGAAGTCACCGGGGACGTAGTTGCCGTCGAACACGCTGTCGAAAGCAGAAGAAACATAGTTCTTCAGGAAGGTGTTACCAACGATCTTGATCACGTTGGTAGAAACATTCTGCCAGTTCTCAGCCTTCATAGCGGGTGCCAGGTAGTCAACCAGAGAAGCACCACCAACAACGTAGGTCAGTTCGTTTTCTGCAACAGCAGAGAAGTTTGCAGGCATCATCATAATGATATTACTCCCTTCAAAATTAGAAAAAATATTTTACAAACCACTTCGTGTGGTTCGCATCCCGTATCTAGGATGGCAATAATATACCACACTTTCCAGAAAGATTCAAGTACTTTTTTGAAAAAAATGTGAAAAGTGTGATAACTTGTGAAAATCCGGTCTCAAAATCTTTACAAAAGCCCGGGTTTTCAGCGCATCGACATGGTTTTTTCTGCAATTGGAAGATACTGGAATGTGTGAGGGCTTTTCTATGAAAACTGTGATCTATCTGGATGAGCTGCTGCTGACGAACTTTCTGGCCGCAGCGATGCTGCTTTTGTGCACCGGGCTGCTGTGTGCACGGCAGTGCGGCGGCCTGCGCCTGCTGGCAGGCAGTGCAGCAGCAGCGGCCTTCTCGCTTTGCATCCTGCTGCCGGAGCTGCCCGGCGCGGCGGCAGTGCTCTGCAAAGTCTTTACCTGCGGTGCCGTTGTGGCCGCTGCCTACGGTGTGCCCGGCCCGCGCGGCTTTGCCCGGCTGTGCGCGTGGTATCTGCTGCTGAATCTGCTGCTATGCGGAGCGGCGGTGCTGCCCGGCGTGCAGAGCGCGAACCTCTGCGTGTACTTTGCCCTTTCTCCGGGGCGGCTGCTGCTGTGCTGCGGGGCCGTATCTGCCCTGCTGCGGGCGGTGCTGTTCTGCTTTGGCCGGGCGGGCCCCCGCAGCGTTGCCGCCGTTCTGGAGCTGGACGGTGCCGCCCTGCCGGTGCAGGCGCTGTGCGACACCGGATTTTCGGTGCAGGACCCGCTGAGCGGGCGGGCCGTGGTGCTGCTGCATTACCCCTCTGTGCGCGACGGCCTGCCGCAGGCGCTGCGAACCTTTCTGGACAGCTACTTTGCCTGCGGCACGGCTCCGCCGCCGGAGCTGGGGGTGCGGCTGGTGCCCTGCACCACCATTGCCGGGCACTGTGTGCTGCCTGCAGTCCCGGCCAAAGCTCTGCGCGTGGGCAGCCGCCGGGTACAGGGTTTTCTGGCTGCATTCTGCCGCCCGGAAATGCCCCCGGAGCACTGGACCGCACTGCTTGACAGTGAGCTGGCCGGGCAGCTGGGCATCCGCTGATGCTTATATTATAGATGTACAGGAGGGGTTCTCATGTTTCATGGTATTTCTGCATTCCGGCTGTTCTGGCAGCGGCTCCTTGCACGGCTGCGGTACTGCGGCGGTGCCCATTATCTGGCGGGCGCGCCCAGTCTGCCGCCGCCCCTGACCCCGGAGCAGGAAAAAGCCCTGCTGGCCCGCATGGCAGAGGGAGACGCCTGCGCCCGGGACGACCTGATCACCCACAACCTGCGGCTGGTGGTGTACCTTGCCAAAAAGTACGAAAACAGCGGGGTCCCCGCCGAGGATATGATCAGCATTGGCACCATCGGGCTCATCAAGGCCGTGAACACCTTCACCCCGGAGCGCAGCATCAAGCTGGCCACCTACGCCAGCCGCTGCATCGGCAACGAGATCCTGATGTACTTACGCAAAAGCTCCAACCGCCGGCAGGAGGCCAGCATCGACGAGCCGCTCAACGTGGACGGCGACGGCAACGAGCTGCTGCTCTCGGACATTCTTGGCAGCGACGAGGATCAGATCAGCCAGCGGCTGGAACAGGACGCCGAGCGTGCCGTTCTGCGCCGTGCCGTGGACAGCCTGTCCCCACGGGAGCGGCAGATCATGGAGCTGCGCTTCGGCCTTGCCGACGGCGTGGAGCGCACCCAGAAGGAAGCCGCCGACGCCCTTGGCATCAGCCAGAGCTATATCTCCCGGCTGGAAAAGCGGATCATCCATACATTAAAGGCCCAGCTGGAAAGCGAATGAAGTGGAAAAACGCGAACTGCCGCCCGCCGGGCATGACAATCCGCGCTGATTCGCATATAATAAAACTACAAAAGGCGCTGGCCCTGCAAACGGCTAGTTCCTTACCGGATTAAGTCAAGAAAAGATGACCGCTCAGGTTTGGGAGTCTGAAGGCGGTCATTTTTTCTTTTTGTCATCACTGTGAGAAACAGTCCATGTAATTTCAAACGTAACGTAGATTGCTCCGCCGAGAAGCGTGAGCAGAAGCACGACCTGTTCAAACGTCATGGTGCATCCCCCCTTCCTGCCCTCAAGCATTCCGGGGAGAACGAGATTCCAAGAAAAAATCGCTCTTGCCCGGCACTCAGGGTAACGGGTAAGGAGCAGCCGCCTGCGTTTGTGGGCACAGCGCCTGATGGCGGCGTTGCCGCCGCAAATACAGCATATCATAGATCCGCACAAAAAACAATATTTTGCCGCGCTTTCCTGCCAAACGGGAAAGCGCACAGTTTTTTCCACGCATACGATGCCGCTGCACATCCCATACTCCCGGTGAGAACAAAAACAGACCGGGGGCGTTTGGATGTACAACAAAGTGGAGCTGTGCGGCATGAACACGGCCCAGCTGCCTGTGCTGACCGAGGCCGAAAAGCGAGAGCTTCTGGCCCGGGTGCGCACCGGCGATGCCGCCGCACGGGAGCGGATGGTGGAGGGCAATCTGCGGCTGGTGCTCAGCGTGGTGCAGCGGTTCGCCCAGCGCGGCGAAAATCTGGACGATCTGTTTCAGGTGGGGTGCATCGGGCTTATCAAGGCCATCGATCATTTTGACCCCGCCCAGCCGGTGCGGTTCTCCACCTACGGCGTGCCCATGATCATTGGCGAGATCCGGCGCTTTCTGCGGGACAACAATGCCCTGCGGGTGAGCCGCAGCCTGCGGGATACCGCCTACCGGGCCATGCAGAGCCGCGAGACGCTGGAAAAGCAGCTTGGCCGCGAGCCGACCATGGACGAGATCGCCCAGAGCGCCGGGCTCACCCGCCGGGAAGTAACGGCGGCGCTGGAATCGGTTGTGGAGCCCATCAGTCTGGATGAGCCGGTGTACACCGACGGCGGCGACGCCATGTATGTGATCGATCAGGTGCGGGACCCGGATGGCGAGGACAGCTGGATCAGCGGGCTGCAGTTCCGCCAGACGGTGGCCGGGCTGACCCCGCGGGAGAAAAAGATCATGGAGCTGCGCTACCTGCAGGGCAAGACCCAGATGGAGGTGGCGCAGGAGATCGGCATCAGTCAGGCACAGGTCAGCCGGCTGGAAAAGGGCGCACTGAGCCAGTTCCACCCCCAGAACCGGCAGTAAAACAGGCGGCACGCTTCCGGAACAAAAATGGAAAGCGCGCCGTCTCTCATTTGCGGCTGTATTTGCGCCGGGTAGCTGCGCCGCCGCGCAGATGCCGCTCGGCTTTGTTGCGGGCCAGCACAGCCCGCACCTGCCGGAACAGCTCCGGCTGCAGCGTCCGCAGCCGCACGGCCACGTCCTTGTGCACTGTGGATTTGCTGCACCCGAACACCGCAGCCGCCGCCCGCACGGTGGTGCGATGGGCCGCAATGTACTCGCCCAGCTGTATTGCTCTCTGCTCAGGGTCTCCCTTCATGCCCGGATCCCTCCCGCTGTATTATGGTACAGCCTATGCGCCTGACGGGGCAGATATGTGCCGCCGGGGCTTGACTTCTGCACCAGATGCGCTATACTTTTATACGGACATAAAAACAGGGGCGCCGAAAGGCTGAGATCCGCATTGTGCGGAGTACCCTTTTACCAGACCGGACAATGCCGGCGTGGGAGTTTGCAGAACTGTCCGTTCTTTCACAAACCCCGTGCGCCTGCTGAAAAGCGGGCGCATTTTGTTTTTGTGTACTATCGTTCTGAGAAGAGGAATCCTTATGACCAAAACCTATTCCAAGACCCGCATTCTGGTGGAGGGTGCACTGATGATCGCGCTGTCCACCGTTTTGAGCATGATCCAGATCCCGCTCATGCCCCACGGCGGTTCCATCACCCTGTTCAGCATGGTGCCCATTCTGGTAATGAGCTACCGCCACGGCGCAAAGTGGGGCATCATGACCGCTTTCGTCAACAGCCTGATCCAGCTTGTGCAGGGACTTGGCAATCTGGCATACTGCCAGACCCTCACGGCGCAGGTGGGCTGCGTGCTGCTGGACTACCTTCTGGCCTTCACTGTGCTGGGCTTCGCCTGCCTGATTGCAAAGCCTTTCCGCAGCCGTACCGTGGGTGTCGGTGTCAGTGCCTTTGTGGTGTGCCTGCTGCGCTTCCTGTGCAGCTTTCTGTCCGGTTACATCGTCTGGAAGGACTACGACTACGCTTTCAGCTGGATGACCGAGATCGGCTTCCCCGGGATCTCCAGCATGAGCGTGGACGGTCTGTGCTGGCTGTACAGCGCCTTGTACAACGCCACTTACATGCTGCCGGAAGCCATCCTGACCACCGTCCTTGTGGTGATCCTGATCCGTGTCGCACCCCAGATCTTCGACCGGCAGAACGCAAGAGCGTAAGTTTTTTCGCAGCCATTTTTCCCGCCGGGAAGGGCATTCCCCCGGCGGGAATTTTTTTGCAGAAAATCCAGAAAAGCTGTTGACAATCCGGCAAAGCGCTGGTATAATTACTCCTGTCGTCAGGCACGGCATGAACATCTGGGGGATTAGCTCAGCTGGGAGAGCGCTTGCATGGCATGCAAG
>SKEO01001040.1_pt1 | contig 23932 bp, 17 predicted proteins | sample 4826801 | NCBI WGS metagenome assembly SKEO01 (sample SAMN11008807, study PRJNA524170) | human gut metagenome | biome: Human fecal sample; material: Feces; isolation source: fecal sample from pouch patient p3 | host: Homo sapiens | place: Israel: Tel-Aviv | collected 2016-02-25 | reverse complement strand
CCCAAAAGGTGGCCGAGAAAGCAGCGGACAGCGCAGCAAGCAAGGTCGTGGAAAAAAGCGGACTCACCGGCGAAGCGGCCGGCATCGCAAATTCGATGGCTCAGGAGGCTCTCCGAAAAGGCCTCGGCAGCGCGGGAAGCGGACAGGGAACCGAATCGTCCGGGACAGTGACGGCACCTACCTATGACCCGTCGCAGGACAGCGGCGAAAGCGATGATTTTGACTGGTCGCAGATTCAATCGGAGTTTGATAGTCTGAAAGACGAATTTCCGTCTTAAAAGTCGTGTGGGAGGATGTGCATGAATTATAACGAAACCAGCCAATGGGCGGCGGATCTTGGGAGCGGCTACAGTGCGATCCGGCCTCTTGGCGAGGGCGGAATGGGTACGCTTTACCGTGCGCACAAAGACAGTTTGGATGTTGACGTCGTTATCAAGCGTGTGAAACAGAAGTTCAAGGGACGGATGGATGAGCGCGCGGAGGCCAACATCCTCAAGACGCTGAAGCACAAGTATCTTCCGCGCATCTATGACGTGATCGAAAGCCCGAGCGGCTATGTCTATACCATCATGGACATGATACCGGGCGAGAACATGCAAAACTACGTCAAAACACACGGTCCGGTCAGCCAGAAGCTTGCGTACCGGTGGGCCTGTCAGCTCTGTGAGGTGATTGCCTATCTGCACTCGCAGGTACCTCCGATCCTGCACTGTGATATCAAGCCCAGCAATATCATGATAACACCCGCCGGCGATATCTGCGTCATCGATTTTAACACATCGCTTGTTTTTTCAAAAGGCGTACTGGCAATTGGCGCAACGCCGGGCTATGCGGCACCGGAACAGTATACCCGTCCGGGAGCATCGCCCGATACGATCGAGACGGTTCCGCTTGAAGAAACCATGCCGCTGCGAGGATACAAAGATGCGTTCGCCTATCAGAATGTCAGATCCAACAAGGATCCGTCCGGCAGAGGTGTGAGCAATTCTGTCACAGCGGCGCAAGCAACCAATGCGGGTGGTTATGGCACTATCAGCAAGAGAACGGACGTTTATGGCATCGGTGCGACTCTATACTATGCAATCACCGGGCAGCAGCCCGGCCATTCGCTGAAGGATGTTCGGCCCATCACGAGCTATAAACTCAAATTCAGCCGTAGCTTTTTGCTCATCATCGCCAGAGCGATGATGAAAAGGCAGGAAGAACGCTTCTGCGACGCACAGGAAATGCTCCGGGCACTGCAGGATATCCACGCAATCGACGGACGCTATAAAAAGGTGGTTCATTCTCAGCGAGTTGTGGCGGCGGTCTCTCTTGTCCTTGCGGTATCAGGAACTTTGGCTATCCTGTTTGGCGTACAGCGAATCGGCGTGGAACGGTACGCCGCTTATGATGCCCTCGTGCGGAAAGGCCGGACGGCCGCCGATGAAATGCGCTTTGATGAGGCGGAGCAGGACCTGCAGCAGGCTATCGCGATTTACGATGACCAGTTGGAAGCATATGTGGAACAGGCAGTCCTTCTCTATCGGCAGGGAAAGTATCAGGAGTGCATCGATGCAGTGGAAACGACGCAGTCGCGTGAGCTGAAATATTACAGCAGACAGAGCGTGGCAAACCTGTACAACGTGGCAGCGGAGGCTTACTACGAGCTGGAAAGCTATGAATCGGCTGCGACGATGTACCAGAAAGCGATAGGATACTCTCCTGATATCCTGAGCTATTATCAGGGTGAGGCGACCGCCCTGATTCAGCTGGGCGATTATTCTGGCGCGGATGAGGTCCTTGCAGAGATGGCGAAAGCTGTCCCTGACGCCGAACAAAGCGGTGCCTATCAGGTCGTTCAAAGCGAGCTTCTGAGAAAACAGGGAGACCTGCCGGATGCGCTGGATGCCGCCCGTAAGGCAATCGGCTCGGCGGACGGCAACGACCAGCTTGCACGCGCGTACCGTCTGGCAGCATCGATCTGTGAGGATATCGGAGACTCCATGCTTTCGGAGGAAATCAATCTCCTGAATCAGGGCATTGAACAGCTCCCCGATGGATATTACAACGCGCTGGCCGGACAGCTGGCGTCCGCATATATTCGTCAGGCGGAAGCGACCGGGAATCCCGGCTATCAAAAAGATGCCTTGCGAACCTATCAGCAGCTGGAGAAAAACGGAAACACCACGCTGGAAGTCCGGCTGAATATCGCAATGTTGCAATATCAGCTACATGATTTCTCCAAAGCGATGGAGATGCTTCAGGCACTGAAAAAAGATTACCCCAAGGACTACCGGGTGTATAAATGGCTCGCCTTTGTTCAGGGCGAACTTGATTTGCAGAACGGAGCATCCTACACGAAAACGCTGGGATATTACGAAACGGCTGCTGAACTCTATCGTGCAGAGCAGGCATCTGGCGTGTATGACCCGCAGATGGATGAGCTGGACCGCATGGCACGGAACAACTGGCAGTAAAAGAGGTGGAGAAAATGACGGTTGGACAAATCATGGTGGTGTGTGGTATCTGTCTGGTGCTGGTTGCTGTTTTATTGGCCGTGGTCGGGAGCGTTCTGCTGCACAAAAAGAAGAAAATGGTTCTTCTTGAAATCGAACACGAATACCGCTGAGAAAGCAGGAAAAGGAACATGAAATATTGTGCCGCATATTATTCCGATATCGGAATACAGAAGGAAACGAATCAGGATTCTCTCCTTCTGGTGCAACGAGGTCAGACTCAGGACGATGAAGCTGTCCTCGCAGTGATCTGCGACGGCGTAGGTGGACTGAAAATGGGCGAGCGGAGCAGCGCAGCGGTCGTGACAGCCTTCCGGGACTGGTTCGATGAGCGTGTCGAGGAACTATATGAACAGGAAGAACCGGAGACGGAGCTGTTCGATGACTGGGACAATCTTATCCAATCGCTTCATATCCGGTTGAAAGACAACTCCGAAAAGGCCGGATTCCGCAGCGGAACGACAGTGGAAGCTGTTCTTTTTATGAAAGGTCGGTATTACATCTGCCATGTCGGAGATTGCCGGACATATATCATTTCGGATACCCTCACGCAACTTACGACAGATCATACCATCGTCCAGCGTGAACTTACCGAAGGAAAACTGACACCGGAACAAGCCCGGAAAGATTCGAGACAAAGCCTCCTGCTTCAGTGCGTGGGAGCGGGCAAAGATGTGAAACCGGATTATCTTTCCGGTGAGGTTCTGCCGCACCGGACGTTTCTGATCTGCTGCGACGGGTTTCGCCGCAAGGTGACAGAGGCTGAAATAAAAAAGAGCTGCAGGTATTCTTCCAAGGAAAAAAAGTTACATGAGGCTCTGGAAGAAACAGCACAGCTCTGCATGAAACGAAAAGAGACGGACAATATCACAGGCATCCTTATCAGCGCGGTCGGAGAGAAAAAAGGTCTTTTCCCATTATGGAAAAAGGCTACGCAGACTGCGGGGAAAAAGGTAATAAAGGATATCTTGCTGGAACACTCTACTCCGGCGGATAAAATATTGTAAAACAAAGGAGACATTATTATGGAGGACAACAGAAAATTTGCAACATTCTTTGCGGATGCCCCCAAGGGTAAAAAAATTGGAGCGGTTCTTTCGTGGATTGCAACGGTGATTTTGCTTGTGGCACTTTTTGTGCCGGGGTATCAGCTGAGATACCAGATGAAAACGGAAAAGGGGACCTTTAAGGATATCCCTGCAACCATGACTTCTGAGCTTAAACAGATGAAAGAAGCAGCAAAGCTGAATTTTCAGTTCGGTGCGGGCACTACCTCCGATAAGATCGATGAATTCGTTGAAAAAGGCAGTACGAGTGTATTTTCCTATCTTGTCAGTCCCGATTTGCAGAAGGCAAGGCTGGTAAATCTTGAAACCATGAGTGATGCCTCGGATGATATCTCTAAAATTTGCGTGGCACTGTTGGTACTGTTCTTCGTGCTGGTCGTCGCAGCGGCTATTGCTAGTGTGTTCACGATAAGCTGGTGCGCACTGGTGGCGAACCTGATTGGCATCATCGAGTTGCTGGCAGTGTACTTCTTTGTGTTTGCGGGTAAATTTTCCATCGATCCGACGGACACTTCGATAACCAGCCGTGTTGCCCCTGCACTGACTATGATTCTGATTGTGCTCCTCGTACTGGCCGCAATCATGTCCGTGGCTTCCGTGATCGTTAGCTATGCGGTGCATGAAGACGAGGAAGCGTTCGTGGACGACTGGAACAGCAACGATCCGAGTCGGGATGCCGAGACGAATCTGGTCGATGACGGCAATGCCACAACCGTGCCGGCAACGGACAACTCGATGACAGTCGTGGCCTCTTTGATCCAGATGAACACAAACCGGAGTTTTGCAATCTACAATAACACAGAGGTTGTGATCGGCAAGGGTTCTCAGGCAAACATCATCGTCTCCAACCCGATCATCAGCCGTGCCCATGCGAAGATTAGCTGCCGCAATGGTGTCTGCACCATTCAGGACCTTGGCTCCAAAAATGGCACGTTCGTGGGCGACGAGAAAATTCTGGGCAGCAATACAGTGACGCTGGCGAATGGTATGTATATCACGCTCGGAAACGAAATCTTCCAGTTCAAAAACTGAGCCGGGAAAGTATTAGGACGGGGTGAGATAAAAGATGGCGGGTCTGGAAGAAAAACTTTGTCCCGTTTGCTTTCAGGAAGCGATGGAGCATGGGGAGTGTCGGAACTGCGGGTATCATGCAGAAGAATCTTCTGCAGTGAAAGACTATCTGGCACCGTTCACCATTCTGAAAGAAAAATACCTGTTGGGCAAGAGTTTGGGACAGGGCGGTTTCGGAATTACGTATCTTGCTGAGAATATGCAGAGCGGCCTACGCTGCTGCATCAAAGAGTACTTCCCGTCCGGTCTGCTTCAGGGGAGGACACCAGATGGTGCCCTCATCCTGGCAGATGAAGAAAACCGGCCTGAGTATGAAGAGGGAAAGCAGCAGTTCATTGAAGAAGCATGCGCCCTTCAGGAGCTTCGAGAAAATATCTCTGTCGTTGACATTCTGGATTTTTTTGAAGAAAACGGGACGGCATATTTTGCAATGGAGCTGATTGAGGGTTGCAATCTGCGGGTGTTCCGAAAAAATCATAATCCGAAGCAGACGCTCAAGATGGCACTCCAGATGCTGTTCCTGCTCGGAAGTTCACTGGCAGAAGTCCATCGTTTCGGCATGATCCACGGGGATATCAGCCCGGAAAATATCCTTATCACACAGGACGGTGAAATAAAGCTCATCGATTTCGGCGCGGCACGCTCGTTCCGTCAGGGGAGCGATAATAAAGAAAGAAAAATTTACCTGAAGCCGAACTACGCCCCTTACGAGCAGTATACGCAGAAACCGTGTCAGGGACCGTGGACGGACATTTACGCACTGGCCGCAACTTTCTACTTTATCGTGTCAGGGCGCAAGATGCTGGACGCACTGAGCCGTGCGAAAGGAGCCTCCTATCCCCCGTTGCACGAGCTGTGTCCCGCTGTCTCCCGACAGCTGTCGGACGTGATTGACAAGGCGTTGGCGTTCGACTACCACGACCGTTATCGCAGGATGCTTGATTTTCTGGATGCACTGGAACAGGTCGTCCGGCCGGAGGACTACGACATCGATTTGGGGGCACTGATGCCGAAATCAAAGGCATCGAAGCAGGCGGAAATTCATGTCGAGACTTCCGACGACTCGGAGAAGATGTGTCAGGTTGAGGAGCAGAATATGCCAGAGCCGAAGCGCCTGGCCGCATTCTTCCATCCGAAAAAACGCAGGCTGGCATATCTGGAGCTGACGATGCGGAAATCGGGTGGTCACATTTCCAGACGGCGGTGGATAATCGAGCCGAATCGCACGGTGAAGGTCGGGCGTTTGGCGACGAGCGACGTGATGATGCCAGCGGATAACCAGATCAGCCGGAATCACTGCGAGGTGTTTTACAACGAGCCCAAGCGGGAATTTATCGTCAGGGACCTGTCCAAATATGGCACCTATCTGGCGGACGGAAAGCCAATGGAAAAAGAAAAATCGTATACACTGAAAGATGGCGATATTTTTTGTGTCGTGTCGCCCGAGTACACATTCAAGGTGGTGATTGAAACGTGATGTCCCTGTTCAAGCGAAAAAAGGCAGGCGAGGAAGCCAATACCATTCCCGAAGTGATGGATGATATCACACAGACTCTTCTGATACCCGTAAAAGACGAAGGAGAAAAAACGATGTGTGCCGATGCCTATGAGACGAGTCAGGCGGAGATCGCCAGCTATACGTCGATTGGAACCCGGAAAAGCCAGCAGGATTCGATATGCTTTGATTTTGGGGATTTCTGCACAGTCTGCGCTGTGTGTGACGGTATGGGCGGGCTTACCGGGGGCGAACGTGCCAGCGCTTTGGCGGCGCATGGGGTAACGAGATACCTGCTGGAACACGCTCAGGCGGAAGATATTCCTACGGAGATGGGACGCGCAGCACTACGACTGAACGAGGAAGTCAAGAATCTCCGGGACCCGGCCAACCAGAAAATCGAAGCGGGGACGACTCTGACGACAGTGTTTCTCCGTAACGGGAAGCTGTTCTGGTGCAGTATAGGAGACAGCCATATTTACCTGTATAGAGATGGTACGCTAGAGCAGTTGAACATCGATCACAATTTTGGTGCCCAGCTTGACCAAATGGCACTGGAGGGCAGCATAACACAGGATGAGGCACTGCATCATCCGCAGCGTGCTGCTCTGACAAGCTATCTTGGGATTTCGGAGCTGACATTGATCAGCGGAAACCGGATGCCGTTCCAGCTTCGGAAGGGAGATGTGCTCATTCAATGCACGGACGGGCTGTACCGCTATCTGCCGGACAGCACTATGTGCAGAATTTTGGCCGTGACGGGAAATCTGAAACAGGCGGCGGAACAGATGGTCAAAACGGCACTTGCTGTTCCCGGAGGGCACGATAATACGTCGGTTCTATTGGCAAGATATAAAGGCTGAGATCGGAAAATTATAGAAAGAAAGGGGTGCAATAAAAAAACTGGAAGAAGGCACAAAATAAAAGGAGTGTTGCTTTATGGCAAACAGCAAACTTCAGATGCCCGCTAATTATATGGCACTGAACGAAAGTGAAATGTCTTGTGTTGAGGGCGGCGGTATCATTTCTCAGGTCTGCTATGCTTTCGGACGTATGTTCCGTAGCACCTACTACGATAAATGGGAAAGCGAATCCAAAACGCTTGAGCAGTCCCATGGTGCTGTCGTTTCCAAGAAAAACGGTGTATATACTTACTCCGATGGTTATACCCACACAATGTCTGGTGGCAGCAACTGGGGCTTTACCAGTCTCGGTGACTTCTTCTATGGAATCGGCGATCTGTTCGCTGCATTCTATCTGTAAATTCTGAGCTTCTGCGAAGCATCGCAGAGCTTTAACTTATGGCATTCTTCCAGTTTTTTTATTGCATCACAAATTTCGATAACTCAAGCAAAGGAATATCATTATGAAGAAATCTACTGCGAATCATATGCACAGAAAGCGCCGTAAGAACAACCTGACATGGCTCTTTGCTCTGCTTGGCATTCTTGTACTGTTTCTGGGAACGATTTTGGCTTTTTTGATTTTCAGCAATTTGTCGTCTAAGCCCACTGAAACTGTTCAAGAAGTCTCTGCGGTGAATGTAGAAAAAGACATCCCTGAAACGGACATGGGTGATCTGATTTATCACGAACCGGCAGCAGAAAATGTTGTAATGCAGGGCGGTTTTGGATATGTTAACAACGAGCTTCTGGTCACATTGGACAGCTCCGACAGTCTTTCTGCACTGAAAGACTATCTGCGGACGATTGGCGGTGAGGTCGTTGGTGAAATCCCTGTCACTGCGGATTACCAGATTCTTCTCCCTGCTGCGCATACGCAGGAAGAACTGGAGCAGATGATTGAACAGCTCAAAGCACTCCCCTATGTGAGACGTTCTTCTCTGAATTATGCATTTGAGCTGGAAAATGACGCAATTTCGGGTTCTTCGGCGTATTATCCAAATGATAAAAAATGGGACGATTGGAGCGGAAATTCTGGAAACAACTGGAACATGAAGGCCATTGATGCGCCGGGTGCATGGGTATACCGTAATCAAATGCAGCCGGTCAATGTTGGCGTGATAGACGGCATTTTTTACCCATACCATGAGGATCTAAAAGATGTCTTTCAAGAAATGCCGCTTGGAAATGCTTCCGCTATGATGAATCAAGGCTTGAGTATATGGAAAGGAAAGTGGTCAGGCAAAGGGCATGCAACGCATGTTTCCGGAATTATTGGTGCGGATTTTGATAATGGAAAAGGTATTTGCGGTGTGGCTCCAAATGCAAAACTATACGGAGTGGATTGGTCTGACTCACCATTATATCGTACCATTGATAAGAAAAAACCAACCTTTGGAGATGGAAGTAATCTGTATTGCATGAAAATTGCAATGTTATATCTTGTTGTTGAAAAACAATGTCAGGTAATCAATATATCACAAAGTGCATTTGGAGTAGAAGTAAGGTGCAACGCAAGCAACAATAATGATGATGCTATTAATGTTATAAATAAATTTAATGAAGAATTTGCATCATTTTTGAAATATGTCCGAGAACTTTCAAAGATGGAATTTATCATTTGCAAATGCGCAAATAATGATAACAACCATGATCTGTTTTTTTCAAAAGATGCAGATGATGATTTCAATCTTCCATATATTTTGTATAGTGACTATTTGAAATATATGAATGGTGAGTTCGATAGTACGGACGATGAAACGAAAAAATATTGGGATGAAAAGTTCAAACGATATGCTGGAAGGATTTCTAAAGAAAATTGTAAAACTCACAGTGTAAACGCACAGTGGGATATGATTAGCGGTATTACAGATCCGGAAATCGAGGATATGATTATTGTTGTTGGTGCGGCACAGAATACAGGAAAGCATTCATCTTGGGGAAAATGTAAGCATACCGGTTATGAAGTAACAGCTTACAGCAACCGGGGAAGCAGAGTGGATGTGCTTGCGCCAGGAGGAGAGAAGACTATTGACGGAATACCTGATGCGTCCATCTATAGCACAGTTCCTTATGGAAATGGCTATGATGGCCTTGTTGGTACTTCCATGGCGTGCCCTCACGTTGCTGGTGTTGCTGCAATGATTTTTGGCATTGATCCTACCTTTACCGCCAAAGAAGTGAAGGATATTATAATAAGCACTGCAACAGGAAGTTATGGAAGTGTTAAGGAACAATATCCGTTGTTAAACGCGCGTTTGGCGGTGAAAAAGGCAATCAAACTGAGTAATGAGAAAGCCAAAGGTCAAACTGGGGATGATTTGCCATTTGAACCAAGTGGCGAGCACCAGTACAGAATTTTCTATGATGCGCTTACATGGGAAGAAGCAAAAGCGGCCTGTGAAGCCAAAGGCGGACACCTTGCAACAATTACTTCAGAAGAAGAACAACAGAAGTTGAATCTCTATAATGCTGGAAACCACAAACTCTGGATCGGCGGCTATAAAAACACGGAGGGGCAATGGTGTTGGGTGACAGGCGAACCATGGGAATATGAGAACTGGGGCGACGGTGAACCTAATAATTCCAGTAATGTCGTTGCGGGAGAAAGCTGTGTTGCCATGTGGCCGGAAAAATGGAACGACCTTGCGAATAGTAATGTTTATGAGCAAAGCGGATACATTTGCGAATGGGAAGCATCCGATGTGGCCGAGGAAACACAGGTCGAAGGTTACACAGGACACCTCTATGAGTTCTATACATTGCCCGAATCGGAGTGGGAGTCCGGCCCAATCACATGGCAGCAAGCAGAGAGACGCTGCGAGTGGAAAGGCGGTCATCTGGCGGTCATTGAATCGTCAACGGAAAATTTTCTTCTCTACAGTGCAATGAAAGCAAAAGGGTACGAGAATGCCTACTTTGGTTACAGCGATAAAAGCTCTGAAGGAAACTGGAAATGGGTCAATGGAACCAGCACCGCTTATACAAATTGGCATTCTGGTGAGCCGAACAATCAGGATGGTATTGAGCACTATGCAATGTTCTATGAAAATTTTCAGGATGGGACATGGAATGATGCAGATGGAATAATTGATGCCGGATGTGCCTACATCTGCGAATGGGACGACCCTACAGATAAAATATCCCAAGGAGATAGCTTTACAGATCAGCAGCTGCGAATCATTGCAAAAGATTTGGGTGTTCCGGATGACCTTAATGTAGAGATTCGTCAATCGCCGAAAGCATATTGGGAGTCTGCTGGCCTTTGGGATATTTATGTTGAGATAACTCATAACGGAAAACTAGTGGCATCGGGAAGCTTCGATGTTGAAACGGGAGAGATGGGACGCAACATTTATATCTATACTCCCGTCTGATACTCTTTTTCTTCAAAGCTTCTGCAAGCAGTGCAAGCTGGTACCAACTTGCAATTTTTGAATCTGATTTCTAAAAATCAAATTCAAAATGCTTGTTGGGCTGTGCCCAAACCCCTTGCGTTCTGCATCCGACGGATGCAGGCTGCGCATTTTTGCAAAATGCTTTTTAATCTGAGTGCCGATGCCTGTGGTGTCGGCACTTTTTGCACAGATGGATTTCCGGAAGCAGAAAATAGTGCTATGCAGCACATCCGGGATTGTGCTATACTTAATTTGCATAAAACTGTTTGTCCTAAAAAGTTGGAGGTGTTCATGGCAACACGAACCATTTGTTTTCCCATATCCGGCTATCCCTATTGCAGAGAACAGCCGGTGACATTCACATGGATAAAAGGCAGCAAGCGGCAGAATATCCGTGCCGTCCATGATGCCGTCCATACAACAGACCCGGATGTTTCAATTCTGGAAGTCAGCTCTGCATCCGTTCAGCCGGAGGGTGAAGGTGTTTCTTCTCTGCGGCTTTTGCTGCATCTGGATTCTGTTGCGCAGGATGTACCCATCAGCACGGTTTTTGAAGCCACCAAAGTGTTTGAACATGGTGGGCCATTCGCTGACCTTCTGACCTGTGAGCCACCCAAAGTCCATAAGGACACTCGGCTGCGAACCAGTGGAGAGCTGCTACGTTACTCTCTGGAAGGAAACGAGTATCCGACAGAGCCGTACATGGATTCGTTCTTTGAGTGGCTCTACTGCCGTGCGTTGAAGCAGTTCCCGGAAAAGGCGGAGCCGCTGAGCCGATATAATGCATTTTCTGATATTGCCGCCGCGGCAGATTCTAAAAAGTATTATGGCGATTCATCGCGGGCAACTGCGATTTATGTGGGACTTGCAGCGGCAGGAAAACTTTCGTGCATTGATTCCTATGAATCATTTATTGCGGAGGTTTACACGGAGCCAAAACCTTTGCCCAAGTCCGGAAAGTCTGAGATTGCTTCAAAAACGATCCCCGAAGTTTCTGCACCAGCAAAGGAGATTCCGGCAGACGAATCGTCGCAGTCCGATAGTGCAAATATTCCGGACGGTGCGCAGATGGAACATATCCTTGAGCTGCCCAAAGTGACCTGTCTGCTCCTCTCTTTGGCAAAAAATGCGGGTCTTTTTGCAAATAATTCCAGTGAGCTGGCGTATAAGGGAAAGGAATTTTTGCTTGACGCTTATCAGAAAGCACTAAAAAACAAAACGCTCCAAATCAATATTCATAAGAACAAGATCACTTTTCCGATGGAAGATCATGACAGCGGATTTCATGCAGTCGGTGTATTGACCCGTTCGCCTGCTTGGGAATACGGCTGGAAATTCAACTATTTGGCCGAGAATACATCTGGTGTAGAAAAAACTGAAGTCAAAGCAAAAATCCCTCCGAAGCCTTTGACCGCATTGGAACATTTGGAACGCTGTGGGTATAAAATCGTTCAGCAGGTCGTGCCGGAAAAGCTCCCACCGATTGCTGTTCAGCGGATGGCATGGAAAACAGGTGAAGCTCTTTGTGACCCGATGGTGGTGGATTTCTTGCAGTTTATCCGAACACATATGCAGAGCGACGGCTCTTTTTCGTTCCGTATCCCAAAGGGTACGTCCAAAAAATCGTTTGCCACACTTTCAGAGATCGCGCAGACGTGGGACAAAATGGGACTTTTTGCAGCCATTGTGATTTACCCGCAGAATATCGTCTATGAACTTGCGCAAAATGAAACCGTCCGGCATTTTTTGAGCGGAAAGTGGCTGGAGCTTTTTGTAGAACATCAGGTTCAGCAGATTCTGAACCGCTATCAGGAGGAGCAGGGCGCAGAAGTTTCGGTTTGCTCCAATGTGGTTCTTTCAGAAACGGCATCCGTAGGGAGCACGCATGAGCTGGATGTCGTGTTCTCCATCAATGGAAAATTTTTCTGGGTAGAAGCCAAATCGTCCAGCCGAAGCATTGATTATGGAAAATATGCTGCTCTGTGCGAAAAGCTGAAAGTAACCTCCGACCGACTGCTTTTGGTCAACAGCGATTTGTCCGTTGAGGAGTGTGAAGGCGTTTCTTACTTCTGGAATTATCGTGTTGCAAATTGTGCAACGATTACGGGGGAATTGGAAAATATGGTTGCCAAACAAATTGAAACTGCCGGAAAAGCCGTTCTAAGTACAGACTGAGCAATAAGCAAAAAAGACCCTGAGAACCCTGCCGGATAAGCGGCAAAGTTCTCAGGGACTGTTTTATCGGATCTGCTCGACTTGCTTGGAGTCCTTTTCCTCCGCAAAGAACAGTTCCACATTCTTCTGCGCTTTTACGATGTCCTGCATCTCATCCCGCGCCTTGCGGTACTCCGGGTAGAGTGCTTTTTTCTTGGTGAGCAAAGCCGAATACTCTGCATTCAGGTCTTTCACTTTGGGCAGCTTTTTCAGGCCGGATTCATTGAAAGCGGCTTTCGCCGCCTTATGCAGCGTGACTTCTTCCCGGTGCGCTTCCAAAAATTTGGAGCTGTACCCGGATTTGCGGTAAGCATCGTATACAGGCCGGGTCTTGGCATAGTTGACGATGTGCGCCCGGAGGACGGCGATTTCTGCCATACGCTTCTCGGCGGCCTTGATGGAATCGCCCAGTTTGTGATAGCGAGAAAGTGCAGCATCAGCACGCTCTTTCAGGTCATCCGCACTGCCGATTTTCTGCTCCTGCAAAAAAATCAGCGTTTTGGACATCTCTTTCAAGTTGTACTTCTTCGCCCAGCGTTCGTAGCCGCCACCTTTGCCCTCGGCAGGTTTTGCTTGCATGTCAACCAACAACTGGAACGGCTGCTCTTTGGGAGGTTGCTTCTGATGTGGGCGGTGTTCGGCTTTTCCGGCAATGACTGCTTTGATTTCATCCTCGCTGTACCCGGCACCCAGTGTCTTGAACCGGATAAAGCGTTTCTGCCGTGCGCCTTTAACGGAAGTGTATTTGCCGCGTTTGATTTCATAGCCCTGCTGTTCCAGCTTTTGCAGAAAATCTTCGTAGTCGGTGGGCTTCTGCTGCAAAATCTCGTCGATTACACTGCACAGCCGGTCGCGGTTGCTTTCCTTTGGTGGGTAAATGATGCGCTTCTGCCGTTCCCGGTAAGGCTTCTTTTCAATGACTGACAGCTGATGCTCCAGACAAATCAGGTCGCTCAACCGCTGCACTGCCAGACCGGAAAAGAAAAAATCCCGGAATTTTCTTGTGCCGTCCAGAGTGGTCGAGTTATAGATAATGTGATTGTGAATGTGTTCCCGATCGGTATGCGTTGCAACGATAAAAGCGTGTTTGCCTTTCAGAAACCGGGAGGCCAACTCATAACCGATGCGGTTTGCTTCTTCAGCCGTAATTTCACCAGGTCGGAAAGATTGCCGTATCTGATAGGCGATAATGTTACTTTTTTGGCTGCGCCCGGTGGCCTGCTCGTACAGCTTTTTTGTGAGCATGAACTCCTCGTCCACAGTAAGCGGGCTGCATTGATAGCTGATGACAAGTTCGCCTTTTTCAGTCTTGTCAGGATTCTGTGCATAGTTGGTGCGGTCTTTCAGGCAGGCGGCAATAGATTTTCCTTTGTGCTGATGCAGTGCGATCAGACGAGTAGCAGCCAGAGCAGATCACCTCCTAAATGAAAAAGCCGCCCGAAGGCGGCAAGAAGATTCAAAATCAAATCAGGTCCCGGAGCCAACCGCTGAATTTCTCAACGCCCTCCACCATTGCAGTTGCGCCGACAAAAAGGACAAAGCAGAGAAATTCGGCAACCAGCAGAATCAGAAATTGATCCCAAGTCTGGCGGTAGACGGTGTAGATGCCGCAGCCAAAGATATACAGCATCAACGGCGCGACAACATAGCTGGACAGAGTAAGCAGCCACTTTGCCATCAGAGCCAGAAAAGCCACGAACAGAGAGATCGGGGCAAGCATCATCTTGAATAAAAACCTCATATCAAACACCAGCCTTTCTTTTTCGCCCCTATTATAAAGGTATCGCCCCTTGCCTTGCAAGGGTGTCAACCGTTATGTAAACCCGCAGCCTCCTACTGCGGGAAATTTTTTAGAGTTCGGTGAGTTTGGCGAGAAGTTGCTTGCCAATAGCTATCAGCTCATCCAACCGACTACGCAAGTCCTCTAAATCGGCGGCATAGAGCTGCCCGCTTTCATTGGCCCGTTTCGCCACCTGATTCAGGTTGTTGCTGCAATTCTGAAGAAGGTACGCCATCCGACGCAGCTGTGGTAAATCAAGATTCAGGCAGTAACCATCCAGAGCCATTTTTCGCAGATAAGAGCCAATGCTCAAAATACCGCAACTTTCCATCTTCTGACGAATGCGTTCCAGTTCGACTTTGCTGACACGAAAATGGATCTGCTGGTCACGGTGCTCCGTCACCGGGCATCACCATCCTTATCCAAGTAAGATTTGAATGGTCGGACAGGCTCCACTTTATCAGCCTTTTCTTCCAACGCAGCCAGCACAGAGGGGCGGGCATCCGGCTTTTCTTCCGCTTCGGGTTCTGTCCGGCTGGACTGATGCTCCATGTTCAACAGCGCATCCAATTCTGCAAGGCGGGCAGATTTGGTTTGCAGTTCTTCCTCCTGCGCAAACGGCTTGGCGATTTCAACCTCTGCGGCCTGCTTCTGCTGTTCCAGAGAATCCAGTGCGGCATCAGCATCGGCAATGCGGTCGGCAAAATTGCCGATGGCATTGTCCAGACGGACGATGTTGCCGCGAGGGTCATCGCCCAGCGGTACCGGATAACTCAGCTCGCCGCGGAGAACGATTTGATGCTCATTCTTGAAACTGTCAAAGCGAATGTTCAGCTCAAAGCCGCGATAGGTGCCCAGCAGCATCATATCCGCATTCGGCATCTCCTTGCAGGCGAGCATCAGCCGCTCACCAGCTGCTTTTTTCTCATCGAACACCATGCCCTTGATCGTCATGCCGCAGAAGTTCTCCTTATCCTGCGGGTGTGCGTCTGCGATTTGGGCATCGTTTTTCAGAGCCGCAATACGGTTCTTCGCTTTCTGAATTTCCTCCGGGTAATGCTTGAGCAGCTTATCTTCCAGACGATATTTCTGGTTCTGGTAATCCGAGCGCAGCACCTTGAGCTTTGCTACCTGCACATCCAGATCCATCTTTTCCCGGATGCGCGGGTCGCCTGCGCATAGGGCCTTGACCTCGGCATACGAAAGAGCCTGCTCATCCACATCATCACAGGAGCGCATCGGAGATTTGCTCGTCATGATCTGCGAAATAAACTTCTGCTTGTTTTCCAGCGTTTGCCAGAGGTAGGCGTCGAATGTCCCCTCCGTGACGTAATTATAGACGTAAACTTGTTTGTTTTTGTTGCCCTGACGGATGATTCGGCCGTTGCGTTGGGTCATATCGGACGGTCGCCAGCCTACATCCAGATGATGCACGGCCACCAGCAGGGTCTGGACATTGGTGCCTGCGCCCATCTTTGCAGTGCTGCCCAGCAGGACACGCACCTTGCCGCTGCGGACTTTGGAGAACAAATCCGCTTTCTTACCTTCAGTATCAGCGTTGTGGATGAACTCGACCTCCGATTCCGGCACCCCGGCGGCAAGCAGCTTTGTGCGAATATCATCGTAGACATTGAACGAGCCGTCTCCCTTGGGCGTGGACATATCGCAGAAAATCAGCTGCGTCAGATTATCCTCTTTGGTTTCGTTCCAGATACGCAGAACATTGTCGACGCAGGCATTCAGCTTGCTGTCCGGGTCATCCGGGGTGAGCGGATTCATCAGCCGCTGGTCAAGGCCGATTTTACGTCCGTCCGAGGTGATCTTCAGCATATTGTCCACCGAGGGGTCAACCGCACCGCTATGCACCTCAGCAGCACGTTCGCTCAGGGATTTCACCATGTCCTGCTGGATTTCCGAGGGTTTGACCACGACAGTTTCAAACTTGGCTTCCGGAACAGGCAGATGCAACTGGTCGGAAGTCTTGATGTCCGCTGCCTCCTTGAACATATTCATCAGCTCCGGCAGGTTAAAGAACTTGGCAAAACGTGTGCGCGCACGGTAGCCGGTTCCTTCCGGCGCAAGCTCAATGGCCGTGGTGGTCTCGCCAAACGTAGAAGCCCATGCATCAAAGTGGGTCAGTTGTTTCTGCTGGAGAGTGCTGTACTGCAAATAGCGCATCAGGGTGTACATTTCCGTCATGGAGTTGCTGATGGGCGTTCCCGTTGCGAAAATCACGCCGCGCCCGCCAGTCACTTCATCCAGATAACGACACTTGCCGAACATATCGCTGGACTTCTGTGCTTCGGAGGTAGAAAGGCCAGCAACATTGCGCATCTTGGTGTAAAGATATAGGTTCTTGTAGTTCTGGCTCTCGTCCACAAATAACCTATCTACGCCTAATTGTTCAAATGTGACCACATCATCCTTGCGGTCGGTGGACTGTAGCTTTTTCAGTTTCACCTCCAGTGTTTTCCGTGTCTTTTCCATCTGTTTCACGGTAAAATGCTCACCGGACTGTTCTTTGGCCTCTGCAATGGCTTTTTCGATTTCCTCGATCTGATCTTCGATGATCCGTGCCTGCCGTTCCGCAGAAAGAGGGATTTTCTCAAACTGCGAGTGGCCGATAATGACGGCATCGTAGTCGCCGGTTGCGATGCGGGCGCAAAAACGCTTTCGATTGGCGGGTTCAAAGTCTTTCTTGCTGGTAACGAGCAGCTTTGCATTGGGGTATAGCCGCAGGAACTCGCTGGCCCACTGCTCGGTCAGATGGTTGGGTACCACGAACAGGCTTTTCTGACACAGGCCCAAACGCTTAGATTCCATTGCCGAAGCTGCCATCTCAAAACTTTTGCCGGCACCCACCTCGTGGGCGAGCAGGGTGTTCCCACCATAAAGCACATGAGCAACTGCATTGCGCTGATGTTCCTGCAGATTGATCTCCGGGTTCATACCGACAAAATGGATATGGCTTCCGTCATACTCGCGGGGCCGGGTACTATTGAACAACTCGTTATACTGCTTCACCAGCAGATTCCGCCGCTGCGGGTCTTGCCAAACCCAGCCTGCAAAGGTATCCTTGATGGCCTGCTGCTTCTGCTGGGCAAGCATCGTCTCCTTCTGGTTCAGGACACGCCGCTCTTTACCGTCCTCCTCAATGGTATCATAAATGCGGCAGTCCCGCAAATTCAAGGTGTCCTCCAAAATCTTGTAGGCGTTGGCCCGGTGGGTGCCGTAGGTTTCGGTGGACATGATATCATACATTCCGGCGGCAGATTTGTTGCCGATGCGCCATTCGGACGTAAATGGAGAGTAGCGGACTTGGATCAGGTTGTTATAGCGGATGCGGTAGGGCGGCTGAAAAGTCTCCATCATAAACTGCTGCACAATGGCGGGATTCAGCCATGTGGCACCCAGTCGGATGTCGATTTCTGATGCTTCAAGGTCCTTCGGCTGCGCTTTGGTCAAAGCCTCCACATTGATCTTGAACTCCGGGTGGCTTTCAGCGGCAAGCTGAGCCATGCGCAGTTTATTCCGCACATTGCCGGAAAGATACTCGTCCGCAGTCTGCCAGCCTGCTTCCGGCTCATCTGCATCCGCAGAAGGGTCTTTGAAAATCACGCCTTGCAGCTCTGTGGTAATACGCTCATAATCGCCGGGAGAGCCGAGAAGTTCCGCCATATAGGGCAGATCAACACGGCCATGTTCTCCAATGGATACTGCCAGTGCTTCGCTGGGGGTGTCCACGCTGGTGATGGTGCGCTCCGGGCGAATCGTTCGCTTGGTGAACATATCCGCCTTGCTTTTGAGCTGTTTATTCTCATCGAGATTTTCCAAAGAGCAGAGCAGATAGTAGGAAGAATCATCCTCAAACAAACGCCCATTTTTGCGGTCGTTGAGCAGACCGTATTTTGCGGTAAAAGCGTCATAAGCTGTGTTCAGCTTTGCTTGGGTTGTCTTAATGTCCTCATCCGGGTAATCGTCCAGCTGCTCCTGAATCAGCTGGTTGACGATCTGCCGCAGTTCCACCATGCCGGTGACACGGCCTTTGGCATTATCGGACAACTCCACCTGCGTCATAATCGAATTTTCTCGGTAGTACACCTCACCGTCCACCACGGCATAGGAGAAATTCTTTACATCTGGGTCAGCGGGGAGCGTCTTGCGCTCGACTTCTGCATCCGCAACATCTGGTGTTTCCACCTCGACTTCAACATACTGGCCCTCAATATGCTGTACCGCTTCGGCAAGCTGGTCGGCCAGCACTGCGCCCTCAATGGGCGCAACGGTCAGATCGTGTCCGTATGGGGTGCTTTCGGTGGTCAGCTCGCCCAGCACCATCTCCGGGTGGTCCACAAAATACTGGTTGATAGCAAAGCCATCCTCGGTCTTGCCAAGCTGCACCCAGTCCGGCTCATGGTCGATGGGGCGGTCACGCTTTTGCAGGAAGATAATATCCGAAACCACTTCGGTGCCAGCATTCGCCTTGAACGCATTATTCGGCAGACGGATCGCGCCCAGCAAGTCGGCACACTCTGCCATGTGCTTGCGGGCGGTGCTGTCCTTGCTGTCCATGGTGTAGCGGCTGGTGACAAAAGCTATAACACCGCCCGGACGCACTTGGTCGATGGCTTTTGCAAAGAAATAATTGTGGATGTTGAAACCCAATTTGTTATACGCCTTGTCGTTGACCTTATACTGACCGAAAGGCACATTGCCGATTGCCAAATCATAGAAATCCTGGCGGTCGGTGGTTTCAAATCCGGCAACAGTAATGTCTGCCTGTGGGTACAGTTTTTTCGCAATACGCCCGGTGATGCTGTCCAGTTCCACACCGTACAGTCGGCTATCTGCCATGGTGTCCGGCAGCATCCCGAAAAAGTTGCCGACGCCCATGGACGGCTCCAAGATGTTGCCGGACTTAAAGCCCATCTTTTCGACTGCCTCATAAATTGAGCGAATCACCACCGGGGAGGTATAGTGGGCATTCAGAGTGCTGGAACGGGCGGCAGTGTACTCGTCCTCGGAAAGCAGATTTTTCAGTTCCGCATATTCCTTTGCCCAGTTGTCCTTGCTGGGGTCAAAGGCATCTGACAGACCGCCCCAGCCCACATACTGGGAAAGCACCTGCTGCTCCTCGGCGGTGGCACCCCGGTGCTCCTCTTCCAGCTTGAACAGGGTGCGGATGGCTTCGATATTCCGGGCATATTTCTGCTTTGCGCCGCCCTCGCCCAGATGGTCGTCCGTGATGCGGAAGTTCCCAGCAGGCTCCGGCGCAGGTTCAGCATTCAGAGCTTCATCCAAGGCAGCGGCATCCGGGAAGGTCTGCACTTTTCCGTCCATCACAGTAGAGATGGGGAGTTCGTCCAGTTCTTCGTCCGTAAGCGGCGGTTTGTCCTCGTCCGGCTCATGCGCAGGAGTGAGATTGACCGTCAGGTTGTGCAGATGGATGTTGCCCGGCTGGCGCAGCAGCCGTTCCAGATTTTCCTTGCTTTCCGAGCGGGCAACCGGATAGACCTCATCCGGGTCACGAAGCTGGATGTTCAGAGTTCCGACAGTTTCGACCGTAAAATCCTTACCGTCCAGACGGATTGTATCGCCCACACGGTAATCACGCTCTTTTGGGAGAGCGGGAACAGGTTCATTTTCTGCCAAAAACTTTGCCTTTTCCACTGCAAGCCAATCGGCGGCGGTTCGTTCATCCGTCTCTTTTTTCAAAGCGGTGCAATAGGATTCGGCCTGCTCCTTGTCTGTAAATTGCGCCATTCCGTTATCATTTGCATAGTAGCCCTCATTGAGATCATCCCAGATAGCAAAAAGCTGGGACGTACCTCCGACCACTTCGCGGACAGAAAAACGCTCATATTCCGGCACCTCGGATTCCTTGTAGATGGTTTCTGCCTGCTCCAGCATTTCATCCACACGCTGGCTAGGTTCATTCTGCCGCAGACCGTCCTCGAATTGTCGTTTGTTGATAACTTCGTTATCCCACGACTGTCCGTGTGCGCTGGTGTCGATGCGAACATCCGTTTCGCCGATATAGCCAATGGTGCCCTCGATGGTTCCAGTGGGCAAATCAACCATTACATCGTCACCGACTTTGTAGCCGTTTTCTTCCTGTACAGTGGTACGCTGCTCTTTTTCCTCATCGGTCAGGTAACGGTCGGATTGGATCATCAGGTCGATATACTTTTCCACCTGCGCCCATTTCAGGGTGATTTTCTGGTGGTCGGGATAATGAACAAATTCCAGACCCTTCCAGTCGTGGTTGACGAAGCCTCGACTGCCATCCAGATAATCGTGGGAGTGCCCACCGATGCCGTACTCCTTTGCCAGTGCTTTGGCACAGAGTTTGCGGTCAGGCTGGGTCTGGTACAGCGCAATAATGCGCTGTTTGCCGCCTGTAAACCCTGAACCATGCCGCCGCAGCTCGTTCTCAATTTCAGCCTGCGACAAAACAAAAGCGGAGGGCGTTTTTTCGCTCTCCGCTTGGTCGATCTTCTCAATTTGCTGGGCTTCGGTGGGGATGTTCGCATCCAGAAAACTTAGCTGTAGATCAGCTCCGTCATCACCAGTTCCTCTGCCTGCGCTTTCAGACTGTTCATGTGCTGCACCCACATCAGTTGGTTCTGCGCTTTGTCCGGGGCTGGGTCCTGCTTCAGAAGCTGCTCCATGGTCTGCTGCATCCGGCTCTCTGCTGTCTGCTCCAGTTCCATCAGATGCGGGTACAGCGTCCCGTTCAGGAGCATCGAATTGTACAGTACCGGGCGATACTGCATCAGGTACGTCCGGCGCAGCCTGCCGTACTTGCCCAGCGGCTTCCGGGGCTGGTTCAGGGTTAGGTTCGGGAGCTGGTAGTCCCCGACGGTCGAGTAAGTCACGTTCCTGCTGTTCGTATTCATATTGGCTCCTTTCTGCATTGCGGCGGCGAATGGTTGTTTTTACGGTGCGCTCGATGTTACGCAGCACCTCCCGGCTCATGTCGCTGACGGCTGCGCCGAGGGCGTAGACACTATCCGGGGTGGAAAAATTGTAGATTGCCTGAAAATCGTCCTTGTCGAACCACCCGGCAGGCTCAATGCCGCAGCGTTCCAGCAGCGTGTAGGTGACGCTGATGGCGGCGGCAGACTTGAACTGCATCTCCACCCCGGCTTCATCATAATCCATCAAGAGCGAACCGTCAACGATGGCACGAATGTCCCCGCCGTTGTTGTCCCAGTAATCCGCCACCAGTTTCCCCGCAACATCCGCAAGCTGCTGGCTGACACGCTCGCCGCTGATGCCGTAGGTCTTGCTCAACATTTCCGAAACCGGCTGCACCAAATCGGGACCGAGCTGCCACACCTCCGGGTCACGGGAATTGCGGCGCACCCCGGTGTCGCTTACGTCAAAGACGTAGTGCAGCCGGGGGAAGCCGCTGGATTCGTCCAGCAGAGCGATGCCCTTGGCACCTCGGCGCACATAGCGGTTCATCCGATTGTTCCAGATGTCGAAGTCGGCGCAGGCGGTGGCATCCGGGCGCTGGGCGTAGATCATGAGCTGGTCGGCAAAAGGGTACTTGTACAGCCGGGATGCGGTGGTCAGGTAGTCCGTCCAGCTTTCCCAATACCGGGTCAGGCCGTTGGCCGTGCGCTGGGCAAGGGCGAGATATTCTTCGGTTTTGCTTGGCATTTTTGCCTCCTTTTTTAGATTTTAGGGTATAAAAATAGCGGGCAACCATTTTGGGGTTGCCCGCTGGAAAGTGTATTGAGATAAGATTATTTGCTATTGTCCTTTATGTACTTCATAACGCAGCACCCCATCACGATGACGGGAAGCACGGTTCGTAAACCGAGGTCGCCGACCCGCACATTTACATCAATCACAAGCCCTGCAAACCATGCCGCTAAAGTGAAAACAGTTGCCCATCCATAACTCATGAGAATTCATCTCCTTAATCTATAAAGTTACAGCTTCATAATGAGAAAATGTTTTGCGAACATCAAACACGCCAATGACTTTATTGTATTTTTTGCATAGAAAAGCGTTTGGTATCTTTGTCTGTCCTAATAAAATGCTGGAATTGCCAATACTGTGCCATTCCTGATAGGAAATTCTTCTAAGTCCTTTTTTATCAAACTCGTCTTTTGGAACCCACCCAACTGAGATACCAGCGGAAATCAATCCTCCCGCAAGCATTTCTTCTCCACAAATAGGACATTTCATATCAGCGTCTCCTAATCAATAGTACACTAAAAGATTTGATTTCACCACTTGATCTTAAATGGAATCAGTTCGCCAGAAACAATCCCAAAGAAATACAAAAGCCCGATTTCGATAGCAACACAGATTATCAGCAGAAGATTTGCAAGAGCTTTACTGTCGCTCAATTCTTCAATATTTTTTCGGTATTGGACAAAGACCCACATTTCAGAGGTGAAAAACAAAATGTAAAGGAGGCTGCTCCGAAAAAAAGCCATCATATTCGATAGCGCATAATTGATAAGAATAAGATTTATGGAATGAATAGCGACATCCAAAATCTTTGGGAATTTTCGTTTCATACACAGACACTCCAAACCTACAGTTCGGTTTCCACCGCAAGCTGCTCCTGTTTTTCTTTTTCGTCAGCGATTTGGACGTCAATATCTTCGCGCATCTTTTTCAGAAGTGCGAGGACTCGCTTGATTTGACCCTTGGTGTTTTCCACCCTGCTCTGTGCCTGATTGATGTGATCCAGAACTGCCCAGTCTGCAAAGAGGCCGTCAAAGAAGAAATCCGCAAATTTCAAAAAGCTGTCCACCGTAACCTGAAGGTCTGCGGTGATTTCAACATCGGAAAGTTCAGTTTTGAACCGCCGCAGTTCCACTTGGAGCTGTTCGATTTGTTCCTGTGCATCGTCCAGTTTCTCATACTTGGCAAGATCGGCCATCAAACCGCCGCCCATTACGTCCCATGTACTCCAGCCCTCGGCATTGTCGAGGGTTTCCAGAACTTCATTGACCGTATGCAGGGCGGTCTTTCCGGCGTTGATGGCTTCCAGCAGCTCCCGTTTTTGGAGTTTCAGCGCGGCAATGCGGCTTTCGCTTTCTGCAACCTGCTGTGCGGCAGGGTGGGCAGATGCTTTGATGCTTTTGATTTTTTCGGAAAGAGCAGCTTGATACTGCCTTTCGCAATCGGACAGCCGTGCCAACCTATTTTGAATTTGTGCTAAATCAGCATCAACGGAAGAAAGGTCATGGAGAGCCGCATCGTACTTGACACGGGCTGCATAGGCTTCCTGCCGTTCTTTGTCCAGCTTTTCATCCATCTTTCCGATGACCTGATAGAAAAATGCGGCAAGGCTGTGTCCCTCCAGACGGTCCACATCAGCCTGCTCTGCCAGCTTGGATTTTTCCAGCATTTTCAGGCGGTCAGCAAGCGTATCTCTCTGGGCGGTCAGTTCTTTCTGTTTTGCTTCGCAGCTTTTCTTTTCAGCGACCTGCTGCCAAAGCTCTTTCAACGTAGAATCACTCATATGGAATGTCCTTT
>SKEO01001028.1_pt1 | contig 24053 bp, 19 predicted proteins | sample 4826801 | NCBI WGS metagenome assembly SKEO01 (sample SAMN11008807, study PRJNA524170) | human gut metagenome | biome: Human fecal sample; material: Feces; isolation source: fecal sample from pouch patient p3 | host: Homo sapiens | place: Israel: Tel-Aviv | collected 2016-02-25 | reverse complement strand
GCATCTGGCCGAACAGGCGCAGCTGCAGGCCGACCGGAACCGCGCCTACTACGCCAAGAACCGGGAGCTGCACCGCAGCGTCGTGCTGCGGCTGACCGAACAGATCCGCAACTGCATTCTCGTGCACCAGCAACCCCATGCGCGGGTGGCCCGCAGCGGCAGTCTGGATCCCGTGCGGGTCTGGCGGGCCCCTGTGCTGGCCGACGCCCGCGTCTTCCGCTGCGCTGAGGAGGAGAACCAGCCCGCCTTCACCGTAGACCTGCTGCTGGATGCGTCGGCCTCCCGCCTGCACTGTCAGGAGGTCATCGCGGCGCAGGGCGTCATCCTTGCCGAGAGCCTGACTGCCTGCGGCATCCCTGTGCGGGTCAGCTGCTTTTCCAGCCTGCGGGGCTACACGGTCCTGCGGGTGCTCAAGGGTTTTTCGGACAAGAACCTACAGAACATCCACCAGTATTTTGCCTCCGGCTGGAACCGCGACGGCCTGGCCCTGCGGGCTGCGGGCGACCTGTTGGACTTTACGCCCGGCCCCGCGCCGCGTCATCTGCTCATTTTGCTGACGGACGCCTCCCCCAACGACAGCCGCCGTGTGCCGCCCTCTTCGGAAAACCCGCTGGGACACGACTACGGCGGGGCGTTCGGTGTGGACGATGCCGCTGCCGAGGTGCGCACCCTTCGCCGCAAGGGGCTGCGGGTCTCCGCTGTCTTCATGGGCGAAGACCGCTCCATCCCCGATGCCGAGCGCATCTACGGCAAAGATCTGGCCCGCATCCGCGGCATGGACCAGCTGGCCCGCGCGGCCGGGCAGCTCATCCAGAACGAGATCCGCGAGCTGGGCGATTGACTCCTCGCACCGGAAGACCGGGACTGCATGTTTGCGGCCCCGGTCTTTTGGTTACAACCATAGTGTTTATCCCTTTCCCCAATGTGCAAAAATATTTTTGCAATCTTCAAACTTTTAGTTGTAATCCGTGACAACTTATGCTATAATACAGCCAGAAAAGAACGAATCAATGGTTGTACGAGGAAGGAGACCCGCTATGGATGCCAATCGTTACTTTGAGCAGATGCACCAGGTCATGTCCGCACAGAAGCGCGATTTCTCGTTGATTTTGAGCGTAAAGGTGCAGGACCTTGGCGGCGCGGATGCTTACATCGAGCTGCGCCGGAACGCATCCGGCCGCGCACGGGTCTTCTATTCTACCATGGGCCGCCGCAACCTCAACTTCCAGTTGTTCCGCAAGGGCTGGCAGTTGTGCCACAACGCATCCGGCGAGATGACCGGCCGTTTCCCCACCAAAGCGGACGCCCTGTTGGACGCAGCGGACTTTTCCGCCTGCATCCGGGACGATGCCTTTGACCCGGCCCGCACGGAGTTTCTCGTGAACCAGCTCCGGCGTCTTTCGGACACCTCCTGCCCTCCCCTGCCGCAGTCGGCCCGCGAAGGGGCGCTCATCACCGTGGACAGCTTTGTGGGCCGCGGCGGGCACTGGTGCTATTGGAGCACGCAGGCTGCTGACTGCCTGCCGCTCGCCGCGCTGCTTTGCTGGCTGGGTGATTTTCTGGCCGGGAGCGAGCGCCGCACCCTGCAAAACTGCCCACAGGCCATGGAGCTGGCCGCGCAGTGGCAGGCGGAGCTTTGCTCGCCCTTCACCCGCCCGGCGGACGCCGTCCGTTCTCCGGCCCAGCGCCCGGCCCCGCGCCGCGCCGCCCCTGCCGCGCAGAACCCCCACTGGCAGAGCATCCTGGCGGTGCTGGCCACCGTATGACAAAAATGCCCCGCCCTCTGATTTTCCAGAGAGCGGGGCACTTGTTCAATATTCGATCCCCTGCCGGGCGGCGATGCCTTTCTGGTAGGGGTGGCGGCAGCACTTCATCTCGGTGCTGTAATCCGCCGCATCCAGCATCCACTGCGGCGCGGCGTGTGCCGTCAGAACGCATTCCTGCCCATCCGGCCGGTGCAGAACGGCCGATTGCAGCAGCTCTTTGTCCACCATATCCAGTTCCCATGCGGAACCGGCCTCGTCCAGAAGAAGCAGATCGGCCGGCTGGGCCATGGCAGCCCGGAGGTTCTCATTTTGCAGCGCCCGCGTAGCCGCCTTTTCGGCGTCGTTCATCTGGAAGACGAACTTCTGCCCGGCCTTGCCGCGGTAGACTTTGGCCCCCAGCTGCTCCAGCAGCGGGATCTCGCCGCTTTTGCCGCCCTTCAGGAACTGCACGATGACCACACGCTTTCCGCTGCCCAATGCGCGCAGCGCAAGGCCCATGGCGGCTGTGGTCTTGCCCTTTCCATCGCCCCAATAGAGATGCAGCAATCCGCGCTCCATCATGTGTTTTCCTCCGTGTACTGGACGGTTTTCACCACGTGCAGGATGTGTTCCGCCTTCCAGTCGCAGGCATCCAGCACATAGCCGCCTGCGTTGGGGCCGCACCATGCGTGGAAGGTCTTGTGCGGCACCGCGAACCGCTCCATTGCGGCCATCTGGGTACCGCCGTGCGCCACGATGACCAGCCGCTCCTCGCCGTCGGCAAGTGCCTTGTCCACCAGAGCGGCAAACGCCGCGCAGACGCGGTCACAGAAATCGCTCTTCCGCTCCCCGTCCGGGTGAGCGCTGGCTTCGTTCTGCCGGACCCACTCCAGATACTCCGGGTCCTGCTCCACACGGACGAACTTCTGCCCCTCGAACCGGCCGAAGTTCATCTCCTTCAGCCCCTCCACCGGCACCAGTTTTGCATCCGGAAAGAGGATCTTTGCCGTCTGCGACGTGCGCTGCAGCGGCGTCACGTAGACGACCTCCGGGGAAAAGTCCGCCCGCCGCAGCTGGGCCGCACTTTCGGGCGAAAGCGGGATGTCCCGCTGGCCCTGATACCGTTTCTGGGCGTTGTATTCAGTTCTGCCATGGCGCAGCAGATAGATCCACATGGTGTTGTCTCCTTTTTCATCCTTTTGCCGCCCCATTATAGCCGATTTCCGCAAAAGATACAAGCCGCCTACGGTTCATTCTTCCCGTGCGCCTTTTGTCAAGCGCAAAAAGCACCCGCCGCAGGATGTGCAGCAGGTGCCGGAAATTTGACCGTTCTTATTCGTACAGGGGGAACGCCTTGGTGAGCGCCAGAACGCGGGCAGAGATGTCGTCCCGCTTCTCGTCATAGTGCCAGATGCAGTCGGCAATGCAGTCGGCGATGATCTTCATCTCTGCCGGGCCCATGCCGCGCGTCGTGACGGCAGGGGTGCCCAGACGGACGCCGGAGGTCACGAAGGGGCTGCGGGTCTCGCCGGGCACGGTGTTCTTGTTGGCCGTGATGTGCACACTGTCGAGGCGGGCTTCCAGCTCCTTGCCGGTGCACTCCTCCTCCCGCAGGTCGAGGAGCATCAGGTGGTTGTCGGTGCCGCCGGACACCAGCTTCACGCCGCGGGCCTGCAGCTCAGCCGCCATAGCCTGTGCATTCTCCACGATCTTGCGCGCATATTCTTTGAATTCCGGCTTCAGTGCCTCCCCGAAGCAGACGGCCTTTGCCGCAATGACATGCTCCAGCGGGCCGCCCTGGGTGCCGGGGAAGACGGCGGAATTGATCCGCTTGGCCAGCACCGCGTTGTTGGTCAGGATCAGGCCGCCGCGCGGGCCGCGCAGGGTCTTGTGGGTCGTGGTGGTCACAACGTCTGCATAGGGCACCGGGCTCTGGTGATAGCCGCCTGCCACCAGACCGGCGATGTGGGCCATATCGACCATCAGGTAAGCGCCATAGCCGTGGGCGATCTCGGCCAGCTTTGCAAAGTCAATGGCGCGGGGGTAAGCCGACGCGCCCGCCACGACGAGCTTCGGGCGCACCGTTCTGACCTGCTTTTCCAGCGCCGCATAGTCGATGACGCCGTCCTCGTTGACGCCGTAGGACACGAAGTGGTAGTTCTTGCCGGACATGTTCACCGGCGAGCCGTGGGTCAGGTGGCCGCCCTGCGACAGGTCCATGCCCATGACAGTGTCGCCAACGTCCAGCAGTGCAAAGTAGACGGCCAGGTTGGCCTGTGCGCCGGAGTGCGGCTGCACGTTGGCATACTTGGCCCCGAACAGCTTGCAGGCGCGCTGGATGGCGATGTTCTCCACCTCATCCACATAGGCACAGCCGCCGTAATAGCGCTTGCCCGGCAGACCCTCGGCATACTTGTTGGTCAGCACCGTGCCCATCGCAGCCATCACGGCAGGCGAAACGATGTTCTCGCTGGCGATCAGCTCGATGTTCTCCCGCTGGCGGGCCAGCTCGCGGCCCATCGCCGCAGCCAGCTCCGGGTCAGCCTTGCCCACCAGACCGATGGTATCCATCATTTCATCGTACATTTTTACTACCCCTTTCTGACAGATCGTTCCGGGCAGAGCGGCTCCGAAGTGAGCCTTGCTCCCCTCCTCTTTATGATAACAAAATCAGCCCCGATGCGCAACCATATTTTCGCCTAAGCCCTTGCTTTTTTTGCGGCCAGCGTTTATTATATCTGTATAAAAATCCGTTCCCGCGTTTGTGCAGCTTTTCAGAATCGACCCACACAAACTCCGACGGAAACGAAGGAGGAAACCGCAGATGGATCATTCCCTGCAAAAAGCAGCCCAGCGCAAGGCGGGCATTGCTGCAAGGCGGGCGCTTCCCGCCGCCGCACGTTCTGCCGCAGACGCCGCGCTGTGCCGCCGCATCGCAGCACTGCACTGCTTTCAGAATGCCCGGACGCTCCTTGCCTATGCCGCCTTCGGCGGGGAGGCAGACCTGTCCGCTCTGCTGGCGGAGGCGGTGCGGCAGGGCAAGACCGTCGCCTATCCCATCTGCGGCGCGGGCTTCACCCTGACGGCCGCTGTGCCCGGCCCGGAGGGCTGGGAGGTGGGTGCATACGGCATCCGGACCCCCATCCCGGAACGGGCGCAGCTGCTCCCGCCCGAAGCGCTCGACCTAGTGCTGGTGCCCTGCACGGCCTTTGATGCCGCCTGCCGCCGCGTCGGGATGGGAAAAGGCTACTATGACCGCTACCTGCCCCGCTGCCGGAACGCCGTACTGCTTGGCGCTGCCTTTGAGGCGCAGCGGGTGGAGCAGGCGGCTGTGGACGCGCACGACCAGCGGCTGGACGGATTTGCAACAGAGGAGGGGATCTATCGTGGAACTGATGAATTTGAGCTGTGAAGCGTTTTTAGAAGACCTTGCCGGCAACGCCCCGGCACCGGGCGGCGGCGGGGCCGCAGCTCTGGTGGGTGCCGCCGGAGCCGCCCTTGGCAATATGGTCGGCAGCCTGACCGTCGGCAAGAAAAAATATGCCGCCGTGGAGGCGGACATCCTCATCCTGAACCGCCGTGCCGCCGCTCTCCGCAAACGGCTGGAAGGGCTGGTACAGGCCGACGCCGACGCCTTTACACCGCTGGCCGCAGCCTACAAGCTGCCCAAAGAGACCCCGGAGCAGCAGGCCCACAAAGCCGCAGTTCTTGAGGCCGCGCTGGAAGGGGCCTGTGCTGTGCCGCTGGAGATCATGTCCGCCTGCTGTGAGGGCATTGCGCTGGCGGCGGAATACGCCGAGAAGGGCAGTGTGATGGCCGTATCGGATGCCGGGTGCGCTGCACTGTTCTGCAAAGCCGCCCTGCAGGCCGCCGGGCTCAATGTCTCCATCAACACCCGGCTGATGGCCGACAACGCCCGCGCCGCCGCCCTGAATGCACAAGCCGATGCCATGCTGGCGGAGTTTGTGCCGCAGGCCGACCAGATCCACGAGAAACTCACACATTCATTGAGGGGGTAATTCTGATGGCAACGATTTTGAAGGGCGCGCCCGTTGTGGCCGCCATGAACGAAGCAAACGCCGCCCGCTGCGCTGCAATGCAGGAAAAGGGCGTCGTGCCCACGCTGGCCGTGGTGCGCGTGGGTGCCCGCCCGGACGACCTTTCCTACGAAAAAGGCGTCCTGATCCGCTGCGGCAAGGTGGGCATCGCCGTAAAGCAGTTCCTTCTGCCCGAAGATGCTGCACAGGACGCGCTTCTGGAGGTCATCCGGCAGATCAACGCAGACCCGTCGATCCACGGCTGTCTGCTCTTCCGCCCTCTGCCCAAACAGTTCGATGACCGCGCCATCCGCGCGGCGCTGGCCCCGGAAAAGGACATCGACGGCATCACGGACGGTTCGCTGGCCGGTGTGTTCACCAACACCGCCATCGGCTACCCGCCCTGCACCGCACAGGCCTGTCTGGAGATCCTGAAGTATTATCAGGTGCCGCTCTCCGGCCGGCGGGCCGTGGTCGTGGGCCGCAGCCTCGTGGTCGGCAAGCCCGCCGCCATGATGCTGGACCGGGAAAACGCCACGGTGACGCTCTGCAATTCCCGCACCCAGGCCTTGCCCGCCCTCTGCAAAGAGGCCGACATCGTGGTCGTTGCCATGGGGCGGCAGGGCTTCATCGGCAGCGACTGCCTGCGCGAAGGCCAGGTCGTGGTCGATGTGGGCATCCACGTCAACGCAGAGGGCAAGCTCTGCGGCGACGTCCGCTTTGACGAGGCAGAACCCCTCGTCGAGGCCATTACCCCGGTACCCGGCGGCGTGGGCACCGTGACCACCTCCGTGCTGGTCGGCCATGTAGTGGATGCCGCAGAAAAAACGCTGTAACAGACTATAGCAATCCAACTTTTTATAGCAGTTTGCGTTTTTAATGCACAAACAACACCCGCAAACTGCATATCGCAAAGATGCCGTTTTGATTGGCACTATTTTTGAAAATTGCGATAATGCAACAGCGGTGAATTGCATATTGCAAAGATGCCGTTTGAATGGTGCACTCATTTCTTGACTTGCGATAAAATTTGCAATAAACGATTTTTTAAGGAATATAATCATGTCGAAAGATGAATATTTGATCACAGATCCACCCCTGAAAGCGCTGACTGTTTTTGCGATGCCGATGATCCTTGGCAGCTTTTTTCAACAAGTATATAATATGGCCGATTCCATAATAGTTGGTCAATTTGTTGGCTCCTCGGCACTTGCGGCTGTTGGTGCTTGTGCTGCACTGACCAATGTTTTTATTTGTGTGGCGCTTGGTGCTGGTGTGGGCGCAGGTGTGCTTGTAAGCCGCTATTTTGGTGCAAAAAATTATGGTAGAATGAAAACCATTGTGTCAACGTCCCTGATCAGCTTTTTGATCTTAAGCGTTGTCCTTGGTGTCTTTGGCTTTTGCTTTTCCCATTTCATGATGAGCGGATTACAGACCCCTGCCGATATATTGGAAGAAGCCGTATTGTATCTGCGCGTCTACTTTGTGGGTTTCCCGTTTCTATTCATGTACAACATTCTTTCCACCATGTTCACTTCCATCGGTGAATCCAAAATTCCGTTGGGCCTGCTGATATTCTCATCCATCCTGAATATTTTTATGGATCTCTGGATGGTGGCTGGTCTTGGTCTGGGGGTGTTTGGTGCAGCCCTTGCGACCTTGATCGCACAAGGAATTTCTGCCGTGTTTTCGTTTTTGATCTTTCTGTCTCGGATGCGGCAATACAAGAGCTCCTTTCGCAGGTTCGACCGGCAGGAGCTGTATTCCATGCTTCGCATTGCGGTACCATCGGTTTTGCAGCAGTCCACAGTGTCTATCGGTATGATGATCGTGCAGGCAGTGGTCAATCCCTTCGGCACACAGGCACTTGCCGGGTATGCGGCAACGATGCGGGTAGAAAATGTTTTTTCGCTGATCTTCGTATCCATCGGCAATGCAGTTTCGCCGTTTGTATCCCAGAATCTTGGCGCAAAGAAAATTGAGCGCATCAAAAAAGGTTATCATGCTGCACTGGCGTTGGATCTATGCTTTGCCGTTCTTGCTTTTGTGGTCATTGAAACACTGCACACACAGATTTCCTCGTTGTTCTTGGGAAAAGACGGAACCGCGTTGGCCTATCAGGTGTCCGGTGATTATATGAGATGGCTTGGTTACTTTTTCATCTTCATGGGCATCAAGATGGCAACGGATGGCGTTCTTCGCGGACTTGGAATCATGCGGCCGTTTCTTATTGCAAATATGGTAAACCTTGCAATCCGCTTGTCTGTTGCTTTGATTTGTGCACCGCGTTTTGGCATTGCTTTTGTTTGGCTTGCAGTCCCGGCAGGTTGGCTTGCAAACTTCCTTATTTCCTATGCGGCGCTCAGAAGATCGTGGCCAGAGGATAAAGCAGCGGTATCTCAATGATTTCATGCAGTGGAGAGGTGCTTTTCAAGCTGTTTCGCCTTCTGACTGCTCAGGCTGGTTCAAATCTTGTGATGATTCGCACTATCGCAATTTTCAAAAAGAGTACCTATCAACACAGCATATTTGCCTTTGCAGGGTACGAAAAAAGGCGCTCGGTGAGTGTTCACCAAGCGCCTTTGCTTTCGATGCTTAAAGTATAGTGTTTTTTCGTTCGCTTTCAATCTGAAAACTACAACAACTTTTTCCGCGCAGATTTCCGTGTTTTGTAAAGTTGCACAAAGCCAGACCTTTATTTTTGTCGATTACCGGGTCAGCAGCAGAAGCCAGGCCGAAGCCACCGCCTGCAGGATGAGCCAGCGGGCCACCACCTGCTCATCGCTCCAGCCCATCCGCTTGCGCACATGGTCGTGCAGCGGGGTCAGGGTGTGTTTGAGGATGCTGATGTGTAAAAACCGCTTGAAGCTGATCTTCAGGATGCCCAGGCTGCCGTCCACGATAAAGACCAGCGCCGCCAGCAGGAAGGAGAACGGGTGGCCGCTCTTGAGCGCCAGCACCGCGAGGAAGAAGCCCATGGCGCGGCTGCCCGCGTCACCCATCAGCAGGGTGGAGGGCTTGGCATTCATCCACAGGTAGGCCAGCAGTGCGCCGATGAAGACGATGGCGGCGGTGCTGTAGTCCCCCAGTTCCTCGCCGTAAGCCAGCAGAAAGGTGCCGATGCTGACCACCGCCAGGCTGGCCGACAGGCCGTCCACACCGTCGGTGCAGTTGACGACATTGATGCTGGCCCAGATGAGGACGACGATGAGCACGAGGTAGAGCGGATACGGGATGGCAAAGCTCCACTGCAAAAAGTTCACGGTGGTGCTGTTGAAGTTCAGGTAGGTCACACCCGCCACAATGGCGATGACGAGGTCGATGAGGCCTTTTTTGTATTCGTTCCAGGCCACCTCGGAGGCATCGTCAAAATAGCCGGAGAGCATGGAGGCAATGAGCAGCACGGTATAGATGATATACTCGGTGCGCAGCGGCACCACCGCCAGCGTGACCAGCGCGATGCAGAGCACGAAGATGAGGCCGGAGCCGCGGGCCTTGCCTTTGGAAAGCTCGCCGTTCACCGCAAACGCGCGGCCATGGTCGTGGGGGAGCTTCTCCCGGAAGACCGAATCCATCAGCGCCGTCAGCGCAAAAGCCAGCAAAAATCCCAGCGCGTCCACGGTGCGCTGACTGCCCGATAACAGTTGGAGCATACGATTTTCCTCTTTCCCGGAGCCGCACACAGCGCCGCTCCTGTTGTTTCACTCATAGGTAAGGAAAGTGTATCACGCCCGGCCGAAAAAATCAATCTCCTGCGCACAAAACACGCCGGTTTGACATTTTTCATTCTTCTTTATATAATAGGTACATTCTGTCCCCCCTGTGCGGGGCATTTTTTATGCGAACAGGAGAATCCATGACACTTTCACTCGAACAGCTCTCCTCCCGGATGCGCCGGGGGGAGGACATCCCCTTGCGGGAAACAGCGCAGGTCGTGCTGGCGCTGAGCGTCCCTTCCATTTTGCAGCAGATGGTCGTCACCGCCATGGAATACATCGACGCCGCCATGGTGGGCCACATCGGGGCCGAAGCCACGGCCGCCATCGGCATCGTCAGTTCCAGCACCTGGCTGCTCCACGGCATCCTGGTGGGGCTGTACACTGCCTTTTCCATCCAGATCGCGCAGTATCTCGGTGCCGACCGCCAGGCCGACGCACGCGGTGTGCTGCGGCAGGCCATGCTCTTCAACCTCATCCTGGGTCTGGCGGCGGCAGGGTTCGGCATCGGCATCAGCAGCTTTCTGCCCGGCTGGCTGGGCGCTGACCTCTCGCTGCAGGCCAACGCTTCCGCCTACTTTGCCATCTGGTCGGCCGCCCTTCCCTTCACCATGGCCATGGGCATGTACGCCGCCATGCTCCGCGCCACCGGCGACGCCCTGACGCCCGGCCTCATCAGCGTCCTCGTCTGCGGGCTGGACGTCGTGTTCAACTATTTCCTCATCAACCCCACCCGGACGCTGCCCCTCTTCGGCACCCGCGTCACCGTCTGGGGTGCCGGGCTGGGCGTTCCGGGTGCGGCGCTGGGCACCGCCCTTTCCAACGTGATCGGCGGGCTGCTGGCGCTGGCCATCCTGCTGCTGCGGGACGGTCCCCTCTGCATCCGGAAGCCCGGCTCCTGGAAGATCACCCGCGCCTGCCTGCTCAACCTCTGGCGGGTGGGTGCCCCGCTGGCCGCAGAGCGCGCAGCCCTCTCCTCGGCGCAGGTGGTGCTGGTGCGCATCGTGTCGGGGCTGGGCACGGTGGCCATCGCCGCCAACAGCCTCGGCGTCAGCGCCGAGGGGCTGTGCTACATGGCCGGTTACGGCATCCAGGACGCCGCCATCGCCCTCATCGGGCAGGCTGTGGGTGCCAACCGGAAGGACATGGCCAAGCGGTTCGCCTGGCTCTGCACCGGCATCGGCATCGGCATCATGGCGCTGTCCGGCATGGGGCTGTGGGTGTTTGCCCCGGCGCTGATGGGCATCTTCACCGCCGACGCCGCCGTCATCGCGCTGGGTGCGCGGGTGCTGCGCATCGAAGCCTTTGCCGAACCGATGTTCGGGGCCAGCATCGTTGCCAGCGGTGCCATGCAGGGCGCGGGCGACAGCACCGCCTGCTTCGTGCTGAACCTCGTCAGCATGTGGGGCATCCGGCTGACGCTGGCCTCCTTCTTTGCGCCCCGGTTCGGGCTGGCGGGCGTGTGGGGTTCCATGTGCTGTGAGCTCTGCATCCGCGGCCTGCTCTTCCTCTTCCGCCTTGCCCGCGGCAAGTGGCTGGAAAAGGGAGCCTTAACCTAAAAAGACCCGCTCCGTCATTGCGAAGCAATGACGGAGCGGGTCTTTTCCTTTTTTTACTTTCTGCCGTGCAGGATGGGCGACAGCGGCTTATAGATCACCATGCAGAGCACCGCATCCAGCAGACCCTTGACCAGCGTGAAGGGCATGTTGAAGATGACGAGGCACTTGATGAGGCTGTCTGCCGAGGGCAGGATGGCCTGGTACATACCGAGGATGGCTTCCAGCGGCATGTGATAGAACTGCACATAGGCCGGATAAGTGATGAAGTAGTTGGACGGCACACTGAACACCGCCATGGCCGCTGCACCGATCAGCGCACCGAGGATAGCCGTTTTGCGGCTCTTGCGGTGCTTATAGATGCAGCCCGCCGTGACCGAGAAGACCGCGCCCAGCATGAAGTTGCACAGCTCGCCGACACACGCGGTGCTGGTGCCCTTGATGACGATGTGGAGCAGGTTCTTCATGAAGCTGATGACAGCACCGTACACCGGGCCCAGCGCAAATGCACCCAGCAGGGCGGGCAGGTCGGAGAAGTCCATCTTGACGAAGGACGGGATAAGCATCGGGATGGGGAACTCGATGAACATCAGGATGAAGGCCACCGCGCTGAGCATGGCGGCTACGGTCAGGTTGTGGGTCGTGTTTCTTTTCATGGTAATTTCCTCCCGTGGGGCGCACGGCCCCGCTCAATTGAACTGGAAAGCTCTTTTCGCGCCGTACCGGAACCGGGAAGACAACCAAAAACGCGCCCTGACGCAGCAAACACTGCAACAGGGCGCGCAAACAATTCGATTTGTCTGCCGTTTCTTGCATCCGGACTATACCGTTGGCCCCGGAGTCTCACCGGGTCAGCACTCCTTGGGAGTGGTCGCGGGCTGTACCGCCAGTGGGGAATCGCACCCCGCCCTGAAACGAACTTTCTGGGCAGAGTATAACGCGCCGGGCGGCACTTGTCAACCCCCAATTTCGGTTGCCCTTTCCGCGCGCTTTATGGTATACTGGGGCGTAATATTTTATTTCCGAGGAGTTTTTGCCATGATCTTTTCCATCCGTGATCTCGCGTTCGAGATCGGTTCCCTCTATCTGGAAAGCTGGCTTGCCCTGGCGGCGCGCTGCGTCTGTGCGCTGCTGCTTTTTGCCGCCGGGGCGCTGGTCTCCCTGCTGCTGCGCAGGAAGCTCTTCCCCATCCTGCAGGCCCGCAGCTGGCATTTTGCCGCCACCCCCATCCTGCTGCGCAGTCTGGAGCGCCCGCTGGAACGGATGGCCGTCTTCACCGGCCTCTACCTCGCGCTGGCCAGCCTGCCGTGGGCCATCACCGGCCTGCCCAAATTCCTGCTCGTGGCCTACAAGGTCGGGATGAGCTTTCTGTTCTGTGAGGGTCTGTATCAGGCCTCGGATGTGGCTGACCTGCTGCTGGCCTCCTGCAGCCCGGAGATCCGCTCCAACAAGACCCTGCTCGCCCTGCTGAACACGACCTACAAGGTGCTGGTGGTCGTGCTCGGCGTTGCCACCATCGCGCAGATCATCGGCTTCCCCATCGGCAGCATCGTCGCCGGTGCCGGTCTTGTCGGCCTGACCATTTCGCTGGCCGCACAGGAGAGCGCCAGCAACCTGTTCGGCGGACTGGTCATCCTGCTCGACAAGCCCTTCTCGGTGGGCGACTGGATCACCGTGGGCGAGATCGAGGGCGAAGTCATCGACATCAACTTCCGCTCCACCCGCATCCGCGCCATGGACAAAACGGTCAGCATCGTCACCAACAGCAAGATCTGTTCTTCCACGGTGCAGAACGCTGCGCTGCGCACCATGCGGCCTTATCGGTTCACGCTGGGCGTCACCTACAACACCACCCGCCCCCAGCTGGAAAAGCTGATGGCTGACCTCAGGACCATGCTGGACGAAAGCCCCTACACCCAGAAAGGCAGCAACATCGTCCGGCTGACCAGTTTTGGCGATTCCAGCATCAACATTCTGGTTTCCGCCTATCTTCAGACGAACGCCTATGCCGTCTTCCTCGAAGAGCAGAACGACCTGAACCTGAACATCATGGACATCATGCAGGCCGACGGCGTGGACTTCGCCTTCCCCTCCACCAGCGTCTACATCGAAAAATCCGGCTCCTGAGCTGCACCCTTCCGCTCCCTCTCACGAGGGAGTTTTTTGTTTGCTGGCAGATGGAGTTTTCGTGCATCGCACTCACAAGGCCACATCCAGCGCCATCATCAGTGCGAAGCCCAGCACCACGCTGATGACTCCGGCAGGCTCATCGGCCTCCACGGCTTCGGGGATCATCTCCTGCGCCGTCACGCAGACCATGCACCCGGCGGCAGCGCTCATCAGCCAGGGCAGAGCGGCCTGCACCCAGCCCGCCAGAGCCAGCGCCAGCAGCGCCCCCAGCGGCTCTACCAGCCCGGAGGCCAGCCCGGCCCCGAACGCCCGCTTCCGGCTCTCCCCGTTTTGCAGCAGCGGCAGGCTGACCGCTGCGCCCTCCGGAATGTTCTGCAGCCCGATGCCCAGAGCCAGAGCCAGCGCACCGCTCATGGCGTCCGCCTCCCCGGACAGCGCCAGCGCAGCCGCCAGACCCACCACCATGCCTTCCGGCAGGTTGTGCAGGGTCACGGCCAGCACCATCCGGCCGCAGTGCCCGGCCCCGGCACCTGTCAGCAGCGTCCCCGCCGCCTGTTCCAGCCGCAGCAGGCCCACTGCTCCGATGACCAGCCCCGCCGTGGGCGGGAGCCACGCAGGCAGCGGCCCTTCCTCCGCCCGCTGGATGGCCGGCAGCAGCAGGCTCCACACGCTGGCCGCCAGCATGATGCCCGCTGCCATGCCGCAGAGCATCCGCCGCGTCTTCGGCTCCTGCGTCGTCCGCATCAGAAAGACCCCGGCCGCTCCCACCGTCGTGCAGCAGGCTGGCAGCAGCAGGACCGCCGCCAACAGAAAAAAGATCCCGTTCAAAACGCATTCCCCCTTCCCGCCGTTCTATGCAGGAAAGAGGAATGTGGTGAACGGTCTTTCCTGTTCTGCTTCTTATTATACACTTATGTCATCCCATAAATCGGATATTCAAACTATGATTCTGCACCGTTGGCGCAGCGGCTTTTGTGCGTCCTTCTTTTGCCTGGTTTTGCAGATTTTGTGAAAATGACAGTCTGCTAAAAAAGCCTTGACTTTTGGGCAATATTTCTAACAAATGTGTGGATTTTCCTTTGTGAATGCAATCTTTGCCGAAAAGCCCTTGATTTTTTTGACAAACAGACTAGAATATCATTTTGCAGAGCGATCCCGCCTGTGAGGGGTCGGCTGTGAATTTTTTAGATCGTAAGGAGATTTTGGAATATGAAACTCAAGAATGTTGCTGTTGTCGTTGCTGCTCTGGTTCTGGCTGTTGGTATGACTGCCTGCGGCGGCTCTTCTTCCACTGCCGCTTCTTCTACCGCAGAGTCTGCGGCTTCTTCCGTTGCTTCGGTCTCTGCTTCCTCTGAGGCAGCTTCCAGCGAAGCCGCATCCTCTGAAGCTGCATCTTCTGAGGCAGCTTCTTCTGAGGCAGCTTCCAGCGAGGCTGCTTCCTCTGTGGCTGCTTCTTCCACTGCCGCCTAAGTTCTGATTTTGTCCCGTTGCAAATAGCGGAATGCCGCCCTACAGGCTCTCACCTGTGGGGCGGCATTCTGTTTTTTTATTGACACTTCTCCCGAATGGGTCAGACGCCCCAGAACAGGATGCCCAGCCCTGCTGCCAGAACGATCATTCCGATCGGCGAGGGGGCTTTTTTTATTACCTTTTTGTAGGCGAAGTGCACCGCCCACAAAAGGGCAAACACCGCCGCCGACCGGGCCGAAACGGAGACCCCGCCGCCCACGGTCGTGAAGCCCGCCAGCGTGGAGAGCGCCATGGTCAGGGCCGTGGCCAGGATCATCGCCACAACGCAGGGCCGCACCCCGGAGAGGAAGGCTTCCACCCCCGCATACTTCATCAGGTTTTGCAGCACCGCTGCGATGAGCAGAATAATGACGAACGAAGGCAGCACCACGCCCAGCGTGGCGAAAAACGCACCCAGCAGCCCTCCTTGCGAGGAACCGATGAAGGTCGCCATGTTGACGGCCAGCGGGCCGGGGGTGGACTCCGACACTGCGATGAAGCTCAAAAACTCGCTCTCGGTCAGCCAGCCATGCGAAAGCACAGTCTCCCGCACCAGCGAGATCATCCCGTAGCCGCCGCCAAAGGAGAGCGCCCCGATCATGAGAAAGTTCAGGAACAGCTGCACATAGATCATCTTCCCGCACCCGCTTTCTTCACAAGATAGAGCAGCACCCCCGCTGCCCCGCTGAGCAGGATGTAGTAGATGGACGAAAACGACACCGCCGCGACCGAACAGCCCACCATGGCCGCGATGACCGCCGCCAGGATGCAGACGTTGAACGCATTCCGTTCCAGCTGGCGCAGCATCTTCAGCCCCGCTGAGAGGATGAGGTAGATAACGCAGACCTGGATGCCCCGGAACGCATGGGCCACCACCGTCAGGCTCAGAAAGCGGTCAAAAAACAGCGAGATGCAGTAGATGACCACAAAGGACGGGATGCAGACGGCCACCGTGGAAGCTGCCGCTCCGGCGGTGCCGTCGATCTTATAGCCGATGTAGGTGGCGCTGTTCACCGCCACGGGGCCGGGCGTAGACTCGGCGATGGCGACCATATCCAGAAATTCCTCTCTGGACACCCACTGTTTTTCCTCGACGAATTCGTGCTCCAGCAGGGCAACCATGGCATAGCCGCCGCCAAAGGTAAACGCGCCGATCTTCAGGAATGTCCAGAACAGGGTCGAAATTTTTTTCATTTCAGTTCCCTCCCAAAAACAAATCGTTTGATTATTCCACGCCTCCTTACTATATCGCCCTGCCGCCCTCCTGTCAAGAATCGCCCCGCCCGCAGAGATTGGATCTCTGTGCAGAAAGCGGCGCAGCTCTTCTCTTTCTTCGCGCGGCATGGTATACTGAACACAGACACCTGATGTTACAGAAAAGAGGTCTTATTTCATGAAAACCGCATTGACCATTGCGGGCAGTGATTCCAGTGGCGGTGCCGGCATCCAGGCCGACATCAAGACCATGGCGGCCAACGGCGTCTTTGCCATGAGTGCCATCACGGCCCTGACCGCACAGAACACCACCGGTGTGACCGGCATCTTTGAGACGACGCCGGAGTTTCTGGCCGCTCAGCTGGACGCCGTGTTCACCGACATCTACCCAGACGCCGTGAAGATCGGCATGGTCTCCTCGGCACCGCTCATCCGCACCATCGCCGAGCGGCTGCGCTTCTATGAGGCCAAGCACATCGTGGTGGACCCGGTGATGGTGGCCACCTCCGGCTCCCGGCTGCTGCGGGACGACGCCATGCAGGCCCTCACGAAGCAGCTGCTCCCGCTGGCAGAGGTCGTCACGCCCAACATCCCGGAGGCCGAGATCCTTTCCGGCCTGCCCATCACCGACGCCGCCGGGATGGAAGCCGCCGCCCGGAAGATCAGCGAGCAGTACGGCTGTTCCGTCCTCTGCAAGGGCGGGCACAAGGTCAACGATGCCGACGACCTGCTCTGGCGGAACGGCAGCGGGAAGTGGTTCCGTGGGGAGCGCATCCACAACCCCAACACCCACGGCACCGGCTGCACCCTGTCCAGCGCCATCGCCTCCAATCTGGCCAAAGGCTATGACCTCGACACCTCGGTCGAGCGGGCCAAGGAATACATTTCTGGCTGTCTATCCGCTATGCTGGACCTCGGCAAAGGTTCCGGCCCCATGAACCACATGCACAAACTCTTCCTCGATTAAGCAGCACGAAGCCCCCATCCCTGCGGTGCAGAGATGGGGGCTTCGGTCTGCGTTATTTTGCCCAGGTGACCGCTTCGCTGCCGGTATAGTCGAACCGGCCGTCGTTCTTTTCTTCCAGCGCCTTGATCATGTGATAGGTGTATTCGTTGTAAGGCGTCGGGATGCCCAGCTCTGCGCCCATCCGCATCAGGGCACCGGAGAACATGTCGATCTCGGTGTGGCGTCCGGCGTCCAGATCCTGCAATGTGGAGTAACGGGCCGTGGGCGGCACGGCACTGCCCCGCCCGGCAGCGGCATCAGCGATGCGCAGGTCGATGCCTTTGGCCGCTGCAACGGCCTCCAGCTCCCGGCGCAGACCGTCGCTGATGGCCTGCATGTGTACGCTGTCCCGGTAGCAGCCCACGCCCGCGCCCAGGATGGCCTGGGGCAGGTTGTTGCAGACGTTCAGGCGGAACTTGGCCCACATCTCTTCCCGGATGTGCTCCGTGACCCGGTAGTGGATGCCGCTCCCCTCGAACAGTTCCACGATGGCCTGCACCCGCTCGCTCTGGAACGGTGCCTCCTGCTCGCCGAAGATGATGCCCAGCGTGGCGTCCGGGTCAAAGTGGAAACCGTCGGCTTCCTTATGAGACGCCACCTTGATGAGCGAGCGGATGACATGCGCATCCCCCACCTCAGCAGCGATGCGCTCCTCGCTGTCCACGCCGTTCATCAGGCTCATGACCACCGTGTGCTCTCCCACGGCCTTCCGGATGCTGTCCATTGCGCCGGGCAGCGCACCGTATTTCAGGCAGACCACGAGAAAGTCCACCCCGTGGGCCTCCTCCGGTGCCCAGACCTCCGGGCGGTAGGTCCTGCCGTTGATGCCGATGCCGTTTGCCCTCAGCCGCGCGGCGCGTTCGCCCTCGGCCAGCACCCCCAGCCGGATGCCCGGCTTGCCCGCCAGACCCCAGATCACATACGAACCCACGGCACCGGCTCCCAGCACCGCCACAGTTTGCATCTTCATTCTTCGTTCCCCCTCGTTTTGTATTGCGCTTTCATTCTAGCACGAAGCCGCGCCTCTTTGCAAGATGCTGCCCTGCCGGATGTTCTTTTTGGGGCGGGCCTGCTCTGTTTTCCTTGCAAAGTGCCGTCCGCTCCTCTATAATAAAATCTCAAGCTGTCAATTTGAAAAAAGGAGAAGCACCATGGAACATTGGCACCGCAGCGGGCAGGCCCTGCTCAACGAAATTTCATCCACCCGGCTCCCCGCCAGCCAGCTGGCCGTCTGGTCTATCGGCCAGTGCGGGTTCATTTTCAAGTACGAGGGCACCGTCGTCTGCATTGACCCGGTGCTCAGCGACCTGACCGGCCCCAGCGGCTCCCGCCGCTGCTACCCGGCCCCCTTTGCACCGGAGGCACTGCGGGCAGACCTCGTGCTCTGCACCCACGGCCACGCCGACCACATGGCAAAAGATACCCTGTGCGGGCTGGCCCGGCATCCCGCCGCCCGGTTCGTTCTGCCCGCCGGGTGCTCTGCCCTCGCCGCCGAATACGGCATCCCGGTAGACCGCACCACAACGGTGCAGGAAGGTTCCATCCTGCCGCTGGGCGGGGTCACCGTCCGGGCCTTTTCCGCCGCCCACCCGGAGCACATTCTGGATGCGGGCGACCCCGGCATGGCGCTGGGGTATCAGCTCACCTTCGGCGGCTTTACGGTCGTGCATCTGGGCGACACCTACCTGACGCCCCATCTGTACGAAACGCTGCAGGCGCTCCCCCGCCCCGACCTGCTGCTGGCCCCCATCAACGGGCAGGACTTCTTCCGCACCCAGCGCAACTGCATCGGCAATCTGGAAGCCGAGGAGGCCGCTCAGCTGGCCGTCCGGCTGGGCGCGGCCTGCACCATCCCCACCCATTACGACATGGTGCAGGGCAACACCGTGGACCCGCTGCGGTTCGCTGCGGCCCTGCGTCAGCTGGACCCCGCCGCCTGTTTCGCCCTGCCTGCGCTGGGCGAGCGGCTGCTCTTCCAGGCCGATGCAGGCCGGAAGGACAGCAGCGTTTTCTCCTGCCCGCCGCCGTCCTCGTCCATCCAGCGATAGTCTGTGCTGCGGGTGAGAAGGCCCCGATAGCGCACACCGTCCGGTCTGGCCATCGACGCCAGCAACCAGTCCACCTCCAGCGGCTGGGCAAACCGCACCGTACCGCTCAGGGTCACAAACGACTGCCCCTCGATGGTGAACCGCACTGCACAGCCGGTCTGTGTGCGCAGGACTTCCAGCGACGCCGTGTCGGTCCGAAGCGTTTGGGTCGTATTCGCGGCCAGCCGGGCTGCCCGGACGGTCTGCTCGGCACGGAGAGTGCAAGGCTCCTGCGGGTCCATCCGCAGGTCGATGAGCGCTTCCACCGTCCGGATGCTCCGGCGTTCCAGCGCAGTCTCCACGGCCTTCCGGGTGGTCTGCCCGCCCCGGTAGAGCACGACGGCCCGGTCGTTCTGCGAGAGGATGACCGCCGGAGCCATTTTACTGCCCACCAGTTCCACGCGGACCACGTCCCGGCTGAGGGCATTTCCGGCCCCGATGGCAAGCGACGCCGTGAGCAGCACAGCGAGCACCGCCGCCCGCAGCCGGATGTTCCAGTGCCAGGCCAGCCCCAGCAGTGCGGCCAGCAGCAGGCAGACGAGCGCCGCGTAGGCCGTATCAAAATAGATCTGCGCACCCGGCCAGCCGGACACCCACAGGGCCCAGCGGTCGAGCAGGTCCACCAGAACTTCTGCCCCGAACGCCGTGGCCCGGTGCAGCGGCTCCAGCGCCGGGGCCAGCCCGGTGAGTGCTGCCGCCAGCCCCAGCAAGAGGATCGGTTCGACCAGCCAGAGCACGGCCACGCTGGAGACCAGCGCATACAGGCTGGTGCTCAGGCCCCGCAGCACCAGCACCGGAAAGGTCGCCATGCAGGCACAGCCGGAGACGCAGAGCGTCTCCCACACCGCTGCCCCCTGCTGCCGCAGACAGTTTGCAAGGACTCCGCCGCGTTTGCCGGCGGTTTTTTTGTTGCGGCGGCGTTTTTCTTCCCGCCGCTCTGCACTGCGGCGGGCCAGTGCGGCACCCGCCAGCGTCCCCAGCACCGCCGCATAGGAAAGCTCAAACCCGATGTCGCAGACCGCGTAGCTGTTGCCTGCGGTCATCAGCACACCTGCTACGCCAAGGGAGGTCAGCGCATCCGCCGGGCCGTAGACCCAGACGCCCAGCGCGCTGATCCACACGGCCGCCCCGGCCCGGAGGACGGACGGCGTGAAGCCGGTCACTCCCACCAGCAGCACCGCCATCCCGGCCCGAAGCAGAGCATTCCGGCGACAGCTGGCATAGCTGCGCAGTTTTCTGCGTTTCAGTCGGAACCGGGCCAGCACACTTCCGCAGAGGATGGAGACGTGCATCCCGCTGACGACCAGCACATGGGAAAGCCCGGCCCTGCGGTACGCATTCCGGAGGCGGGTGGAGAGATGGGTGCGGTCGCCCGTGACCATTGCAGCCAGAACACCTGCCGGGTCCTCCGCCATGCCGCGCCGCAGCGCAGCGCTCAACCGGCTTTGCAGGCGGGCCGTCCGGGCGCGGAACGAGCGGCTTTCTCCCAGACGTTCCAGCTTCGCACCCCCGGCAAGTTCTGCATTCAATGCAATGCCGTCGGCATAGGCGGAACGTTGTTCTCCTTCCGGCAGTGCTTCCAGCGCAAAGGTCCCGCGCACCCGCTCCCCGGCACCGCATCTCGGCAGGGCGGCGCATTCCACGCGGAAGTCCGCTGCTTCGCCGTCCACTGTTTCCACACGGAGAACGGCATCCACGACGCCCGGATAAAAAGAGCTGCGGACCTGTTCCACCTCGGCAGTCAGCGTGGCGGAGGTGCCGTCATAGGCGGTCTGCAGAGCGTTCAGCCGGGCGTGGGTGCGCAGCACCGCCCCCAGGCCCAGCACGGCCCCTGCCAGCAGCAGAATGCCGCCCAGTTTCAGGGGCTTTCGGCCCAGCACAGCGGCAAGGAGCCCGCAAACAAAAATTGCCGCAAGCAGCGGCAAAAGCCATGCTTGCGGCAAAAAGGCGCGCACCAACTCCACCCCCAGCGCACCGGCGCAAAAGAGGCAGAGCGGGCGTCTCATGATTTAGTGCAGGAAGAGGGGCAGCGGCTCCAGGAAGATGATATCCTTGCGCTCCGCTGCATCACCCTCGGCCAGAACAGCAGCCTGACCCACGATGGTGCATTTGGTCTGCTCGGCCAGCGCATCCAGCGCCTTCAACGAACCGCCGGTGGAGATGACATCGTCCACGACCAGCACCCGCTTGCCGTTCATCTTGTCCAGCTCCTTGCGGTCGATGACGAGCTTCTGCTTGCCCGCAGTGGTGATGGACTGGTCCTCGACGACGACCGGCTCCTTCATATAGAGCTTGATGCCCTTGCGTGCGCAGACGTAGGGCTTGCCGCTCTGGCGGCTCATCTCGTGGGCCAGCGGGATGCCCTTGGCCTCGGCGGTGAGCAGGATATCAAACTCCGGGCACTTCTTCAGCAGCTCAGCGGCAGCGGCCACGGTCAGCTCGGTGTCGCCCAGCATGATGAAAGCAGCGATGTCCATGTGGTCATTGACTTTGCAGATGGTCAGTTCACGGGTCAGGCCCGCGACGTTCAGCGTATAGGTTTCAGCCATAACAATTCCCCTTCTCTTTGTAGTTCCGTTTGGTTTTGGCTCAGACGGGCAGTTTTTCGCCGCCCAGCACATGGAAATGCAGGTGCTTCACGGTCTGACCGGCATCCTCGCCGACATTGGAGATGACGCGGTAGCCGTTGTCGAGGCCCTGCTCCCTGGCGAGCTTTGCGATGACGGCAAAGATGTGGCCCAGCAGGGCACCATCTTCTTCGGTCAGCGCAGCGGCGGAAACGATGTGCTTTTTGGGCACGACCAGGAAATGCACCTTTGCCTGCGGGTTGATGTCGTAAAAAGCAACGACCTGATCGTCCTCGTACAGCTTTTTCGAGGGGATCTTGCCCTCAGCGATCATGCAAAACAGACAATCTTCCATGGGAATTGCTCCTTTCGGATCTTTTTTATTCCTCTGCACAGCTCCCCTTTTCAGGGGCGCTGATTGAGAGGTTATTTTTTTCATGTTCAGCCCAGCTGCTTCTCAACGATGCCCTTGACGGCTGCCAGAGCTTCGTCGATCTTGTTCTCGTCCTTCAGACCGGCCATTGCAAAGTCGGGCTTGCCGCCGCCCTTGCCGCCGGCGATGGCGCTGATCTCCTTGACCAGAACGCCCGCCTTCAGGCCCTTTTCCTGTGCCATCTTGTTGACGGTGACAGCCATGGTGATCTTATCCTCGGCCTTGCCGACCAGAACAGCCACCACAGGGTTGACGGCCTTGTCGCGGACGGAATCGCACATGCCGCGCAGGGTGTCACCGGAGGTGCCGGTGAAGTAAGCGGAAGCGATCTTCACGCCGCCCACTTCCTCTGCGTCGTCGAACAGGCTGGTGACCTTGGAGGCAGCGATCTTCGCCTTCATATCGTCCAGCTCCTTGCTCATGGCCTTGTTCTCGGCCATGACAGCCTCGGCGCGGGCAGGCAGACCGGCCACATTGTTGGCCTTGAGGGCAGCCGCCACGGTGTGCAGCATCGTTTCCTGCTTGTTGGCGCGCAGCAGCAGGTTCTTGCCGGTCACGGCCTCGATGCGGCGGATACCGGCAGCCACAGAGGACTCGCTGACGATCTTGAAGCAGCCGATCTGGGCGGTGTTCCGGACATGGGTGCCGCCGCAGAACTCGGTGGACCAGCCCTCGATATCGACGACGCGCACGACCTTGCCGTACTTCTCGCCGAACAGAGCCATTGCGCCCAGCTTCTTTGCCTCGTCGATGGGCATCTCCTTCACGGTGACATCCATGGCGTCAAAGATGCGGTCGTTGACGATCTTCTCCACGCGGGCCAGCTCCTCTGCGGTGACTGCGCTGAAATGGGTGAAGTCGAAGTGGGTGATCTCGCCGTCCTGATAGGAACCTGCCTGGTGCACATGGTCGCCCAGCACTTCGCGCAGAGCAGCCTGCAGCAGGTGGGTGGCCGTGTGGTTGCGGCAGACGGCCATGCGGTATTCCTTATCGACCTTGGCGGTCAGATGGTCGCCGACCTTAACGATGCCGCTCTCCAGCACACAGGTGTGGACGTAGTAGCCCTTGGGGGTCTTCTTGACGTCCAGCACACGCAGGGAGCAGTCTGCACTGGTCAGCACACCCTGGTCGGCCACCTGGCCGCCCATCTCGGCGTAGAACGGGGTCTTGTCCAGCACGACCAGAACATCTTCCTTGGCCTGCTCATCGGTGGCGATGGCATCGGTCAGGGTCTCCTCGTCGCTCAAGGCGACCACGACGCCGGTGTCGTTCAGGGTCTCGTAGCCGGTGAAGACGGTCGGCTCCGTGTTCAGGCTGCCGAACAGGTCCTCGCTCCAGCCGGAGATGTTCTTCTTCAGACGCTCAGCGCGGGCGCGCTCCTTCTGCTTCTTCATCTCCGTGTGGAAGCCTTCTTCGTCAATGTCGATGCCCTGCTCCGCTGCGATCTCCTTGGTCAGGTCGAGGGGGAAGCCGAAGGTATCGTTCAGCTTGAAGACATCCAGACCCTTCAGCAGATGCTCGTGGGCCTTTTCCAGGCCGTCGATCATGTTGTTCAGGATGGTCATACCGGCGTCGATGGTGCGGGCAAAGTTTGCCTCCTCGGTGCCGATGACCTTCTTGATATAGGCGTCGTGCTCACGCAGTTCGGGGTAAGCAGACTCGCTGGACTGGATGACGGTCTCGACCAGCTCCACCAGGAAGGGGCGGCGGATGCCCAGCATCCGGCCATGGCGGGCGGCACGGCGCAGCAGACGGCGCAGCACGTAGCCGCGGCCCTCGTTGGAGGGCAGGATGCCGTCGGACACCATGAAGGTGCAGCTGCGGATGTGGTCGGTGATGACGCGGATGGAGATGTCGTCCTTTGCATTGGCACCGTAGGTCTTGCCCGCGATGTGCTCCACATGGTGCAGCACGCTCTGGACGGTATCGACCTCAAACAGGTTGCCGACGCCCTGCATCACGCAGGCCAGACGCTCCAGGCCCATGCCGGTATCAATGTTGGGCCGTGCCAGGCGCTCGTAGTGGCCCTTGCCGTCGGCATCGAACTGGCTG
>SKEO01001013.1_pt1 | contig 24217 bp, 16 predicted proteins | sample 4826801 | NCBI WGS metagenome assembly SKEO01 (sample SAMN11008807, study PRJNA524170) | human gut metagenome | biome: Human fecal sample; material: Feces; isolation source: fecal sample from pouch patient p3 | host: Homo sapiens | place: Israel: Tel-Aviv | collected 2016-02-25 | reverse complement strand
TCATCAACCTGCACGTCCATACCGCCGACCCCGGCAAGATCCTGAGCGAGGCCATCAAGTACGGCTACCTGACCAACTTCAAGATCGAGAACATGCACGAGCAGTTCCTGGCCCGCCAGAAGCAGGGCAAGAGCCTGGAAAAGCAGGCTTCTGCTGAGAAGAAGCCCGACCCGACCTCCGAGTTCATCTACGCTGCTGTGGATCCCAGCCGTGATTACGGCTTTGTGGCAGTTGCTGCGGGCGAGGGCCTGAAGGCCGTCTTCACCGACCTGGCGGCCGACGCTGTCGTCTCCGGCGGTCAGACCATGAACCCCGCCACCGAGGACATCCTCGCCGCCATCCAGAGCGTCCCGGCCAAGACCGTCTTTGTTCTGCCCAACAACAAGAACATCATCATGGCTGCCGAGCAGGCCCAGAAGCTGGCCGACCGTCAGGTCGTCGTTCTGCCCACCCGCACCGTGCCCATGGGCATCACGGCACTGCTGAACTTTGACCCCTCTGCCAATGTTGAGACCAACACCATCAACATGATGGCTGCGGCCGACAAGGTCTCCACCGGCCTCATCACCTACGCCGCCCGCGACAGCGAGTTCGACGGCAAGCGCATCCGGAAGGGCGAGATCATGGCTCTGGAGAACGGCAAGATCGTGGCCACCTCCAATGATCTGACCAAGGCCACCTACCGTCTGGCCCGCAGCATGTGCAAGAAGGACTCCAGCTTCGTCACCATCATCTCCGGCTGCGATGTCTCCGACGAGGATGCCGAAAAGGTCACCGAGATCGTCAAGGCAAAGTGCCCCAACCACGTTGAGGTCAGCCACATCCGCGGCGGTCAGCCCGTTTATTATTATATGATCAGCGTGGAGTAATTTTCACTCCTGCGCCTGTAAGACACAGAACAAGCCCCCTGCATCCATCCCGGATGCAGGGGGCTTTGCGGTTCTTGGAACCTCTATTTCACGTACATCGCATCATTTTTCGCAAGGAGGTAAACGCAGTATTGATTCATACTGATTCCCTCCCGCTGCGAATGCTCGGCAAGCGAGCGATGCAGACTGCGCGGAAGCCGCAGTTTGAACTGCCCGGAATATTCCTCCAGGCTATCCGGCTCATGGATCTCGATTCCCTCTTCCAGCGCTGCTTCCAGCCATGTTTTTTTTGCGTCCTGTGCATTCGCGATCGCGCGTTCGACCGTTTCGCCGCAGGTAATGCAGCCCGGCAAGTCCGGATAAGAGACAACAAATCCCCCCTCATCCGGGTCCTCCACCAACTCCATCCGGTAAGGCATCTTCAAATACTCATTCAGCGTCTTCATCGTTCTTCGCCTCACTCTCCACGATCTGCCGTACCATTTCCACGTAAACTTTCTTGATGGGTTCATGTTTTGGGATCGTAATGGGCATACAGCCTGCTTTCCGGAAGGTGTAGTGGCTGCTCCCGCTTCTGGGGGCTGTCATCTCGTAGCCATAGCTTTCCAGCACTTTTCGCAGTTCGTCGAACCGCAGGTCCTTCGATAAGGCACAGATGCGCGCAAGCAGCTTATCCCATTTTGACATTCCGAATCCCCCTGTTCCCATTATACATGGTGTCACATATGGTGTCAAGCATTTTTAGAAAAAGCTCACCTGGCTGCTCTCCGGCAGGTCGCCGAGGGCACGACGACCATACCGCCGGGGTGCTGGGCGGGTAGGTGCCGCGTGGGGTGGATACGCCTTTTCTTTGGGCAGATAGCTGAACTGTTTCAGCATGTCCTCGGTGGTGCGGTAGATGGCGTCGTTCGGTCCAGCCCTTTTCCATTGTTCTTTTTCGGCGGCTCTTACAGCCACTGTTTCAGCACGTCGTTCAGCTTATTCAGGTCCAGCGGTTTGGCGATATGTTCGTTCATGCCGGTGTTCTTGGCCAGCTGCACGTCCTCGGCGAAGGCATTCGCCGTCATGGCGATGATGGGCACTTTGCCCCGACTGCCGGGAAGAGAACGGATCGCTGCCGTTGCTTCGTAGCCGTTCATGACCGGCATCTGGATGTCCATCAGGACGAGTCTGTACCAGTTTTCCGGGGCCGCCGCGACCTTTTCGACGGCGATCTTTCCGTTTTCGGCCGTTTCGACCGTCACGCCTGTCATGCCCAGGATCTCGGTCGCGATCTCGCGGTTCAGGTCGTTGTCTTCCACCAGCAGGAGCCGCTTGCCCGTGTAGTCCGTTTTTGCAAAGTCTTCCAGATAATTCCGGGCGTCTTTCTCTTTCTTGCCGGAGGTGAACTGCCGCAGGGTCGCCGTCAGGCGGGAGCGGAACAGCGGTTTTGCCATAAACGCATCCACGCCCGCCGCTCTGGCTTCTTCCTCGATCTCGCTGAACTCGAAGGAGGTCAGGATGATGATCGTGACGTCTTGCCCGACGCATTCCCGAATCCTTCTGGCCGTTTCGATGCCGTCCATCTCCGGCATCTTCCAGTCCAGGATCACCGCAAAATAGTCACTGTTGGTCTCATGACGCGCATAGCAGCGCTCCACAGCTTCCTTACCGGTCAGGACCCATTCGCCTGCGATGCCGATCTCCCGCAGGGTCTCGACGGTGCTTTCGCAGCTGGTCTTGTCGTCGTCCACGACCAGAACCGGCAGATCGAACAGCTCTTTTTCCTGCTCTTTCTCGTCTTTCTGCAATTTCAGATAGACCGTGACCGTGATCTTCGTGCCCTTGTTGGGGGCGCTTTCGACCTGAATGTCGCCATTCATCAGGTTGACGATGTTCCGGGTGATGGCCATGCCCAGACCGGTGCCCTGCACCTTGGTCGTCCGGTGATCGTCCGCCCGGCTGAACGGCTCAAACATGATCTTCTGAAATTTCGGCGTCATGCCGATGCCGTTGTCCGCGATGGAAAATTCATAGCAGCCCAGCTCCGAGAAACCATTCGGTTTTTCCTTGATCGTGAAGGTGATGTTTCCTCCATCCGGGGTGTACTTGATGGCGTTGCTCATCAGGTTCACAAAGACCTGCTGGATGCGCAGGCTGTCGCCGCAGACGGCCTCGTGCTCGATGTGCTCCACGTGGACTTCGAGCTGATGGTGGTGCTCGTCGATTGCCGGATTTGTGAGGGTGAGCAGGTTATCGACCAGCTCCGGCAGGCTGAAATCCTCCTCGGCAAGGCTCATCCGCCCGCTCTCGATCCGGGCCATGTCCAGCACTTCGTTGATCAGGCCCAGCAGATGGCGGCTCGACTTGGTGATCTTGCCAAGGCATTCGACGACTTTGTCCTGATTTTCGATGTTGGCCCCCGCAATGGCCGTCAGGCCCACGATGGCGTTCATCGGCGTACGGATGTCGTGGGACATATTGGAGAGGAAATCCGTCTTGGCGCGGCTTGCGTTCTCGGCCGCGCGGTACGCTTCCTTCAGCGCCTTGTGGGATTCGATCTCGGCCTTTTTCTCCTGCGACACATCCATCGACGCCAGCAGAACTTTGACCAGCTTCGTGCCGTCCCACTCCAGCGGGATGAAAGACGCGATCTTATACGTGTTTTCGTCCAGTGCGCAGTATTCAAATTTGTAGATGTCGTTCTCGCCCTGCAAATTCCTGCGGATATTTTCCGGCGAGATGAGCGCATCCAATGCGTCCAGCGATTCCAGTGTCTTATACTTTGCAACGACCTGCTCCACAAAACCATGGTAGGTTCCGGTCGGCGCATAGATCCTTTCACCCTGCAGGTTATAGAACTGATAGCGGTCATTTTCCAGATCGCAGACGACGAAGCGGTCCAGCAGGCGCACCATGCTCTGGATCAGCAGCTCCATGGATGCGTTGGCCGAGGCCATCTGCATCCGCCGCGCCGTCTCGGCTTTGCTCTCTGTGATGTCCCGCAAAAAGATCATCGCATAGTTCGAGTCCCCGATCTCGCCGCGCATGACCACGTTGCGGACCCACCGCTTCTCGCCGTTCAGGAAGATGCGGCATTCCTGGCACAGCTCGGTCTCAAGCCCCTTCAATTTTTCGGTGATGTAGGCGCGGTCGTAGAACTCCGTGACCTTCTGTTTGTCCTGTTCGACCACATAGTTGTCCACAAAGAATTTGACCAGCTCGTCCCATGTCTGGCTCTGCTCAAAGGCCGTCATCAGGGAGTCCTCCACCTTGAAGGTATCGAAGGTGTTCTGTTCCAGATCCACATAATATTCGCAGAGGTTCGCACTGGTGAACGCGCGGTGGAACGCTGCCGCCCGCTGCGCCTGCATCCGGCTTTGCTTTTCTTCCTCAATGTTGTAGATGATGCCGGTGATGCGGCTGGCCGTGCCATCCAGACGGCGGATCACTTCTGCCGAGGCCCGGAACCACTGGTATGGGCCGTATTGCAGCTTCAGCCGGTACTCCACGCTGAACTTTGTGGTGTTGGTCTTGTCGGCCACCGTTTTCAAAAGCAGCGTCATCACCCGGTCTTTGTCCTCCGGGTGCAGAAGCTCCGACCACGCATCCAGCTGGTTCGGGAAATCCAGAGCGTCATGGTACCCCAGGATCTGCCGGAAGGCATGGCTCCAGCTCGCACGGACGATCCGGCCCGTTTCATCGCATTCCAAGGTCCACGGTGCCGAGTGGATGGACTCATTGACCAGCGCAAGGTCTTCATACGCCCAGTTTACCTGCACCGACAGCACCCAGAGCGGCCTGCCGTCTGCGTCCACGGCATCTTCCTTATAAAGACGCACGTAGACCGGTGTTCCATCGGCTGTGAGGATCTGGCCCTCCCCTGCGCCCCGGATCTGACGAAAGCGCTCCGGTTCGAGGAAGCCGACGTTTTCCCCATAAAACAGGTTTTTCAGCAAACCCTTCGTCCGCTCCATCAGGGACGCATAGCTGTGGTTCAGGTTATGCAGCAGCAGTTCGCTGACCGACAGGATCGGCAGGCCCGCATCATAGTACCCGGTCATGGTCCCGATGCCGCCATTCTGATGGATCGTGTTCTGCATCGCCTGAAGCACGTTCTCTCCCAATTTTTCCGTATCGGATGTATAGATCTCATCCGTAAGTCGATTGTTAAACTTCATTTTCATCCTCGCACATGTTCGAATCTGCCGTGCGTTCCGGCCTCGCCAGATGGCATACAATAACAATTATAGTATACAACCGTCCAGTCACCCGTTCAAGCCATTTTTTTAATAAGGTAAACCTTTCTCCGGTGCCCCGCGCGCCCCCATTTTTCGGGCAGATTGCAACAAAAGTCCGGAATTTTCCGCAAAGGGCTCCATTTTTCATCGCTTTCTCCTAAAAACACGTTCAGATTTCTTGCAATGCCGTTGTCGGGGTGGTAGAATGGTCTTATGTCTCAATCATGCTGCGCCTTTTTCCGGCTCTCGAACGGCTTTTTGCCAGAGTGCCGGGCAGGCCGCACGCAGGGTGGCGGCGTCATTCCCGTGGGGTGGGCTGTATCATCATACAAGAATCCGGGCCAGCCCGCTGCACTGCGGCGGCTGGCAGCGGGCCGTGAGGAAGAGGAACATAAAAAATGAAGAAGAACACACTGCGCAGCCTGTTTGCCCTGCTGACTGCCCTGGTAATGGCGGTCTGTCTGCTGACCGGCTGCGGCGCAGCGGACACCGAGCAGGTGGAAGCACAGGAAGACGCCGAGACCATTCAGGTGTATCTGTGGACTGCCGCCCTGTACGACACCTACGCCCCCTACATCCAGGCCCAGCTGCCGGACGTGAACATTGAGTTCATCGTCGGCAACAACGATCTGGATTTTTACAAATTTTTGCAGCAGAACGGCGGTCTGCCGGATATCATCACCTGCTGCCGCTTCTCGCTGCACGATGCAGCGCCCCTGAAGGACAGCCTGATGGATCTTTCCACCACCAACGAGGCGGGTGCCGTCTACAACACCTACCTCAACAGCTTCAAAAATGAGGACGGCAGCGTGAACTGGCTGCCGGTGTGCGCCGACGCCCACGGCTTCGTGGTCAACCGCAGCCTGTTTGCGCAGTACGACATCCCGCTGCCCACCGATTACGCGAGCTTCGTTTCGGCCTGTCAGGCATTTGAGAAGGTGGGCATCCGCGGCTTTACCGCCGATTACGCCTACGATTACACCTGCATGGAAACGCTGCAGGGGCTTTCTGCTGCCGAGCTGACCACAGTGGACGGGCGCAAGTGGCGCACCGCATACAGCGACCCCGCCAACACCACGCGGGTCGGGCTGGACGATACCATCTGGCCGGGTGCCTTCGAGCGGATGGCGCAGTTCATTCAGGATACCCACCTTACGGCAGACGACCTTGCGCAGACTTACGATGACGTGATGGACCTGTTCCGGAACGGGGAGGTCGCCATGTACTTTGGCAGCTCTGCCGGCGTGAAGATGTTCCAGGATGAGGGCATCGACACCACCTTCCTGCCCTTCTTCAGCCAGAACGGCGAACAATGGATCATGACCACTCCCTATTTCCAGGTGGCGCTGAACCGTGACCTGGAGCAGGACACGGCCCGCCGCGCAAAAGCCATGAAAGTGCTGGACGTCATGCTCTCCGAGGAGGCACAGAGCCGGATCGTCTCGGAAGGGCAGGACATTCTGAGCTACAGCCAGAACGTCCCCCTGCGCCTGACCGATGCCATGAAGGACACCCGCTCTGTGGTGGAAGAAAACCACATGTACATCCGCATCGCCTCCAACGATTTCTTTGCCATCTCCCAGGATGTGGTCTCCCAGATGATCGCAGGCGAGCTCACGGCAGCGCAGGCCTATCAGGCGTTCAACGCCCAGCTTCTTGCAGACGAGGAGCCTGCTGCGGACGAGGTCGTGCTGACCTCTGAGAAACGCTATTCCAACGTGTTCCACAAAGACGGCGGCACCGCCTCCTTCTCCGTCATGGCGAACACCCTGCGCGGCCTTTACGGCACCGATGTGCTGCTCGCCGCCGCAAACAGCTTTACCGGCAGTGTGCTGCAGGCTGACTACACCAGACAAATGGCAGCTTCCATGATCATGCCGAACGGCCTGCGGGCTTACCAGCGCACGATGACCGGCGCGGAACTGAAGGAGACTGTCCGCGCCTTTGTGGAAGGCTGCGAGGGCGGCTTTGTGCCCTTCAACCGCGGCTCCCTGCCGGTGGCCAGCGGCATCGCACTGAATGTTCAGGAGAACAGCGGCAGCTACACCCTGACCGGCATCACCCGGAACGGCCAGCCGCTCCGGGATGACGACACCGTGACCGTGACCTGTCTGGCCACGGCCAGCCAGATGGCACCGCTGCTTTCCGGCGAAAACGGCGCGTTCCCCTGCCTTGACACGCCGGTCAAGCAGGCCTGGCGCGAAGCTCTCTCCGGCGGCGGCATGGTGCTTGCAGAGCCGGAACACTACATGACACTGAGGTGAACAGAATGCCAGACGAAAAGCACGAACCCAACCGAAACGGCCATTTCCGGCAAAAATTGTTCTCTGCTGCTGCCATCCTTCTTCTGGTCTTGCTGGCAGTCCGTTTCGGCATTCAGTATCTCTCGTTCGTGTCGCAGACCATCTATCAGGAAAGCACCTCGCATCTGGAAGAAGTGCTGCACAAATCCAACAATATGCTGAAAGAGATGGTGCGCAAGAACGTGAGCTATCTGCACCTGTACAACAGCTTTCTGGAAAGCACCTCGGACGCGGACGCAATTCAGGCGTATATCGAGAAAGCGCAGCAGGACATCGGATTTGTCGACTTCTACTTTCTTTCCTATGACGGCAACTACATGACCGTGAACGGGGAAACAGGCTACCTTGGCTTGCAGACCAATCTGGACGAAAAGCTCGCCGATGGCGAGGATATCGTGATGAACACAGCACTGCCCGGCAAGGCGCAGATGCTTGTGTTCATCTGTCCCGAAACACAGGGCAGCTACCGGGGCTTTGCCTACGATGCCGTTGCCATCTCCTATTATAATGATGCGGTGCTGAAGCTGCTGGACAACTCTGCGTTTCAGGGCAACGCCAGCAACTATGTGATCTACCCGGATGGACGGGTCGTCATCGACAATTCCGTAAACCGCAAGAAAACGATCTACAACTTCATTGCGATGCTGCGCGACTCTTCCGACCTTTCCGAGGAGGAGATCCTCACGCTTTCGGATGATTTTGCGCAGGGCCGCAGCGGAAACCGGAAGGTAACGCTGGGCGACACCCGTTATTATCTGGTCTACGAGGGCACGGCGGTGCAGAACTGGACGATGCTGGGGCTTGTGCCGGTCAACATCGTCAACGCCAGTCTGGACAAGCTGTGGTTCCGCACGGTGCAGATCGTAACGGGCATCACCGTCGGTCTTGCCGCCGCCATCATCCTGCTCATCCTGCGCCGGAACCGCACCACCCTGCGCCGGAAGGATACCGAGATCCTGTACCGTGACGAGCTGTTCCAGAAGCTCTCGCTGAACGTGGACGATGTGTTCCTGATGCTGGACGCAGAGACCTCCAAGGTGGATTACGTCAGCCCGAACGTCGAGCGCCTGCTGGGCATCCCGTGGAAAGAAGTCCGCCAGGATGTCTTTGTGCTGGACAAGCTGCACCCGAAAGGCTCCCCGGCGCACGGCAAAAACTTTCTGGAAGGGCTTCTCAGCGGGCAGCAGCGCGAATGGGATCTTGAGTATGAGCATCAAGAGACCGGGGAGCGCCGCTGGTTCCATAACATCGCCATGGGCAGCGAGGTAGAGGGCCGGACGAAGTACATCCTGGTGCTGTCGGACCGCACCGGCGACAAACAGGCGAATCAGGCCCTCTCGGAGGCCGTTGCGGCCGCCGAGACCGCCAACCGCGCCAAGAGCACCTTCCTTTCCAATATGTCCCACGATATCCGCACCCCCATGAATGCCATCATCGGCTTCACCACACTGGCGGTCAGCAACATCGACGACAAGGAGCGGGTGAAGGATTACCTCACCAAGACCCTCGCTTCCAGCAACCACCTGCTCTCCCTCATCAACGATGTGCTGGACATGAGCCGCATCGAAAGCGGAAAGATCCATCTGGAAGAGACCGAGGTCAACCTCTCGGATGTGCTGCACGACCTGAAGACCATCGTCAGCGGGCAGATCCACGCAAAGCAGCTGGATCTGTATATGGACGCCATGGATGTGACCGACGAGGACGTCTACTGTGACAAGACCCGGCTGAACCAGGTGCTGCTGAACCTGCTGTCCAACGCCATCAAGTTCACCCCGGCGGGCGGCATGGTCTCGGTGCGGGTGCGGCAGCTTGCAGGCCCGATGCACGGCTGCGGGCAGTATGAGTTCCGCATCAAGGACAACGGCATCGGCATGAGCCCGGAGTTTGCCCAAAAGATCTTTGAACCCTTTGAGCGGGAGCGCACCTCCACGGTCAGTAAGATTCAGGGCACCGGCCTTGGCATGGCCATCACCAAAAACATCGTGGATATGATGGGCGGCACCATCGAGGTGCAGACAGAGCAGGGCAAGGGCACCGAGTTCATCATCCGTGTACCGCTGCGCGCGCAGGCGGAACACCGCCCGGTGGAAAAGATCACCGAGCTGGAAGGCCTGAAGGCGCTGGTGGTGGACGACGATTTCAACACCTGCGACAGCATGACCAAGATGCTGGTCAAGGTGGGGATGCGCTCGGAGTGGACCCTCTCCGGCAAGGAGGCCGTGCTGCGCGCACGGCAGTCCATCGAGATGAGCGATGCCTACCATGCCTATATCATCGACTGGCGTCTGCCGGATATGAACGGCATCGAAGTCACCCGCCAGATCCGCAGCCTGAACGACGACACCCCCATCATCATCCTGACCGCCTACGACTGGTCTGACATCGAGGTGGAGGCAAAGGCCGCCGGTGTGACGGCGTTCTGCTCCAAGCCCATGTTCCTCTCCGACCTGCGCGAGACCCTGATGAGCGCCCTCGGCCAGAAACGGACGGACGCCACGCAGGAGCTTCTGCCCGAAAAAGAGGAACACTTCAAGGGCCGCACCATCCTGCTGGTGGAGGACAACGAGCTGAACCGCGAGATCGCGCTGGAAATTCTGCGCGAGTACGGCTTCCAGGTCGATACGGCCGAAAACGGCGCGGTGGCGGTGGAAAAAGTCCGCACCAGCGCACCGGGCCGCTACGATCTGGTGCTGATGGATGTGCAGATGCCGGTCATGGACGGCTACACCGCCACCCGGCAGATCCGCGCTTTGGAGGACCCGGCGCTGGCCGGGATCCCCATCCTCGCCATGACGGCCAACGCCTTTGACGAAGACCGCCGCAATGCACTGGCAAGCGGCATGAACGGCTTTTTGTCCAAGCCGATCATAGTCGGCGACCTGGTGCAGGAGCTGCGCAAGATCTTATAAGATGCGCGCTCCCCTTTCCCGCCGTCTTGACAAGCCCGGCGCATCTGGTACAATACAACAAAGGCTCTGCGGCAGCCTCATTCCAGCTTGCGGCCGTACACTCCGGGAAAGGAACTTCATCATGGATTCGAACACCAAACGCTCTCTGCTCGTCACCGTTGTGGGGGTAACACTTTTTGTTGCACTGCTGCGGTTTTCGGATGTGCTCGCCTTTGCGGCACGTCTTGTGGATCTGGTGCTGCCCATTCTGGCGGGCGGCATCCTGGCACTTTTCATCAACGTGCCCATGACCGGGCTGGAAAAGCGGCTGAAGCAGCTGTTCCGCAAGGCCGGAAAGCAGCCGCCGGATAAGACCCTTCATCTCCTCAGCTTTTTCATCACGCTGGTCGGCATCGTGCTGGTGCTGGTGCTTGCGCTGACCCTGCTGGTGCCGGAACTGGTCAAATCGTTCCACAGCCTTTATCTGCAGATCGAGTCGAACATCCCCCGCTGGACCGCCTACCTCAGCGCACAGGACGCCGACATGGGCTGGCTGATGCACTGGCTGGAGGGCATCAACTGGGAGCAGCTGCTCCACAAAGCCGCCGACAGCATCGACAAAGTGCTGGTCAATGCGGTGGGTGCCGTATCCGCCACGGTGAACGTCATCGTGACGTCCTCCTTCGCCCTCATCATCTCCGTCTATCTGTCGCTTGGGACGGAGAGCCTTGGCCGACAGGCCCACACGCTGGTGTGCGCGTATCTGAAGCCCCGCCACGCCGCCGGGCTGCTCCGGTTCTGCCGGCTGTTCCGGCAGTCCTTCGCCAATTTCCTGACCGGCCAGTGCAGCGAGGCGGTGATCCTCGGCGTTCTCATGGCCTTTGCATTCTCCGTTTTCCAGCTCCCCTACGGCAGTCTGGTGGGGATGCTGACCGCCATCTGTGCCATCATCCCCTATGTGGGTGCGCTCATCTCCTGCGTGGTCAGCGTGTTCCTTGTGCTGCTGGTGGACCCGATGCTGGCGGTGCGCTGCCTCATCGTTTACCTCGCGGTGCAGTTCATCGAGAACCAGTTCATCTATCCCCGTGTCGTGGGCAAATCCGTCGGGCTTTCGCCGCTCTACACCCTGATCGCCGCCATGATCGGCGGCAACCTCTTCGGCATCCTCGGCATCATCTTCTTCATCCCGCTGACGGCGGTGGTCATCGAGCTTGTGAAAGAGGATGCCTGCCGACGCCTGCAAACCAACGGGAACCAATCATGACCTCCAGCCCCCGGAATGCGCCCGCCGCGCTCCGGGGGCGTTTTTGGTCGGCCCGGCCCTGTTTGCCGGGTTTCTTTTTTCTTGCCTTTTCCCCCGGTGTGTGCTATACTTTTCCTCGAACTGAATAGAAAACAGCAGGTGCGTTCCGCCTATGCCTCCGGGCAGCGGCAGGAACGTTAAAAGGGAAGCGGGTGCAGATCCCGCACGATCTCGTCACTGTGATAAGGGAGTCTACTGTCCGGGTGCCTTGGGCACCGGCCACTGAACCGTCCGGTCTGGGAAGGCGGCAGCAGGCGTTGAACTTTCAGTCAGGAAACCTGCCCGCTGTTGGTACGGGGGCATCTGCCCCAGATCACGAGGAATTGGTTGTACCAAAAAGCCCAAACCACTGTAAGGGGTCTTTTTGTGTTGCCGTCCCGCAAGCAAAAAGGCCCTTTTTTCGTTGTTCGGGTCCTCTTTCCTGTGCCTTTCTGTTCAGCGCCGCAATGTTTCAGACAGGAAAGGAAGCTCACACATGAGAAAACGCACTCTCCACAAGACGGCGGCCGCCCTGACCGCCCTGGCACTCTGCGCCGGTGTTCTGACCGGCTGCGGCGGGGCCGCAAGTTCCACCGCTGCCTCCAGCACGGCAGGCTCTGCCGCTGCCAGCAGCGAAGTTTCGAGCGAGGAGGCCGATGAATTGGCCGCAAAGAATGTCGCAGACCTGATCGACGCCATTTACGTGCAGGAGCGCACCGATGACACGGATGCCCAGTGCGCTGCCGCCAAGGCTGCCTGGGACGCCCTGACCGACGCCCAGAAGGAGCTGGTGGAAGGCGAAGAGGCCGACCCCGACTACTTTGGCCGCGACACCGGCGATGCCTCCAAGGATGACCCCCGCAACGCGGACGACATCGGCGAGAACGAGCTGCTGGTCGTCAGCTTCGGCACCTCCTTCAACGCCAGCCGCGCCGCCGACATCAAGGGCATCGAGGATGCTCTGCAGGCAGCTTATCCGGACTGGTCTGTCCGCCGCGCCTTCACCGCTCAGATCATCATCAACCATGTCCAGGCCCGCGACGGTGAGAAGATCGACAACATGCAGCAGGCCATGGACCGCGCTGTGGCCAATGGCGTGAAGAATCTGGTCGTCCAGCCCACCCACCTGATGCACGGTGCCGAGTACGACGAGATGATGGAGATGATCGACAGCTACCGCGACAAGTTCGAGTCCGTCGCGGTGGCCGAGCCCCTGCTGGGTGAGGTCGGCGCAGATGCCGCCGTCATCAACTCCGACAAGGAAGCCGTCGCCAAAGCCATCACCGCTGCTGCCGTGAAGGATGCCGGTTTCGACAGCCTGGATGCCGCCGCTGCCGAGAAGACCGCATTCGTCTTCATGGGCCACGGCACCTCGCACACCGCAAAGATCAGCTACAGCCAGATGCAGACCACCATGCAGACCCTCGGCTATGACAATGTCTTCATCGGCACCGTCGAGGGCGAGCCGGAGGAGACCGCCTGCGAGAACGTCATCGAGGCCGTCAAGGCTGCCGGTTACACCAAGGTCGTCCTGCGCCCGCTGATGGTCGTTGCCGGTGACCATGCCAACAACGACATGGCCGGTGCGGACGATGACTCCTGGCTGAGCCAGTTCAAGGCTTCCGGTGCATTTGAGGAAGTGGACACCCAGATCTCCGGTCTGGGCGAGATCTCCGACATCCAGCAGCTCTACATCGCACACACCAAAGCTGCGATCGAGTCCCTGAACGGCTGATATCGTGTGCCCCAATGCCCGAAGGGAGTGATCTTTTCGGGCATTTTTTATGGAGGATGCCCCCGCATGAGGAGGCACCCTCCCCCATGGGCAGTTCTCTGCCCGCTTAAATCTGATCGCGAGGTATTTTGATCTATGCACTGCAAACAGTTTCTTTCCCTGTCCGTCGCTTCCCTGCTGCTGGCTGCTGCCCTGACCGGCTGCGGGGCGGCCTCTTCCACTGCAAGCTCTGCCGCAGGCTCGGAGGCCGCTTCGTCCGTGGCCTCCTCTGCTGCTGCATCCGAGACCGCTGCCGCCGCTCTGCCGGACGGCGTCTATACCGCCGAATTTGACACCGACAGCGGCATGTTCCACGCGAACGAAGCCTGCGATGGCAAGGGCACCCTGACGGTCGAAAACGGCACGATGACCTTCCACGTCAGCCTCGCTTCCAAGAAGATCGTCAACCTGTATGTCGGCATGGCCGCAGACGCCGACGCCAACAAAGCCGACTGGCTGCTGCCCACCACCGACACCGTCACCTACTCCGACGGCACCTCCGAAGAGGTCTACGGCTACGACATCCCCGTCGCCGCCGTGGACGAGGACTTCCAGCTGGCTCTTCTGGGCACCAAGGGCAAGTGGTACGACCACACCGTCAGCATCCGCAATGCGGAGCCCAAGGCGGAAGCAGCTGCTGAGACGCCCGCAGACGGCGCGTACAATGTGAATGTCGTGCTGGAAGGCGGTTCCGGCCGCGCCACGGTGGACAGCCCCGCCGCGCTGACCGTGGCCGACGGCAAGATGACCGCCACCATCGTCTGGAGCAGCCCCAACTACGACTACATGATCGTGGACGGCGAGAAGTATCTGCCCACCAACACCGAGGGCAACTCCACCTTTGTGATCCCCGTTGCCGCGCTGGGCACGCCTCTCTCCGTCACGGCCGACACCGTGGCCATGAGCACCCCGCACGAGATCGAATACACCCTGACGTTCACGCTGGCGTAACGGCTCCCCCCTTTGTGGGGCAGCTGTTGTCCGCGCACCTTCGAAGGTGCAAGGCTGATACCATGAAACTGACCAGACAACAATTCTTAAAAGCGCTCCCCGCCTCTGCGCTTCTGCTGGCGGGCTGTGCGGCAAGGCAGACGGCCCCGGCCAACACGGAAGCGCTGGTGTTCGACCACGCCTATCCGCTGGACTACGCCCGGCAGTTCACCGCCGACTGCTACGAAGGTGGTTCTACCCTGCTGACCCTGACCGGGTCAGGGGAACAGTTCCTCGTCCTGCCGGAAGATGCCGCCGAGGTGGACGGCCTGCCCGCCGGGGTCACGGCCCTGCGCCAGCCGGTGCAGAATATCTATCTCGTCTCCACCTCGGTGATGGACCTGTTCCTCCATCTGGACGCGCTGGACTGCATCACCCTCTCCGGCACCCAGGCCGCCGGCTGGCATCTCGACGAAGCCAGAGCCGCCATGGAGGCCGGGCGCATCGCCTACGCGGGCAAGTACAGCGCCCCGGACTATGAGCAGATCCTCGCTTCCAACTGCGGCCTTGCCATTGAGAACACAATGATCCTCCACACACCGGAGGTCAAGGAGCAGCTGGAACGGTTCGGCATCCCGGTGGTGGTGGAGCGCTCCAGCTACGAGAGCAGTCCGCTGGCCCGGATGGAGTGGATCAAGTTCTGGGGCATCCTGCTGGGCCGGGAGACCCTTGCCGAGCAGGTGTTCCAAAAGCAGGTGGAGCGCATCCAGCCGCTTCTGGAACAGGCCCCCACCGGCAAGACCTGTGCGTTCTTCTCCATCACGGCCAACAACCTCGCCAACGTCCGCAAGGGCGGCGACTATGTGGCCCAGATGATCGGGATGGCCGGGGCCGATTATGTGTTCTCCGACCTGACCGACAGCGGCAATAACCTTTCCACCATGAACCTCCCGCTGGAGGATTTCTACGCCGGGGCAAAGGACGCCGATGTTCTCATCTACAACAGCACCATCGAGGGCATGGTCGCCACCATCGACGAGCTGGTGGCAAAATGTGCCCTGCTGGCCGACTTCCGGGCCGTGCAGAGCGGGAACGTCTGGTGTACCACCCAGAGCTTTTTTCAGCAGAGCATGGAGCTGGCCGATTTTGTGATCGACCTGCACCGCGTTCTGACCGAGGACGCCCCCGACGGCCTGCAATTCCTGACACCGGTGACGTAACTTTCCCAGAAAGGACCCGCATGACTACCAAAAAACGCCTCCTCTTCTCCTATGGCATCCTGGCCGTTCTGCTGGCAGTGCTCTTTGCCGCCAACCTCTTCTGGGGCAGCGTGGCACTGACGCCGGAGGCCGTGCTTTCGGCCCTGCTGGGCCGCGGGCAGGACGCGCTCTCGGTGCGCATCATCACCCAGCTGCGCCTGCCCCGCGCCGTGATGGTCGTGTTGCTGGGCTCAGCGCTCTCGGCGGCGGGCTATCTGTTGCAGACCTTTTTCGCCAACCCCATCGCCGGGCCCTTCGTCATGGGCATTTCCAGCGGGGCCAAGCTGGCGGTAGCGCTGGTCATGGTGGTGTTCCTGAACCAGGGGCTGCTCACAAGCTCCCTCACCCTCATCCTGGCCGCGTTCGCGGGGGCCATGGCCGCCATGGCCTTTGTGCTGGCGGTCTCTCGCCGGGTGCAGCGGATGAGCATCCTGGTCATCTGCGGCGTCATGATCGGCTACATCTGCTCGGCCATCACCGAATTTGTGGTGGCCTTTGCGCAGGACTCGAACATCGTCAACCTCCACAACTGGTCGCAGGGCAGCTTTTCCGGCATGACCTGGGGCAATGTCCGGGCGGCGGCGCTCGTCGTCCTGCCCGCACTGGCGGCAGCGTTCTGCCTGTCGAAGCCCATGTCCGCCTACCAGATGGGCGAGGCCTACGCCCAGAGCGTCGGCGTCAACGTCAAGCAGTTCTCCCGCACACTGGTGCTGCTCTCCAGCCTGCTGGCCGCCTGCGTCACGGCTTTTGCCGGGCCGATCTCCTTTGTGGGCATCGCGGTGCCGCACCTCGTCAAGCAGCTGCTGGGCAGCGCCCGGCCGCTGTTCGTCCTGCCGGGCTGCTGCCTGGGCGGGGCGGCGTTCTGCCTGCTGTGCGACCTCATCGCCCGCAGCCTGTTCGCCCCCACCGAGCTTTCCATCAGCGCTGTGACGGCGGTGTTCGGCGCACCGGTGGTCATCTGGCTGCTCATCCGCCGGAATCAGGAGGGTGCACGATGAACGAATTTTCCTGCGAGGCACAGGACCTCGCCGTCGGCTACGGCAAAGCACCGCTGGCCGAGCATATCGCGCTGGGCGTCCGGCCGGGGCAGATCCTGACCCTCATCGGGCCGAACGGCGCAGGCAAATCCACCCTGCTCAAAACACTGGCGGGCCAGCTGGCCCCCATGGGCGGCGCGGTGCTGCTGGACGGACAGGATCTGATCGCCTACACCGGCAGCGCCCGCGCACAGCGGCTCGCCCTCATGCTCCCCCACACCCGCCGCACCGAGCTGACCACCTGCTTCGAGTTTGCCGCAGCCGGGCGCATCCCCTACACCGGGCGGCTGGGCCTCCTCTCCGAGGCAGACCGGCAGGCCGTGCGCGACGCGCTGGCTCTGGTGGGGGCTTCCGCTCTCGCGGAGCGGGACTTCAACTGCATCAGCGATGGCCAGCGCCAGCGCATCCTGCTGGCCCGCGCCATCTGCCAGCAGCCGGAGGTCATCCTGTTGGACGAGCCGACGTCTTTTCTGGACATCAAGGGCAAGATCGAGCTGCTGAGCATCCTGCAAACGCTGGCCCACACGCAGCACCTTGCCGTCCTCGTCAGCCTGCACGAGCTGGACATGGCGCAGAAGATCGCGGACGCCGTGGTCTGCGTCTCCCCCCAGGGCGTCTCCGGCGTTCTGACGCCCCAGAAGGCTTTTGCGCCGGAGAACATCCAGACCCTCTACCGCCTGAGCCGGGAGCAGTACGAAACGCTGTTCGGCCCCCCGAAGCCTGCGAAACCCAGATTCGAGCACTACGTCCGCAGCGGGCAGAAACTGCTGCGCTGCGGCTACACCACCGGCACCTGTGCAGCGCTGGGCGCGGCGGGCGCGGCCCGGCTGCTGCTGACCGGAAAGGCCCCGGAGACGGTGGCGCTGCGCACACCGAAGGGCATCGTCGTGGAGGTGGCCCCGCTGTTCTGCCGCTGCACCGGGCCGGGGGCCGAATGCGCCATCGAAAAGGACGGCGGCGACGATGTGGATGTGACCACCGGCCTGCCCATCGTCGCCACGGTGGAGCTGCTGCCCGGCACCACGGAAGTCCGCATCGCGGGCGGGCCGGGCGTAGGCCGGGTGACCCGGCCGGGGCTGGACCAGCCCGTAGGCGAAGCCGCCATCAACCACGTCCCCCGCCGGATGATCGCCGAAGCCCTGCAGCGGGAGGCCGAAACGGCATGTTACACCGGCGGCTTTGCCGTGACCCTCTCCATTCCGGGCGGCGAAGAGGTGGCCCGGCGCACCTTCAACCCCCACATCGGGGTCGCGGGCGGGCTGTCCATCCTCGGCACCAGCGGCATCGTGGAGCCCATGAGCCAACAGGCCATTCTGGACACCATCCAGCTGGAGATGAACCAGGCAGCGCTGCGCGTCCAAACCGAAGCCTGGCCACGGCGGCTCATCCTGGCCCCCGGCAACTATGGGCTGGACTACCTTGGAACGGCCTACCCGGAGTTCGTTTCCATCCCGGTCGTCAAGACCTCCAATTTCATCGGCGATACGCTGGATATGGCCGCTTCTGCCGGGTTTGAGGACGTGCTGCTCGTGGGTCATGTGGGCAAGCTCTGCAAGCTGGCGGGCGGCATCATGAACACCCACTCCCACACGGCGGACTGCCGCACCGAGCTGTTCTGCACCCACGCCGCCCTCTGCGGGGCCAGCCAGGAGACCTGCCGCGCCCTGTTCGAAGCCGCCACCACCGATGCCTGCCTCGACCTTCTGGATGCGGCAGGCCTCCGCACTCCGGTGCTGGAAAGCCTGCTGGCGGCGGTGCAGCTCCATCTGGACCGCCGCGCTGCCGGGGCGTTCCGGGTGGGTGCCATCCTCTTTTCGAACCAGCACGGCCCGCTGGGCCAGACTGAAACGGCGGCACAGATCCTGAACGACTGGAAGGAGCGATAATATGGTACATTTTGTTGGTGCCGGGCCCGGCGCGCCGGACCTCATCACCCAGCGCGGCGCGGCCCTGTTGCAGGGGGCCGACTGCATCATTTATGCGGGCAGCCTTGTCAACCCGGCCCTGCTGGGGCTGGCAAAACCGGGCTGCGCCATCTACAACAGCGCCGAGATGACGCTAGAGCAGGTGCTCGGTGTGCTGCGGCAGATGGAAGCCGCCGGCAAGACCACCGTGCGGCTCCACACCGGAGACCCCTGCCTGTTCGGGGCCATCCGAGAGCAGATGGACGCGCTGGACGCCGACGGGATCGCCTACGATGACACGCCCGGCGTTTCCAGCTTCTGCGGCGCGGCGGCCACGCTGAACGCTGAGTACACCCTGCCCACCGTCAGCCAGACGGTCATTATCACCCGGATGGAGGGCCGCACCCCGGTGCCCGAACGGGAAACGCTGGCCCGCCTTGCTTCCCACGGGGCTACGATGGTCATCTTCCTCTCCATCGGTCTCGTTGACAAGGTGCAGGAGGCTCTGCTGCAGGGGGCCTACACCCCCGGAACGCCTGCCGCCGTGGTCTACAAAGCCACCTGGCCGGAAGAGAAGATCGTGCGGTGCAGCGTTGGAACGCTGGCCGAAAGCGTCCATGCAGCGGGCATCACCAAGACCGCGCTCATCGTGGTGGGCGACTTCCTCGGCACCCGGTATGAGCGCAGCCGGCTCTACGACCCCGCCTTTACAACGGAGTTTCGCAAAGGAGCCGACGCATGAGCCGCGCCTATGCCGCCTTTACCGAGACCGGGCTGGCGCTGGCAGAAACACTGGCGCGCGCGCTGCCCGGCCCTGTGACCCGCTGCGGGCACGGCGGGCCTTCGCTGGCAGAGTGGACCGCCGCCGCGTTTGCCCAAAACGAGGCCCTGATCTTTGTGGGGGCCGTGGGCATTGCGGTACGGGCCATCGCGCCGCTTTGCCGCAGCAAGGCCAGCGACCCGGCGGTCGTGGTCGTGGACGAATGCGGACACTTTGCGGTGCCGCTGTTGTCCGGCCATCTGGGCGGTGCCAACGATCTGGCGCGGGCCATCGCGGCCCTCTGCGGGGCCGTCCCGGTCATCACCACGGCCACCGATGCCCACGGCCTCTTTGCCGTGGACGAGTGGGCAAGGCATCACAACTGCCGGGTGCTGGAACCCGAACGCATCAAGACCGTCAGCGGAAAACTGCTGGCCGGGGAGCCGGTCTTATTCTGGTCGGAGTTTCCCATCACAGGCCCGGCCCCGGCCGGGGTGAATGCAGCACCAGCGCCGGAAGCTGCCGACTTTGCTCTGACCCTCTCCCCCGCCGGGAATGCCCTGCATCTGGCCCCGCGCATCGGGGTGCTGGGCATCGGGTGCCGGCGCGGGACGACGGCAGAGCAGCTGGAAGCCGCCTTTTCCGCCTTCTGTGCCGCCCACACACTGGCCCCGCAGTGCATCGCAGCCGCCGCCAGCATCGACCTGAAACAGAACGAGGCCGGGCTTCTTGCGTTCTGCGCGGCGCACCGGTGGGGCCTCTCGTTCTTCTCTGCCGAAGCGCTGCAGACCGCCCCCGGCAGCTTTACCTCTTCTGCCTTTGTCCGGAACGTCACCGGTGTGGACAATGTCTGCGAGCGGGCAGCCGTTTTGGCGTCCGGCGGGAGCATCCGCATCCCCAAACAGGCGGGCGGCGGCGTGACCTTTGCGCTGGCCCTTTCCCCCTTTGCCCCAGATTGGAGGGTTCTTTCATGACGAACACCGTTTTTGTGGTCGGGCTTGGCCCCGGCGGCCCGCAGTTTCTGACCGCACAGGCGCAGAGCGCCTTAACGCAAGCCGAGGTGCTGTGCGGCTATACGGTCTATCTGGACCTTGTGCGCCCCTATTCCCCGGAAAAAGAATATTACTCCACCGGCATGACCCAAGAGATCGACCGCTGCCGCTGGGCGCTGGAAACGGCCCGGCGCGGCAAAGTCGTTGCGCTGGTCTGCTCCGGCGACGCCGGGGTCTACGGCATGGCCAGCCCCCTGCTGGAGCTGGCCGGGCAGTTCCCGGAGGTCGCCGTGGAGGTGGTGCCCGGCCTGACGGCAGCTCTCAGCGGCGGGGCCGTGCTGGGTGCCCCGCTGGCCCACGATTTCTGCGTCATCTCCCTGTCAGACCGGCTGACCCCCTGGGCCGTCATCGAGCGGCGGCTGGCAGCAGCAGCGATGGGCGATTTCTGCGTCGCACTGTACAACCCCTCCTCCAAGGGCAGGCCGGACTATCTGGCCAGAGCCGTCCGCATCCTGCTGGACCACGGCAAACCGCCGCAGACCGTCTGCGGGCTGGTGCGGAACATTGGGCGCGAGGGACAGACCCACCGCATCCTGACCCTGGCGGAACTGGAAACCGCCCCGGTGGATATGTTCACCACTGTCTTCATCGGCAACGCCGCCACCCGGCAGCTGGGCGGAAAGATGGTCACACCGAGGGGGTATCGCGCATGAAGATCGTCGTGTTCAGCGGCACCACCGAGGGCCGTCTGTTCTCCCGCCAGCTGGCCGCGCAGGGGGCCGAAGTCCTCGTCAGCGTAGCGACCCCGCTGGGAGCCGAAGAGCAGGGCCGTTTGCAGGGTGTCACCGTCCACTGCGGGCGGCTGACGCCGGAGGAAATGACCACCCTGCTGCAGGGGGCCGCCCTCTGCGTGGACGCCACCCATCCCTATGCGGTGGACGCCACCAAAAACATCCGGTCTGCGTGTAAAACCGCCTGCATCGAATACCACCGCCTGCTCCGGGCCGAAAGCCCGCTCCCGGCGGGGAGCATGGTCTTTCAGTCGGCCGCACACGCGGCAGAGTTTCTTGCGAACACCTGCGGCAATCTCCTGCTGGCCACCGGGGCCAAGGAGCTCGCGGCCTTTTCCGGCATCGAGCCTGCCCGCCTGTTCCCCCGTGTGCTGCCCACCCCGGAGGGCATCGCAGCCTGCGAGGCCGCGCACATCCCCCACAAAAACATCATTGCGATGCAGGGCCCCTTCTCCTATGCGCTGAATCGGGCCCTGCTGGAGCAGTTCCACATCCGCTTCCTCGTCACGAAGGACGGCGGTGCAGCAGGCGGCTTTGCCGAGAAGGCACAGGCCGCGCAGGACACCGGCGCACAGCTCATCGTCCTCCGCCGCCCCGCAGAGCAGGGCGAAACGGCGGAGCAGATCCTGACCCGCTGCAAGGAGGTGCTGGCATGGTCACACTGATCGGAATGGGGGCCGGGCTGTCCGGCTCCCTGACCGCCGAAGGGCTTGCGGCCCTGCAAAAGGCCGACCTTATCGTAGGAGCCCGGCGGCTGCTGGAGCACCTGCCGGACGGCTGCACCGAAGACCGGAAGGCCCTGTACAAACCGGATGAGATCCTTGCCTGCCTTGCGGAGCATCCAGAGGGAGACACAGCCCTGCTGTACAGCGGCGACACCGGATTTTATTCCGGGGCTTCCGGGCTGCTGCCCATGCTGCGGGCCTGCGGCATCTCCTGCCGCGTCCTGCCCGGCCTCTCCAGCGTCCAGCTACTCGCGGCGGCGGTCGGCCGCCCCTGGCAGGACTGGAAACTCGTCTCCGCCCACGGCTGTGCCTGCGACCCGGTGGCCGAGTGCCTGACGGCGGATGGCCGACCGGTCTTCTTCCTGACCGGCGGCTCCGAGACCCCTGCCACCCTCTGCCGCACTCTGACCGCCGCCGGGCTGGGGCAGGCCCATGCGCTGGTCGGCGAACAGCTCGGCTCACCGGAGGAGAAGATCTTCTTCGGCACCGCGCAGGAAGTTTCGCAAAAAAGCACGGCATCCCTGAGCGTTCTGCTCATCGAACATCTGCCCCAGCCGCCCCGGCGCTGTGCCGGGTTCCCGGACGAAGCCTTTCTCCGGGGAGATGTCCCCATGACGAAGCAGGAAGTCCGCGCTGCCGCGCTGGCAAAGCTGGCCGTCCGCCCCACGGACACGCTGTGGGATGTGGGGGCCGGTACCGGCAGTGTCAGTGTGGAACTGGCCCTTGCCGCCCCGCGCGGGCGGGTCTATGCCGTGGAATGCGACCCGGAGGCCTGCGCTCTGATCCGGAAGAACCGGGAGCGTTTCGCAGCCTGGAATCTGACCCTCATCGAGGGGAAAGCCCCCCAGGCGCTGGAAGCTCTGCCCGCCCCGGACGCCGTCTTCCTCGGCGGCACCAAGGGCAGCATGGAGGCCGTGGTGGACGCTGTGCTGGCCAAAAACCCGCAGGCCCGCCTCTGCATCTCCGCCATCGCGCTGGAAACGCTGAGCGCCGCCGTTGCGGCCCTGACGGCGCGGGGTCTCACCGCCGAAGTCACCCAGATCGCTGTCAGCCGCACAAAACCGGCGGGCCGGCTGCATCTGCTGATGGCCAACAACCCCATCTTCCTCATCACAGGTGAACGCAAATGATGCAATTTCTCGTCGCAGCGCCCTGTTCCGGCAGCGGCAAGACCACCCTGACCTGTGCGCTGCTGGCCGCGCTCAAGCGGCGCGGGGCCGACCCCCGCGCGTTCAAGAGCGGGCCGGACTACATCGACCCCATGTTCCACCGGGCCGTGCTGGGGGTCGAGAGCCACAACCTCGACCTCTTTTTCTCCGCACCGGATACCGTGCGCGCCCTTTATGCACAGGGTGCCGCCGGGCACGGGGCGGCGGTGTGCGAGGGGGCCATGGGCTTTTACGATGGCCTGGGCGGCGTGACCGACACGGCCAGCGCCTGGCATCTGGCCGACACGCTGGGCCTGCCGGTGCTGCTGGTCGTCCCGGCCAAAGGGGCCAGTTTGACCCTGGCCGCGCAGATCAACGGGCTGAAAACGTTCCGCACCCCCAGCCGCATCGTCGGCGTTCTGCTCAACGACTGCACCTCTGCTTTGTACAAGATGCTCAAACCGATGCTGGAACGCGAGACCGGTCTGCCGGTGCTGGGGCATCTGCCCCGCCTGCCGGAGGCGTCCATCGAGAGCCGCCATCTGGGGCTGAAGACCGCCGGGGAGATCGCCGGGCTTCAGCAAAAGATCGCCCTTCTTGCGGATGCGCTGGTGCTGGACTGGGTGCAGTTCCAGGCCCTGACCGACCGGCCTGCACCGCTGGCTCAGCCTGCCGCCCGCGCCCCGGCGCGCACCCGCATCGCCGTTGCGCAGGACGAAGCCTTTTGCTTTGCCTACGCCGAAACGCTGGAGGCCCTGACCGCCGCCGGGGCCGAGCTTGTCCCATTCAGCCCCCTGCACGATGCGGCCCTTCCGCCGGAGCTTGGCGGGCTGTATCTGCCGGGCGGCTACCCGGAACTGTACGCAGAGCCGCTGAGCGAGAACCGCTCGATGCGGGCTTCTGTGCAGCAGGCCGTGGAGCACGGTCTGCCCACCGTGGCCGAGTGCGGCGGCTTCCTCTATCTGGGGCAGACGCTCGAAGACGCCGACGGCACCGTCTGGCCCATGGCGGGCGTCCTGCCGGGCAGCGGCTTCCCGGTCGGGCGGCTGGTGCGGTTCGGGTACGCGGAGCTGACCGCCCGCGCCGACAGCCTGCTGTTCCGCGCCGGAGAGTCCTTCCCCGCCCACGAGTTCCACCACTGGGACTCGACCGCGAACGGCACAGCGTTGACCGCTGCAAAAGCCAACGGCCGCAGCTGGGCCTGCAGCTTTGCCAATGAACATCTCTATGCGGGTTTTCCGCATCTGTACTGGGCAGGCACCCCCCTGCCCCGGCGGTTCGTGGAAGCCGCCGTACTCGTTCACCAGACGGAGCAGCCCCCAGGACCGCACC
>SKEO01001012.1_pt1 | contig 24225 bp, 20 predicted proteins | sample 4826801 | NCBI WGS metagenome assembly SKEO01 (sample SAMN11008807, study PRJNA524170) | human gut metagenome | biome: Human fecal sample; material: Feces; isolation source: fecal sample from pouch patient p3 | host: Homo sapiens | place: Israel: Tel-Aviv | collected 2016-02-25 | reverse complement strand
CTTCGCTGCCGCTCGCATCCTGCTGGCCGCGGCCCCAACAGCTCCTCCCTGTTTCCGCCACTGGCGGCGGTCGTCGCCGTTGCAAGTGGCTTGACGGATGCTTCTCGGGCCGTAAGCACTAAAAAGAAGACCCCCTTTCGGAGTAGCCGCTCCGTGAGGGGGTTTTCTTTTCGCATAGGTGAAACATATGCTGTATCGTCTCTGTACTTTCATTATATGCTATCCTGCGAAAAAGTCAAGCATATAAAGAAAAGTCATTCGCCCCGCTGTTCCAGCAGATAGGTCGCCTCGAGGTCGGCGATGTGGAGCTTGACGGCGAGAGGGTACTTCTCGAAGGCCCCCGACAGGGCAAAGCTGCCGCCCCGGACGGCGTCGTCGAAGCCGCCCATGTGCCAGCGGATGGCCACGGCTTCTTCCACCTTCAGCTTCATGAACCGCTCGATGAGGAAGACACTTTTCTCGCCATGGCCGTAGGGGAACATGTCCTCCACGCTGTAGCTGGGGACTTTCTCCCACTGGCCCGTCGCTTCGTTTTTCACGTTGCGGGTGCCTTTTTTGTAGAAGTTGGCCTTGCACAGGTCGTGGAGCAGTGCGCAGATGGCGAAGGTCTCCTCGCTGTCCTCGTCCGGCGTGAAGAAGGTGCCGTGGAGCACGCGGTAGACGTTCAGGCTGTGCGCACACAGCCCGCCCTCGCAGGCCCCGTGGAAGCGGGTGGACGCCGGCGCGGAGAAGAAGTCCGTCTTGCTGTCCATCCAGTCCAGCAGCTTCTCGCTGCCGGGCCGGGTGACGTGGGTGCGGAATATCTCCAGAAATTCCTCGCGGTCCGTCATCTTACAGCTCCATATCCTCGAGGATGCCCTTCAGGATGGCCAGCTCGTCGTGGCTCAGGGAGATGCCCTTGCCCATGCGGGTGCCGTCCGGGGACCAGTCGCGGATGTCGTACTTGGGTTCGCCTTCGTTCCAGCTGATGAGGTTGAGCTGGCGCTCCCAGCCGCGGGGACGCTCTCCGAGGACTGCGATGCGTTCAACGATCTCGTATTTGATTTCTGCCATAGTGCATTACCTGCCTTTGCTTTGTTTGCTACCATAATAAAAGAAGTGCGCAAAGATTTCAACAGGTAATTGGAAAATAATTTCTGAATTTTACATCTCTTTCAACCGTAAGGCGCTTCTTCGCGCCACTCTACCAGCTGTAAAACGCCGCTCTGGTCTTCGTCGGGCGCAGGTTCGCGGCTGTGAAGATGCTGCTCGGCCCCGAAAAGCCCGCCGCCGTATTGGGCCATCACCCCCGGCGACCGCCCGGCCAGATACTCGGCGGCGTTCTTCTGCCGGCAGGCGGTCGGGGTGCCGTCGGTCATGGGGATGCCGCAGTCCGGACGGGGCTGCGGGACTTCCGGCGGCGGGAGCTGCACATCTGGGCCGTCCGGCTGCGACGGCGGCTGCTGGGAGCCGCGACCCGGTTTTGGCGGTTCCGTGACGGGCGGCTGACCGGGTTCTGCGCCCAAAGGCGGGCTGACCAGGCTGCTCGTCTCCTCCGGCGGGCCGCTCGGCCCGGGCGCATCCTCAAGCTCATGGCGGATGAAGGGCGTCAGAGATTCCATAAAAAACACCTCCGCACCTAGGGTGTGCGGAGGCGGCGGGGAATATACGGGGGAATTTCATGCAATCTTTTCTACGCCTTTTCCCACAACGTTTCGACTGTTTTCTCAAAAAGGTTGACTTTTTGGCCTGAACAAACTACATTGAGTTGTAAATACCGAAGGAAAATACAAAACAGGAAAGGAAGGAAAGAGGATTGACCGAAAAGAAACACCGCAGCGTTATCTTATTTGGCGAGTGGCAGCGCCCGCTGGGGGCGCTGTCGCTGGAGCAGAAGGGGATGCTCCTGGACGCACTGCTGGCCTATCCCGAAGGGAAGCGGCCCGATTTCACCGACCCGATGCTCCGGATGGCGTGGACCTTTATGGAAGGGGGCCTCGACGAGAACGCCCGCAAGTGGGAGGAGACCCGCCAGCGCCGGGCCGAGGCGGGGACAAAGGGGGCTGAGAGCCGCTGGCACAGCGAAGAGCGTGGCAAAAATAGCAAATGCCATGCGCCGATGGCAAAGATGGCTGTATCTGGTTCTGATTCCGTCTCTGATACTGGTTCTGCATCTGATTCTGAGTCTGAGCCTGATATTGTCCTCCCGGATGGGGAGGCTGACTGCGCTGACGCGCCCCTCCCGCCCCCGGGCGAGCCCGATTTTTGTCCGCCGGACGAGGGTGAAGTCCGAGACTACTTTATCCGGAAGAACGGAACGGAGGCTCAGGCCCACCGGTTCCGGGCGTTCTATGAATCCAACGGCTGGCGGGTGGGCCAGAATCCCATGCGGAACTGGCAGGCAGCGGCCACGGTCTGGATGGCCCGCGACCGGGAGCGGCCGGCTCCCGCCGAGACGTACGTCCCGAAAAACAAGGCGTTCTATGCCACCCGCCCGCCTGAGCAGGCAAAAGACTTTCTGAAGGACGCGGCCCTGAGAAGGCAGACGATGAGGAAGAGAAGGGAAGCGGTCACACAATGACCTCCACCGTGCTCCCCCCGCTGCGGGCCTTTTTTACGACCACCTGTTTGTCGATGCGCTCCTTGAGCGCGGCGACGTGGGAGATGATGCCCACGAGGCGGTCGCCCTCGGTGAGGCCGGAGAGGACCCGGATGGCCTGCTCCAGACTCTCCTCGTCGAGGGAGCCGAAGCCCTCGTCGAGGAAGAGGGTATCCAGCCGGATGCCGCCGGCCGTGCTCTGGACTTCGTCCGAAAGGCCCAGCGCCAGCGCCAGCGAGGCCTTGAAGCTCTCGCCGCCGGAAAGGGTCTTCACACTGCGGCGGGTGCCGTTGTAGTGGTCGATGACGCCGAGGTCCAGGCCGGACTGGCTGCGCTGGTTCTCGGCCCCGACCCGCTCCAGCTCGTACTGCCCGGCGGTCATCTGCATCAGGCGGGTGTTGGCGTGGACGAGGATGCGGTCGAGATAGTGCATCTGGATGTAGGCTTCCAGTTTGATCTTCTGCTTGCTGCTCAGGGTGCCGCCCGCTGTGGAGGCCAGCGCGTTGACCCACTGCCAGCGGGTCTCCAGCACCTGCCGGGCGGCGGCCAGTCGGCGGTAGTCGGCGGCGGCGCGGCGGTTGGGCACGAGCTGGGCCGTCAGGGCTTTTTCCTGTTCGGCGGCCTGCTGGCGGGCCGTTTGCAGCGCAGTGAGCCGGGTGCGCAAAGCGTCGAGGTCTGCGGCCCCGGTCTCCGGGGCCTGCTGGTCTTGCAGGGCCTGCACGGCGGCTTCGGCGGCAGCGACGGCGTTTTCCGCAGCGCGGCGGGCGGCTTCGGCCTGCTCCATGCCGGTGCGCAGGGCAGTGCGCTGGGCCGTCAGGTCGGCGACCGTCTGCTGGGCCTCGGCGCGGCTGGCCGGTGCGGTCTGCCGGGCTTCGGTGATCTGCTGTTCCAGCGCCGCAGCCGTAGCTTCGCGGGCAGCGGCAGTCTGTTCGGCAGAGGCTGCTGCCGTTTCCAAGGCGGTGCGCTGGGCCGTTTTGGTCTTGCGGGCGGCATCCAGCCGGGTGCGGCGGGTGCAGTCGGCGGCAGCCTTTTGCAGGGCTGCGCGGTTCTCGGCCTGTGCGGTCTGGAGCGCGGCGGTCTCCTCGGCAAGAGCCGTTTTCAACAGGGCCACGGTCAGAGCGACCGGCCCCTCCGGCGAGGTGAAGCGTTCGGGCAGAAGGCTTTCGGCGTCCCGGCGGAGGGTGGCTTTGCCCTCCCGCTGGGCGGCGAGGGCTTCGCGGGCGGCGGCTGCGCGGTCCTGCGCGGCGTGGTCTGCCGCTTCGGCCGCCTGCTTGACGGCGGTCACCTGCGCCTGGGTGGGGGCGGTGTGAGGCAGCGCTGCTTTGGCCGGGTGGTGGACACTGCCGCAGACGGGGCAGGGGGTGCCTTCGGCAAGGCCCTGCGCCAGAAGTCCGGCCTGTGCGTCCAGAAACGCCCGCTCGCAGGCGTCCCGCTCCGCGTGGGCAGCTTCCTGCGCGGCGGCTGCGGTGCGGTAGGCGTCCTGTGCCTGTCGGGCTGCGTGAGTGCGGCGCTGGTCTTCGGTCAGGCTCTGGGCCAGCGCGGTGAGGGCGGTCTCCCGGCGGGTGAGCTGCTCGGCCTGAGCGGTCAGGGCCACGTTCCGGGTCTCCGGGTCGCCGAGGGCGGAAGCTTCGGCGTCCAGCGCGGCGAGTTCCGCATCCAGCGCGGTCAGCTGGGCCCGCGCCTTGCGGGCTTTGGCCTGTTCCAGGTCGGCCTCGCTGCGGGCGGCGGTCTGTGCGCGGCAGAGCTTGTCCAGCGCGTCGCAGGCGTCAAGGCCCGCTCTGGCCCGCTCCAGCTGGGCGGTCAGAGCGTCCAGTGCGGCGGCATCGCCGGCATGGCGGGCCGCATCGGCGCGGGCTGCGTCCCGGCGGGGGAGCAGGGCGGCAAGCTCAGCCTGCTTTTCGACCCGCTGGCGGCGGAGGGCTTCGGCCTGCTCGGCCCGGCCCAGCGTCTGCTGCAAAGCGTCCAGCTGCGCCTGCGCGGCGGTGTGGGCGGCGGCAGCAGTGGAGAGTTCCGCTTCCTGCCGGGTGAGGAGCCCGTCCAGAAGGGCGGTGACTTCCTCGGCGGGGCGCTGCGCCGAAAGCCCGCCCAGCGCTTCGGCGTCGGGGTCGGTCTCCGGGTAGCGGATGCCGGAGAGCACCGCGTCCAGCTGGACGTTCTGGGCCGTGCGCTGGGCCGTGAGGCGGGCGTTCTCCTCTTGCAGCGCGTCCTGCAATTTCTGGTAGCGCTGGGTGCGGAACAGTTTGCGGAAGATCTTGCTCCGCTCCTCGGTCGTGGCGTTGAGCAGGCGGGTGAACTGCCCCTGCGCGATCATGGCGATCTGGCAGAACTGGTCGTAGTCCAGCCCGATGAGGGCGGTGACGGCGACGGTGACATCCTTCGACCGGGTCACGGGCGGGCGTCCGTCCGGGTAGGTGAGGACGGCGTCTGCCTTTTCGGTGGTCGTGCCCTCGCCCCGCGCTTTGGGGCGGAGGTAGTCCGGGTTGCGGCGGACGGTGTACCGCTGGCCGCGCACCTCAAATTCCAGCTCGACAAAGGTGGGGGTGCCGGGGGCGGCGTACTTGCTGCGCAGCATGGCACCGTCCCGCACACCGCCGCTGGAATGGTCGTACAGGGCATAGGTGATGGCGTCGAAAAGGGTGGTCTTGCCCGCGCCGGTGTCGCCGGTGACGAGATACAGGCCGCCTTTGCCCAGGCGCTCCAGCTCCAGCGTGACGGTGCTGGCGTATGGCCCGAAGGCCGAGAGGGTCAGCTTCAGAGGTCTCATGCGTCCTCCTCCTTCCAGAGCGTTTCAATGAGCTGCTGGCAGAACGCAGCCTGCTCGGCGCTCAGGGGCTGATTGTTTTGCAGCTCATAAAAGGCCGCGAAGTGTTCCAGCGGCGTTTTCTGCTCGGTCTGGGCCGGGGCGTCGAGGTCGGCCTGGGTGCGGGTGCGGAGGTTGTCGTAGTCCAGCCGCATCAGGTTCGGATAGATGACCCGCAGCCGGGCCAGCGCATCGGGCACATCCTGCTCGTCGGTCAGGGTGATGTGCAGATAGTCGTCGGTGGCCGTGCCCGCATAGCTGCGGCGGTCGGTCAGCTCCATGTAGCTGCCGCGCAGCTCCCGCAGGTCGTGCTTCGGGGTCAGCGGCGCGGTGGAAAGTGTGACCTCTCCCTTCGGCCCCAGCTCCACAAACGTTGCGCTCTTGTGCTGGTGTGCCTCCGAGAAGGAATACTTCAGCGGGGTGCCGCAGTAGCGCAGGGTGTCGCGGCCCACCTTCTGGGGGCTGTGCAGGTGGCCGAGGGCCACATAGTCGAAGCCGTCAAAGAGGGCGGCATCCACACAGTCCAGCCCGCCCACCGATGGCTCCTCGCTCTCGCAGGCGGTGGCACCGGCCACGAACTGGTGGGCCACCAGCACGCTGCGGTGGGCCGGGTCGGGGGCGCAGCGGCGCAGCACACAGCCCAGGGCGTCGCTGTAGCTCTCGATGGGCTCGTCCGGGTAGATGTGGCGCACCATGGCGGGTTTCAGGAAGGGCAGTAAGTAAATGTCCACCGGGCCGTATACGTCGGTGAGGGGGATGGGGGCCGGGGCCCCTTCGAACACCGGGCTGACGTAGACCTGGCTCCCCGCCAGCAGATGGGCACCGAACGCGACCCGCTCGGCGGAGTCGTGGTTGCCGCTGATGGCGAAGACCGGCAGCTTCCGGTCGGCCAGTTCGGTGAGGAACCAGTCCAGCAAACGGACGGCTTCGGCGGGGGGCACGGGTTTGTCGTAGAGGTCGCCCGCCAGCAGAACAGCATCCACGGGGTGGGTATCGAGGAGCGACAAGATCTCCTCCAGGATATACCGCTGGTCGTCCAGCATGGAGAACTCGCAGACCCGCTTGCCGAGGTGCAGGTCGGAGAGGTGAAGAAAACGCATGGGAGCACCGCCTTTCAGTTGGAATGCTTTTATTATAAACGGCCTTACCCTCTCCGTCAAACCCTGCGGGTTTGCCAGCTCTCCCGAAGGGCGAGCCATTGGCATGCCGGGCAGCCCCTGCTGGACGCTGAACGTATTTCGTGTCGTAAACGGAAGCGCTCCGCTGTCAGGGCCAACAACATCTGGACTGCGCTCTGACAAAGAGCGTTTGGGTAGATGCAGTCGAACGAAACAACGGAGCACTCCATTTTAGGGTTTCAAGAAACTTTGCTCATCCAGTATGCCCAAAACCGTCTCGCCAGTGGCTCCCCCTTCGGGGGAGCTGTCTGCGAAGCAGACGGAGAGGGTGGGCCGTCGTCAGAACATCTTCTCCCAGGTGGCTTTGCCGACTGCGCCGTCGGCAGTGAGGCCGTTGCGGCGCTGGTAGCGCTCCACGGCGGCTGCGGTGGAAGCACCGTATTTGCCGTCGGTGGAGAGCTTTTCACCCAGCGCGTTCAGCTTCTGCTGCACCAGCCGGACCGTGCCGCCGGAACTGCCCTGCCGCAGCACGATGCCGGGGTAGGGGACGTGCAGGCCGTGTTTGGCGGTGTACTTGGTGTAGAGCACGTTCCAGGTGTTCGCGCCCACCTTGCCGTCCACATTCATGTCGTTTTTGAGCTGGAACTCCTTCACCGCGTTCACGCTCTTGATGCCGAACCGCCCGTCTGTGGTCAGCTCGTGGTACCAGGTGCAGGTGTCGCGCAGGCCGTTGAGCCAGGTCTGCACCAGTGCTACATCGGGGCCGGTAGAGCCGCGCTGGATGAGGGAATAATAGGCAGGAATTGCCATGGTCAAACTCACACTCCTTCCACCAAGAGCTTATGCGGCGGAAGGCGGAAGTGTGCGTTGGGACCTTTGTCGGATCCAGCAGGCAATGCCCGACGGCCAAGGCCTCTCCTGCCGGGAGAGGCGGCATCGCGGATGCGATGACGGAGAGGTTATCCCAGCAGGATGACGTCTTCCCGGCGGGCGGTGTGCTTCTGCCACCACTCCACGCATTTGAACCGCAGGAGATACCGCCCGCAGACGAGGTCGTTCTCGGCGGGGGCGGCATAGCCGCCGCAGGCGGTGCGGCAGAGGCCGGGGTAGAGCACACACCACCAGTTCCGGCCATAGGGGGCTGCGCCGATGTCGATGCGCAGAGCCTGATACCGCCCGGCGGGCAGGGCCGAGGCAGCGTAGCGGGTGGTGCCGAAGTACATTTCCACCAGATAGACCCGCACCGGTGCAAAACTGCCCCGCCCGGCCAGCACGGTGCGGGCGACCCGCTGCAGCTCGGACAGATGGGCCGCAGCCCAGCGGAGGGCGGCGGGCTGGTCTGCCGCCGGGCAGGCCGTGTCCAGATACGCGAGCACGGCGTCCCGCACAGCCAGCTTGTCGGTCTGGTCGGCGGTGGTGTCGCTGGCAGCGCGGATGTGGAGCCGCAGAGTGTCGGCGGCAAGCGCGGCTCCGGTGTCGAGCTGGGTACGGCCCCAGCCCAGCAGGCCCTGCAGACCGATGCAGAGCGCGAGCGCACCGCTGAGTGTGATGCACCAGACCGTCATCTGGCGGCGGGATAAAATGCGGCTGTACATAAAAACAGACCCTTTCTCTGGAAATACTATCCAGAGTCTGGGTCTATGGGAGTGATTTTATTCTTAGTTTTTCAGCGACTGCATCGGGGCAGGCAGGCGGCCGCCGCGGTTGATGAAGACCGACGGGTCGCGCTGGTTGACCGGCATGATGGGGCCATAGCCCAGCAGACCGCCGAAGTCCAGGATCTCGCCTGCCTTGCGGCCGATGGCCGGGATGACGCGGACGGCAGTGGTCTTGCTGTTGACCATGCCGATGGCGGCTTCGTCGGCGATGAGGGCGCTGATAACGGCAGGGGTGGTGTCGCCGGGGATGATGACCATGTCGATGCCCACCGAGCAGACGGCGGTCATGGCTTCGAGCTTTTCGATGGTCAGGCAGCCGCACTCTGCTGCGTGGATCATGCCGTCGTCCTCGCTGACGGGGATGAAGGCACCGGACAGGCCGCCCACGTGGTTGGAGGCCATGACGCCGCCCTTCTTGACGGCATCGTTCAGCAGGGCCAGGCAGGCTGTGGTGCCGCAGCAGCCGCAGGTCTCAAGGCCCATCTCTTCGAGGATGTTGGCTACGCTGTCGCCCACGGCCGGGGTGGGGGCCAGCGACAGGTCGATGATGCCGGCGGGTACGCCCAGCGCCTTGGAGGCGAGGTTCGCCACCAGCTGGCCCACGCGGGTGATCTTGAACGCCGTGCGCTTGACCAGCTCGGCCACCTCGTCGATGGGGGCATCCTTGGGCAGTTTGGCCAGCGCGGCGCGCACCGCACCGGGGCCGGAGACACCGACGTGGATCTCGCAGTCAGGCTCGCCGGGGCCGTGGAATGCACCGGCCATGAAGGGGTTGTCCTCCGGCGCATTGCAGAAGACGACCAGCTTGGCCGCACCGATGCACTGGCGGTCTGCCGTCAGCTCGCTGGCCTTCTTGACGGCTTCGCCCATCCGCTTGATGGCGTCCATGTTCAGGCCCGCCTTGGTGGCACCGATGTTCACCGAGCTGCACACGATGTCGGTCTCCGCCAGTGCGCGGGGGATGGACTCGATGAGCCGGAGGTCGCCCGCCGAAAAGCCCTTGTGCACAAGGGCCGTGTAGCCGCCCACAAAGTTGACGCCCACCTTCTTGCCGGCGGCGTCCAGTGCTTTGGCAAAGTCCACCGGGTCGGCATCCGGGCAGGCACCCAGCAGCATGGCGATGGGCGTCACGCTGATGCGCTTGTTGATGATGGGGATGCCGTATTCGGCGCTGATGTGCTCCACGGCGGGCACCAGATTGGCCGCCTTGGTCACGATCTTGTTGTAGACCTTCTCACAGGCCTTTTTCGGGTCCGGGTCGATGCAGTCCAGCAGGCTGATGCCCATGGTCACAGTCCGCACGTCCAGATTGTCCTGGGTGAACATCTCGATGGTTTCGAGGATGTCACCGGTATTCATCATGCTCATAATAGATTCCCTTCTCTCTTAGATTCCTCTGTCGCTGACAAAAACGCGAAGCCCGGCTGCTTTGGAGCCGCAGGCGATCAGCACGTTCAAAACCGGCTTGCCAAGGCCTCCCCTTAATAGGGGAGGCGGCATCGCGTCAGCGATGACGGAGAGGTTAGATTGTGTGCATCGCGTCGAACACTTCCTGACGGGTGACGTTGATCTGCATCCCCATCTCCTTGGCCAGAGCGTCTGTGCGGTTGTGCAGTTCCTCGTGGCTGACGCTGCACTGGCTGATGTCCACCAGCATGATCATGGCGAACATGCCCTGCAGGATGCTCTGGGTCACGTCTTCGATGTTGATGTTGAGCTCACTGCACAGGGCAGCAACTTTTGCGACGACGCCGACAGTGTCGCGGCCGATGACCGTGATGAATGCTTTCATATTCCTTACCCCCAATAGTTAATGGAAAACCCTCTCAGTCAAACCCATAGGGTTTGACAGCTCCCCCAAAGGGGGAGCCGCTGGCGTGTCGGTTTTGGATGTGCTGGATGAAGAAGACTCATTTTGCACAGGTTGCCGGGCTCCGCTGCAACGGTCAGCAGAAGCTTGCCTTGCGCGTCAAGTCGGCAGATGCTGCCAATGAGGACAGGGCCCGGCTGTGCGGGAGCCGCAAGGCAATCACACCGACCTGCCCGGCCTGCCAAGGGCTCTCCCCCCTGGGAGAGCTGGCGCGAAGCGCCTGAGAGGGCAAGACTTCCCTTCCAGTATAGCAGATTTACCGGTTTTTGAACACACTTTTTGGAAAAAAGAACAGGAACTGAGCGGAAAAGACGGTCTATCCAAAAAATAAGATGCAAATACGGCGTGCTTGTGCTATACTGAAAGGTACAAATCGACGCGGTACGCCGCGGATACAAAGGAGTAACGACGATGGAACAGCTTTTGAAACTTCTGGAAGACAACGCGCGGCTGCCGATCGAGGACATTGCCACGATGCTGAATAAATCCCCCGCTGAGGTGGCGGCGATGATCGACCTGGCCCGTGCGCAGGGCATCATCAAGGGCTACAAGACCCTTGTGGACTGGGAAAAGGCCGGGGTGAACCGGGTGGAAGCCGTCATCGAACTGAACGTCAGCCCCAAGAAGAGCCGCGGCTTTGACGAGATCGCAGCCACCATCGCCGCCTTTGACGAGGTGGAGAGCGTGCTGCTGATGAGCGGCGGCTACGACCTGCAGCTGGTCATCAAGGGGCAGACCTTCCAGGAGATTGCCCTGTTCGTGGCCAAGCGCCTGAGCCCGCTGGACGACGTGCTGTCCACGGCCACCCATTTTGTCCTGCGTACCTATAAGAAAGAGGGCCGTTTCTACCAGGACGACGAAATCGATGAAAGAGAGTGCACCGTGCTGTGATGGATTACGATAAACTGATCGCGCCTGCCGCTGCGGCCATGCGCCCCTCCGGCATCCGCAAATTCTTCGACCTTGCCGCCGATATGCCGGAGTGCATCAGCCTGGGCGTCGGCGAACCGGATTTCAAAACGCCCTGGTCCGTGCGCGAGGCCGGCATCGAGAGCCTGGAACACGGCCGCACCCGCTATACCGCCAATGCGGGCCTGAAGGAGCTGCGCGCAGAGATCTGCCGCTATCTGGAGCGCCGGATGAACCTGCACTACGACCCGCTGAGCCAGGTGCTGGTCACCGTGGGCGGCAGCGAGGCCATTGATATGTGCATCCGCACCGTGGTGCAGCCGGGGGATGAGGTCGTCATCCCGGAGCCGTGCTTCGTCTGCTATGAGCCCATCACCACCCTGTCAGGCGGTGTGCCGGTCCATGTGGCCTGCCGCCAGGAGGATGAGTTCCGCCTCCGCCCGGAGGCCCTGAAGGCGGCCATCACCCCCAGGACCAAGCTGCTCATCATGCCGTTCCCGAACAACCCCACCGGTGCCGTGATGGAGAAGGAAGACCTCGAAGCCATCGCCGACGTTCTGCGGGATACGAACGTTCTGGTGCTGTCGGATGAGATCTACGCCGAGCTGAACTACGGCCTGCGGCCGCACGTCTCCATTGCCACCCTGCCCGGCATGGCCGAGCGGACCATCGTGGTGAACGGCTTCTCCAAGAGCTATGCGATGACCGGCTGGCGTCTGGGCTATGCCTGCGGCCCGGCTCCCATCATCAAGATCATGACCAAGATCCACCAGAGCGCCATCATGAGCGCCCCCACCACCAGCCAGTACGCCGCCATCACGGCCCTGAAGGACTGCGACGGCGAGATCGACCGGATGCGGGATGAGTACAACATGCGCCGCCGTCTGGTGGTGAAGGGCTTCAACGCCATGGGCCTGACCTGTTTTGAGCCGCGGGGCGCGTTCTACGCCTTCCCCTGCATCAAGTCCACCGGGATGACCAGCCAGGAGTTCTGCACCCGGCTGCTGGAGCAGAAGCACGTGGCGCTGGTGCCCGGCGACGCCTTCGGCGCTTCCGGCGAGGGGTACTGCCGCGTGTCGTATGCGTACTCGGTGGAGCATCTGACCGAAGCCATGAAGCGCATCCGCGCCTTTTTGGAGGAAAACGGCATCGCAATGCCGCAGTGAGGAGAGTTGAAAATGGCAAAACTGAACCGCGTGACCGTTCTGGCCCCTGCCAAGCTGAATCTGGCGCTGGACGTGGTGGGTACGCTGCCCAACGGATACCACGACCTTGACATGACCATGCAGGCCATCACCCTGTATGAAAAGGTAGTGCTGGCCCGCAGCAGCGGCCTGAACCTCTCTCTGCCCGGAAGCCCGGTCGCCGCCAACGACAGCAACACCGCCATCAAGGCGGCCATCGCGTTCTTCCGCTACACCGGCCTGCTGGCGGGCGTGGACATCACCATCTATAAGAATGTGCCCGTGCGGGCCGGTATGGCGGGCGGCAGTGCAGATGCCGCCGCCGTCCTTGTGGGACTGAATGCTTTGTATGGGGCACATCTGTCCATGAGCGAGCTCTGCGCGCTGGGTGCCAAAATCGGTGCCGATGTGCCGTTTGCCCTCATGGGCGGCACCTGCCGGGTGCAGGGCGTGGGCGATGTGATGAAAGCTCTGCCGCCCTGCCCGGACTGCTGGTTCACGGTGGTCATGCCGGACTACGGTGTCTCGACCCCGGAGGCCTTTGCGGCCTATGACCGGGTGGGCAGCAGCCGCCACCCCGACTGCGAGGCGCAGGAAGCCGCGATCCGTGCCGAAGATCTGGCCGCCGTCTGTGCCGCCGCAGGCAACGCGCTGGAAGAGTGCAGCGGTGCCAAGGACAATGAGGCCATCAAGGCTGCGCTTCGCGAACACGGTGCGCTCACGGCCCTGATGACCGGTAGCGGCGCGGCGGTGTTCGGCATCTTTGCCGATGAAGCCGAAGCCCGCACGGCGGCTGCGGCTCTGAAGACCCGCTGGCCGCAGGTCTATGTGGCTCAGCCCGACAAGGGCGGTGCACGGGTCACCGCCCCGAAGTGGATGCTGTAACGCAAAACGGAATAAGACCCTCTTTCCTGGGAAATGCTATTCCCAAAGGAAAGGGGGTCTTTTTGTGCAGACCTTTTATAAAGTGTGCCTGATCTTGATGATCATCGGCGGCATCAACTGGGGCCTGGTCGGGCTGTTCCAGTTCGATTTTGTGGGGTGGCTGCTGGGTGGCAGCAGCTCCATCTGGTCCCGCATCGTCTTCACCGTGGTCGGCATCGCCGCAGTCTGCGGCATTCCGGGCTTGTTCACGGACGACGACATCGAGTGAGACGAACAAAAAAGGGCCACGGCCGCAGCCGTGGCTCTTTTGCTGGGTCAGGTCCTGTCATCCCAGCCCATCAGGTCGGGCAGGGTAAGGGTCTCGTCGGAGCAGTGGGGGTTCGCGTCGGTGCGGGCCTGAACGGTAGCTGCCTCCACGGCCCGGACGACCTCGTGGATGGCGGCGCAGTCTTCGGGCAGGTCGGTCTGGCTGCGGCCGGAATGGGTGAACAGGATCCTGCCCATAGGGCCCACCACCAGCGTCAGCGGCAGGATCTGCGGGGCAGACTTGTCGTAGTGATAACCGGCATCTTTGGCGGCCTTGTAGATCTTCTGGGCCGCGAAACTCCAGCTCAGCAGGCCACGGGTCTGCTCCACGCCCAGATAGCCGTACAGCACGCCCGGCCCGTCGCAGATGACCGGGAAGGGAAACTCCGACCCGCGGGTGGCCGTGGCCACCGCCTTGGCGCTGGACCGCACCACGCAGGCCAGCCGTGCGCCCTTGAGGGCGGGCAGGGTCTTGAGGTAGCGGGTGATGTACTCACGGCTGACGGGATGGTCGAACCCCGGCAGGAAGATCATGCACAGGGGCCGGCTGCCCTCGCACAGGGCATAAAAATCGTTTTCCGGTACCGTGGGGGTGTCGTAGGTGAATCGGGGGATGTTCGTCCCCACCAGATGCTCAGACTTCATGCCGCAATTGCACATCCTTTCAAACACGCTGACAAATCCGCGAAGCCCTGCTGCAAAAGAGCCCGCAAGGCGAAAACCAACAGCCAAAACCGGCTTGCCAAGGGCTCTCCCTTTGGGAGAGCTGGCGAGCGCAGCGAGACGGAGAGGGTATAAAAAAATCCACACACTGTTCCTCCTGGCAGAGGACAGCGGTGGATGAAGTCCCTATAAAAAGATCCCGCCCGGTCGTCTGCGGCAATCAAACCTACCCTTGCGGACAGGTGGGTGCCCTGTCTCCGGATTCACGCTTCCTCATCGAACCTCTGGGGTCGAGCCCACAGCGGGGAGGTCTGCAATCCACCGGCGAACGCCGGGCTCCCGTTGAATGATTAGTAGGATCATATAAACCGCAACAAATCGAGCCGGGCAGGAAGTCTTGCACGGGTCAATCGTCTGAAAAACTTACTCGATCTCGAACTGGTCGCTCAGCCGCTTCTCGAACAGCTTGCTGACTTCCAGCAGGGTCTCGTCGTCTTCCACGACATCCAGATATTCGCCCTCGCTGTCCTCGCCGACGCTCAGGATGACGAGCTGAGCATCCTCGTTCACGTCTTCCTCGTCCTCGGCGTATTCCACGACGGCCATATAATGCACGCCCTTATGGTCCAGCGCGTCGATCACCTCAAAGGTGACTTCGTTGCCGTCCTCGTCCTCAAGGGTCATCAGATCGGGCTGATATTCCTCTTCGGCGTTCGGGTTCTTGATTTCTTCTGCCATAAGATACGTTCTCCTGTTACAAACGAAAAATAAAGTTGGGGCAGCCGGGGCTTTCTGTGCTCCCACAGGCCCTTGCTGTGCTTATAGTGTAGCGTTTTTTTGCCCGCTCGTCAAGATGTTTTTCGCACAGAAATCTGCGGACAAATTTTCACGCATTTCCCTCTCGCATCCGGCGCAAAAATATGCTATACTGAACTCTGTGTACCGCCTGCTCGGTTCCGGGCGAGCGGGAAGCTGTTACTATGCTATTCACCGAGAGGTCAGAGTTATGAATCGTTTTTATAAAAAAGCGCTGGCGGTGCTGGCGCTCCTGGGCTGTGTGGCGCTGACGGGCTGTTCGCTCAAGGACAAGCTCAGCGGCACTTCGGGGCCGAAAGCTATCTCCCGCCCGGCGGTGGAGTCCGCCGAGGTGCAGTTCACCCACCCGGCGGCGGGCGACACCATCGCGGTGTTCGATACCTCGGCGGGCGTGTTCAAGGCCGTGCTTTTCCCCACGCTGGCCCCGCAGGCCTGCGACAACTTCATCGGCCTTGCGCAGGCGGGGTACTACAACGGCCTGACCGTTTCCCGCGTCGAGAACGAATTTCTCGTCGAGGCCGGGCAGGGGGCCGACGGCAAAGGCACCACCATCTGGAACGGCAGCCGCTACCCCATTGAGGCCACCGACCGGCTCCATCACTACGCCGGGGCGCTGTGTGCGGCCACGGATGCCTCCGGCCAGTGCGCCAGCGTCTTCTATGTGATGGAGTCGTTGCCCGGCGGCGATTCCGTGACGCAGGAGCTTGTGGACCAGATGAACGCGGCCTCCTATCGCGCAGAGGTCGTGGCCGCCTACCAGACGGCGGGCGGCGCACCCTACCTCGACTACACCGACACCGTCTTCGGCCAGGTGTACGAGGGGATGGACATCGTGGACAACATCGCCCAGACGGCGGTGGATGAGAACCAGAAGCCCACCGAGGCCATCACCATCCACAGCGTCAGCATCGAGACGTATCAATAACAACTGCGCAATGCAAAAAGGCTCCCGTAGCAGTGGGAGCCTTTTTTGCTGCTCAGATCTCGCCGGGGTGCTCTTTGCGCCAGGCGAGGTAATCTTCGAGGATGACGGTGGCGCTGACGGAGTCGAGGATCTCTTTCCGCCGGGCGCCGAAGGTGCCGGTTTCGGAGAGGATATCGGCGGCTTCGCAGGTGGACTGCCGCTCGTCCCACATCCGGACGGGCAGGCCGCTCCAAATCTGCAGCGTCTTGGCCAGTTTCCGGCTCTTTTCGGCGCGTTCACCCTCGGTGCCGTCCATGTTCAGCGGCAGGCCCACCACAATGAGCTCGGCATGGATCTCGGCGGCGATCTCGCACACCCGCGCCGCCACCTTCGGGCGGGCTTTCAGGGTGATCTGCGGCGTGATGGCGGTGGTGAGAAATTCGGAGGCGTCGCAGGTGGCAAGGCCGGTGCGGCTGGCTCCGTAGTCAACGGCTAATATCTTCATAATGGCATCCTTTCCCATTCGGTTTTCCCCAGTGTATCACAGAATAGATGTTCTTGCAATTTTGTGTTACAATAAGAATAGGTCACACCCTCTCAGGCGCTTCGCGCCAGCTCCCCCAAAGGGGGAGCCACTGGCGGGCCCTGTTCTCATGGGCAGTCAGCCGCTGACCGCGAGAGCGGAGCCCGGCAGGCTGTGCAGGAACGGGCTTTGCTCATCCAGCACAGCCAAAAACGGTCTGCCAATGCCTCTCCCTCCGGGAGAGGTGGCATCGCGCAGCGATGACGGAGAGGGAGAGGGCAGGCAAGCAAAGAGAGGTTTTTATGTTACAACTGGTCTTAGGCGGGTCGGGCAGCGGCAAGACGACGTTGCTGTATCACCGCATCCGTGCCCGCGCCGAGGCGGGTCAGAAGAGCATCCTGCTGGTGCCGGAACAGTTCACCTCCTCCACCGAGGGGCGCATCTACCGCGAACTGGGCGATGCGCTTTCCGGCATGGTGGAGAGTTTTTCGTTCACGAGCCTGGCCGAGAAGATCCTGTCTGTGGAGGGCGGCGCAGCCGTGCAGACCCTTTCGGACGCAGGCCGCGCTGTGCTGGTGCGCCGCGCACTGGAGGAATTGCAGGAAAACGTCCATTACTACTACCGCAACCGGCGGAGCGCGGCGTTCTGCCAGATGGCCGCCGAGACCATCGACGAGCTCAAGAGCGCGGGCCTGTCCGGCCAGCAGCTGGCCGACCTTGCCAAAGGCTGCGGGGCCGAGAGCGGCAAGCTGGGGGAGCTGGCCCTGATCTTTCAGGGTTACGAGACCCTGCTCGCCCGCAGCGGCATGGACCCCGCCGACCGGCTGGAGCTGGCCGGAGCGCGGCTCGAAGAGGCGCTGGCCTACGGCGCAGTGCCGGGATTCTTGCAGGAGCGGGAGGTCTTCATCGACGAGTTCGATACCTTTAACGCGCCCAAAAAGCGGATGCTGGGGGCGCTGCTGGCCGCTCTGCCCAGGGTGACGGTGGCCCTGTGCGACGATGGGGCACCGCTCATGCCCGGCGATGTGAGCTTGTTTTCGGGGGCCAAGCAGGTGGCCGTGCAGCTGCGCCAGCTGGCCCGCAAAAATGGGGCCGAGGTGGCTGCGCCCCAGCTGCTCCGGCGGGACCTGCGGCACACCGAGGCCCCCGGCCTTGCGGCAGTGACCGCGCTGCTGGAGACTGGCACCTGTGCACCGCTGGAAGCGCCGGCGGACGAGGTGCGGCTGTTTGCTGCGCCCAGCCGGGAAGAGGAGGCCCGTGCCGCCGCCGGTGCCATCCGCCGCCTGATGCGGCAGGGGGTGCGGTGCGGCAGGATCGCGGTGGTCTGCCGCGACATCGGCAAGTACCGCGCCGCCGTGCGGTATGAGTTCCGGATGGCGGGCATCCCGCTCTACTGCGATGAGCCGACCACCCCGGAGTTCAGCGCCCCGGCCACGGCGGTCCGGGCGCTGCTGGCGCTGGCCCGTGGGGCCGACCTGACCGAGAATCTGACCACGCTGGCCAAAACGGGCCTGTGCGCCCTGACCGAAGAAGAGGTCTGCGCCCTCGAAAACTACGCCTATACCTGGTCGCCCAACGCGGCGGCATGGCGGGCGGCGTTCCGGAACGACCCCAAAGGCTTCGGCGATCGGGAGCTGACCGAAGAGGACGCCCGGAATCTGTCCGATGCCGAAAAGGCCCGCGCCCTGCTGGTGAACGCCGCCGATGCCCTGCGCGGCAAGGTGCGGAACGCCAACGCCGAGGCCATCAGCCGCGCGCTCTACTTCTGCCTCAGAGAGCTGGGCGCAGAGGAGCAGCAGGCGGCGCAGGTGGAAGCCATCCGCGCGGCGCGGGGCATCCCGGCGGCGGAAGAGGCCGCCCGCGAGTGGAACGTAGTCATGGAGCTGCTGGACGAAATGGCCCGCCTGCTGGGCGAGCAGACCGTGACGGTGGCCGAATACGAAGACCTGTTCGGGCTGCTGCTGCGTTCGTCCGACCTGGGGCACATCCCGCAGACGCTGGACGCCGTGGTGCTGGCCAGCGCGGGCAAGATGCGGCTGGACGAGCCAGACTATGTCTTCGTGCTGGGCCTTGCCGAGGGCGAGTTCCCCACAGCTCCCGGAGAGACGGGCCTGCTGACCCACGCCGACCGCGACGCCCTGATGGCGCAGGAGATCGACCTGCCCGACTGCTTTGAAAACCGGGTGGCCCGCGAGCAGGTCTGCTTCTATAAGGCGCTCACCGCCCCGGCCAGAGGGCTGTGGCTGAGCTGGCCCAAGGGGCAGGGGCAGACCCTCTGCGCGGCGTTGGAGCCGATCGTGGAGGCGCTGGAACCAGCCCCGCCGGAGCTGGCTCTGCCCGACCTGGCCGCGACCCCCGCCGACGGCCTCGACTGCCTGGGCGGCGGCTGGCCCCTGACCGGAACGGAACGCGCCAGCCTGACCGAGGCTTTGCGCACCCCCGGCGGCGAGGAGCCGGAGGGCCTGAAGCTGCTGCGCCGGATGGCGGACGCTTCGCCCCGGCAGGTCAGCGACCTGGATGCACTGGAAGAACTGCTGGGCCGGCGGCTGCGCATCTCGCCGAGCCAGCTGGAAAAATATTATACCTGCCGGTACGGCTACTTTTTGCAGTATGTGCTGGGCCTGCGCCCCCGCCGCCGGGCCGAGCTTTCGGCTGACCAGAGCGGCAGCCTGATGCACTGGGTGCTGCAGATGGCACTGGACCCGGACCCTGCGCCGGACAACCCCTGCGCCGACATGCTGGCTCCCTTCATCGAGCTGGACGACGACGCCATGGCGGAGCTGGCGGGGCTTCTGGTGGACGAATACGCCCGCCGCTATCTGCCCGAAGACACGGCCCGTTTTGCCTACCTGCTCTCCCGCCTGAAAAAGAGCATGGCGAGCCTGCTGTGCTACCTGCGGGATGAACAGCGCCAGTCCAGCTTCCGGCCTGTGGCCTGCGAGCTGAAGATCGGCAGCGGCGGGGACGGCGTCCGCGCCCAGACCTATCACCTCTCGGATGGGCGGACCGTCCAGCTGGTGGGCACCGTGGACCGCGCCGATGAATGGGTCGAGGAGGACGGCACCCGCTGGGTGCGGGTCGTGGACTACAAGACCGGCAGCAAAAAACTGGACCTGAAGGAGGTCTACTGCGGCCTCGACTGCCAGATGCTGCTGTATCTGTTCAGCCTGACGCGGGACGGCAGCGGCCACTTTACCGGGGCGGAACCGGCGGGCGTTCTGTATCTGCTGGCCGACCCGGCCCCGGAGAACACCACCCGCGCCAACGCAGCCCGCAGCGTGGAATACAAGCTGGACGGCCTGGTGCGGGACGAGCAGAAGCTGTTCCGCGCCATGGACGCCGACGAGACGGGGCGGTATCTGCCCTTCTCGTATCTGCGCGGTGTGCCCAGCCCCTACCAGAAGGACAAACGCGCCGACAGCGCCAAGCTCGACCGCATCCGGCTGCATCTGGACGACCTCGTGACCCGGATGGGTGAACAGCTCTACGGCGGGCAGATCGCCGCCGAACCGCTGGTCACGGGCCGAAGCCCCTGCCTGTGGTGCGATTACAGTTTCATCTGCTGCCACGAGAACGGCATCGGCGAGCGGGCACTGGATGCCCCGGCCAAGCCTTTTGAAGTCCCTGAGACCCCGCCGGAAGAAGGAAAGGAGGAACAGCCGTGAGTGAAACCAAATGGACAGCCGCCCAGCAGGCCGCCATCGACGACCGGGGCGGTGCGCTGCTGGTCAGTGCGGCTGCGGGCAGCGGCAAGACGGCGGTGCTGACCGAACGCGCCGTCCGGCTCATCACCGACCCGGAATGCCCCATCGACGCCGACAAACTGCTCATCGTCACCTTTACGAACGCGGCCGCAGCCGAGCTGCGGGCCCGCATCGGGCAGGCGCTGCTCCGCCGCAGTCAGGCCGAACCCGGCAACACGGCCCTGCGCCGCCAGCGGATGCTGCTGCAGCGCGCCCCCATCTGCACCATTGATGCGTTCTGCCTGGACCTTCTGCGCAAGCACTTCCAGGCCCTCGATATCCCGCCGGACTTTTCCCCCGCCGACCCCGGCAGTGTGGCGGCCCTGCGTGCGGCGGCGCTGGCCGAAACGCTGGAACAGGCCTATGCCGACCCGGATTTCTGCGCCTTTGCAGACCTCTACGGCAAGGGCCGCAGCGACAAAGCCGCCGGGGATACCATCCTGCACGTCTACGATTTTCTCCGCGCCCTGCCCGACTACGACCGCAAGCTGGATGAATTTCTGGAACCGTGGCAGGCCGGGCATGGATTCGATGCGACCTGCTGGCACGACCTGCTGCTGGCCGAGGCGGTCCGCACTGCCAGAGCCGGGCGGGAGCTGTTCTGCGCCGCCTGGAACGACTGCAAAGAAGACCTCGTCCTGGCCCGCATCGAGGCCGAGAATAAAGGAAAGACCGATGCCGCCCGTGCCAAGGCCGTGGCAGGCGTCAACGATAAATTCGCCGAACCGCTGGAACGGATCGAAGCGGCCGCTGCGCTGCTGGGCGAGGTGGAGCGGCTGGCCGAAGCAGGGGAGTGGACCCCGCTCTACGACCGGCTCACCCCCTATGTGCTCGGCATGGAGCCGATGCCCGGCCTGAAGGGGATGAAAAAGCGGCTGACCGGAGAGCACAAAGCCGCCGTCAAGACCCGCGCCGACGAAGCGGCTGCGCTGTTCGGGCAGATCCTGGAACTGATCTCTTGCAGTGAAGACGAGGCCGAAGCCGACCGCGCCGCCGCCCTGCCCCGCCTGCGGGCCCTGTTTGCCGCCGTGCGGGCGTTCGATGCCCGCTTTGCGGCCAAAAAGCAGGAGCGGAAGCTGCTGGAGTTCAGTGACTTCGAGCATCAGGCGCTCCGGCTCCTCCGCAGCCCGGACGGCACCCCCACCCCGCTCTGCGAGACCATCCGGCAGAACTATGCGGCCGTCATGGTGGACGAGTATCAGGACACCAACGCCTTACAGGACGCACTCTACCGCTGTCTGGCTTCGCCCGCCGGGGACGACCTCTTCCTTGTGGGCGATCTGAAACAGAGCATCTACCGCTTCCGGCAGGCAGACCCCAGCATCTTCCGGGAAAAGTTGGATGCCTGGCCGCTCCTGCCCGGCGGCGCGGCCCGCCCCCGCCTGGCGGAAGGGACGCCCGGCCAGAACGCGCTGCTGGCGCTGGATGCGAACTTCCGCAGTGCGCCGGAAGTGGTGCGGGGCATCAACTTCCTGTTTGAGCAGCTCATGACCCCCGCCCTGGGCGATACGGCCTACGGCGACGGTCAGCGGCTGGTCTGCGGCGCACCGGGCGAATATGCAGGCAGCGTGGAGGCCTGCTTCCTGCCCGACGACACCGCCGAGACGGACGCAGAGTGCATCGCCCGGAAGATCGAAGCCCTGATGGCCTCCGGGGAGCAGGTGCGGGACGGCGGCTCTACCCGCCCGGTGCAGTACGAGGATTGCTGCATCCTGCTGGCGGCGCGCGGCGACTTCCCGGCCTATGTGGAAGCCCTGACCGTCCACGGCATCCCGGTTTATGCGGACGCCCGCGAAAATCTGCTGGATGCGCCCCACATCCGGCCCCTGATCGCGCTGCTGAAGGTCATTGACAACCCGGCGCAGGATATCTATCTTGCCGCCGCCATGCTGGGCCCGCTGTTCGGCTTCACGGACGACGACCTGGTCCGCCTCCGTGCCCGCGCGGAGGAATTGCAGAAACAGCAGGACGAGGCCCGCCGTGCCGCACAGGAGGCGGCAGGGGAGACGCCCGCACCGCAGCACCGCCAGCGGATGAGCCTGTATGGGGCACTGCTGTTGACCGTGAACAGCGCCGAAGAAAGCTCCTTTGAACAGAAGGTCCGGGCGTTCTATGCCCGGCTGACCGAGCTGCGCCGGATGGCCCGGAGCGTACCGGTGGAACAGCTGCTCGAAGAGATCTTTGCGTCCACGGGCTATCTGGCCGCGCTGGGCGTGATGGAGAACGGCACCAAGCGCCGGGAGGATGCCCGGCGGTTCGCGTCCTTCTGCGCCGGGGCCGGGGCAAACGGCATCTCCGGCCTCATCCGCGCCATCGACGCCGCCGCGCAGGCAGGCTCCACCGGGCAGGAGACCGTGCCCGGCGGCTCCCGCCCCGGCTGTGTGACCATCATGACCATCCACCGTTCCAAGGGTCTGCAGTTCCCGGTGGTCTTTGTGGCGGATACGGCCCGGCGGTTCAATGCCGCGGATACCCGCCAGCCGGTGCTGCTCCATCGAGTGTACGGGGCCGGGCTGCGTCTGCGTCCCGAAGATGGCGAAGGTTCCTATAAAACGGCGGCCTACGCGGCGCTGGCCAATGTCCACGCCGCCGAACTGCGCAGCGAGCAGATGCGCCTGCTGTATGTGGCGCTCACCCGCGCACAGGACAAATTGATCCTGACCATCCCGCTGGGCATGACCAAAACGACCAACCCGCTGGCGAAGGCGGCGGCCTTCCTCGCGGCGGGCGCAGGGGAAACGCTGAACCGGCAGGCCAACAGCTTCGCCGACTGGCTGCGCACGGCCCTGCTCGTCCATCCCAACGGCGGGCCGCTGCGCCGCCTGGCCGAGAACCTCGAACTGCCGTTTGCGGACACCCGCAGCACCATCGACTTTTCCTTTGAAGAGGCTCCGGAAGAGCTCCAGCCCGCAGCGGAAGAAGCCCCGGCCCCGGAAGCCCCCGCCGCCGACCCGGTCTTGACGGAACAGCTGCGGCAGGGCTTTGCCTGGCAGTACCCGGCGGCTTCGCTGGCGGCAGTGCCCGCCAAGGTCAGCGTCACGAGCATCGTGCACAAGCGGGAGCAGACGGCGCTGGAGCGCCCCGGCTTTCTCTCCAAAGACGGCCTGACGGCCGCAGAGATGGGCACGGCGCTGCATGCCTTCCTCGAACATGCCGACTTTGCCGCCCTTGCCGCTGCAAAGGCATCCGGCACCCTCGATGAGGCTATCTGCGCCGAACGGGACCGTCAGGTGGCCGTGCAGCTGACCCCGCCGGAGATCGCGGAAAAGCTGGACGTCCGCCGCATCCGCTGCTTTGCCGAGAGCGATGCCTTTGCCCGCATCTGTGCGGCGGATGCTGTGCTGCGGGAGCTGGCCTTCATCACGGCTCTGCCCGCCTCGGCGGTGCTGGCTGCACAGGGCAGCGCGGCCCCGGAGGGCGAAGCGGCGAAAGCCAGTGTCCTCGTGCAGGGCATTGCGGACATCGTGCTCATCTTCCCGGACCATCTCGAACTGCTGGATTATAAGACCGACCGCCGCAAGACCGAGGCTGACTTCCTCGCCGCCTACCGCGCCCAGCTCAACCTGTACGCCCTCGCCATTGACAAGCGCTTTGCGCCGAAGAAGGTGACCTATAAGGGCATCTATTCGCTGGAACTGGGAAAGCTGATCGAGGTGAAGGGATAATTTTCTGCAAAATCGCATAAAATGCTTGACAGGCTTTGCCGGGTGTGGTAAACTGTTCCGGTAAAGAAAGCAGCTACGGCCTGGCCGCGCTCGCCTTGTGAGGGGCAACATCCTCCGGGCTATACGAAAAACCGGTTCGTTTTGTGCGAACTGCGTTTTTGAGTGAATTTTGCGCGGCTGTCCTGAAACATGGGCGGCCGCGTTTTCTATGCCAAATATTGCAACACTATGGATTATTGTTTGGAGGTGCATTCATTATCGCTACCGCTGGAAAGTCGAAGGAACTGGAGATCAACGGCCAGATCCGTGATCGTGAAGTTCGCCTGATCGGAGCAGACGGCGAGCAGAAGGGCGTTGTCACCATTCAGGTGGCCATGCGCGCTGCTGAGGAGGCCGGCCTCGATCTGGTCAAGATCGCACCGCAGGCTGTACCGCCTGTGTGCAAGGTGCTGGATTACGGCAAATACCGTTTTGAACAGCAGAAGAAGGAGAAGGAAGCCAAGAAGAACCAGAAGGTGGTCGAAGTCAAGGAGACCCGCCTCTCGCTCAACATTGACACCAACGACTTCAACACCAAAGTGAACCAGACCGCCAAGTTCCTGG